>Ga0233425_10003357_pt1 | contig 29192 bp, 19 predicted proteins | sample Watercolumn_Towu_2_FD_181712 | JGI IMG/M metagenome (GOLD analysis project Ga0233425, IMG submission 181712) | Freshwater microbial communities from Lake Towuti, South Sulawesi, Indonesia - Watercolumn_Towuti2014_140_MG | ecosystem: Environmental > Aquatic > Freshwater > Lake | place...
TATAGGTGTTAGTCCAGTAATGGAATAGGTCGCATGTCCAGAGTTGACGACTGTCCGTGTTCCGGTGGCACGCTCTGCTGACTGTCACGGCATTCTGGAGTTTTCGGCGCGAGTTCTCGCCACTGTAGGCACACGGCAGTTGGCCACGTCGCATTGTGGCGGATCGCTGGAGAGCGACGCGCATGTCCTGGGTGGTCCGACCAGTTCCCTGAACCGGTGGTCATAACGTCTCTGAATGCGGGTCGTGGCAACCATGACCGTATCATGGTCTCACCCGCGGGCAGGTCAACGACCCGTGACCGAATCACCACCTGGCTGGCCGTGCTGTCGACAACTCGCGCAGAAAAGTCCAAAATGTTGTCGCAGACAGCTCGGTTGCCAGCGATGGGCCGCGCGTTCAGAAGGCGATAGACACCGTAACAACTTACCTTTCGAGATCGCGGCGGGGCGTTTCGTCGCGAACTTCGAATGCGGCGGCGGCGTTGTTCACCTGACGATCCCGGCCAGCAGCCGACCCAGCAACCGACGCACCGTCGAACTACGCTACGCTTCCGCGCCGCTGCCCGAGGAAGGCAAGTAAACGGTTTCCAGATAGGACACCAGCGGCCGCACTCCGCCGACTTGATCCCGCTCGAGCCATGGAAACAGCTTGGGAACTGGCTTGCGAATGAAAAAGCCGATGTTGTTGGCAAACATCGGAAGCTTCCTGCCGATGAATTCAAAGGTACAACCAAGAACACTCGCCGACAATCGCAGGCAGGGATTCCTCAGCCTGCGGAGTCGAGGAGGAATCCTGGTTTGATAATAGAACGTACATTGATGGTCGCCAATCGGATTGTTCGTCTGCACGGTTTTGATGATCTCACGCTTGGAGAAGCGATAGACAAAGTTCGGAACGTTTGAATTCTCGACACCCCCGTAGCGACAACCGTTGTGATACACCGCCGATGTCTCATACTCCTGGCCAAATCCCAGCCAGACTCCTAGCCGTGTGTAAATGCAGTCATGCGGCTCGAACCCCAGGATGCCTTTGCGGGCCACCCGATACATCTCGAGAATGCCTTGCTGAGGGCAGCGGAGGTGATGCAGACCGGCGTGAACAAACACGAAATCGAAGCTCGCGTCTTCGTAAGTCAACTTGGTAGTATTCTGCCGGCTCCATCCGTAGTGCTCGAATGGAGAGGTGCCGTCGATCCGCTCGTCTAAATTGCTGATTACTACATTTGTAAAGCCGTGACTTCTGAGCACCCGCGCATCGAACTCGCCGCCGTTCACGACTAAAATCTCGTCGCCCGGGTCGATCTCCCCCGCAGCGATCAACCGGGCCAATACCTGGGGATAGAAATCCGCGGCATCGACGACGTTTGCATCCGTTTCTTGCGGCATCGTTTTCGTATCCGAAGTTGAAAGTTGTGCCTGCGGCCAATGCGAAGATCACGCCAGCCGCCGGGAGGTCGTGCTCGATGCCCCTGCCGCGGACACTCGGTTGCCGTGCCCTCGCAGGAATCGCCAGAAGTTCCGACAAGCGGAGTACCAGCCATCCAGTTTGGCGGCCAACGTTTACGCCGTGTCCAGCTCGCAGGCGCCAAACCTGCCCCACTGAAATGGATCGTCAAGTTACTGATAGGAAATTTAATCCCGGGCGGTTGGCGGCTGTAATGCGACTCCCTTGCGTGGGTGGTTTTTGAAGGGCTTTCGGATGGCGTGGGGTCAGAAAAATCGGCCCGTGACGAAGGTCTTTGGCAATCTGGTTTTCGAGCCTGGCGGCCGGTCAGATTTCGGTCGAGGCACGGACGTCGGGACCCGGAACTTGGGTCCGGCGGGGGACGTTTGACCGGTAGTGCGCGCACGCCGAGCGCGGGACGGTGAAGAGCCTGCGGGTCTTCGCGTATCACTTCGGCTACAACGCCAAGGCCGGGTTTCCGCTGGTCGGCACGCAAGCCGGCTGGGACATCAAGCGGGTGCTTGGCACAGCCACGGTCGAACCGGACGGCTCCGCCTTCGTCCGGATCCCGGCCAACACGCCCATCTCGATCCAGCCGCTGGACGCAGAAGGCCGTGCCGTGCAGCTCATGCGCAGTTGGCTCGTGGGCATGCCGGGCGAATTGGTGTCTTGCGCCGGCTGTCACGAACAGCGGCGGGAGACGTTGCCAACGCGCCGCAACCTGGCGCACGACCGTGAAGCGAAACCTCTGCTGCCCTGGTACGGCGCTGTGCGGCCGTTCGCCTTCGCCCACGAGGTCTTCCCCGTCCTGGAAGAATAATGCCTCGGCTGCCACGACCAGCCGGCCACGGTCGGCCCGCGCAGCAAGCCCTGTTTCAAAGACCCCGACACCGCCTACAACACACTCCACCCGTACGTTCATCGGCCGGGCGTGGAAGCCGACATGGCGCTACTCATTCCGATGGAATACCACGCCTCGAGCAGCGTGCTGATCCAGATGCTGGAGAAGGGCCCTCACGGCGTGCAGCTGGCCGCGATGAGTCGCGAAGCGCGGGACCGCTTGTACACCTGAATCGACTTGAACGTGCCCCGCGCGGGAAACTGGGATCCTACGCGGCGCAGGGCAGCCGACGCGAACTATCCTCGCGCACCTGCAAACTGCCAGACGCGTCATGGCAGTCAAAATCGGTACTTGTCTCACGACCGTTGCAGACTTGCCCGCTCTTTGTCGTAACCTATCTTTGTAGCGTGCCGGCGGCATACCAAGGTTTTCGGACACGCATTGGCAACAAAGGACCGATGAGGCTATTCCGGGGGACAAACTGCTGGCTAGTCGTTGCACTGGTGACCGTGCTCGCAGGCGGAGCGCTATTCACCTGCTGGACGGTGCGACGGGCCGACTGGGCCATGCGCCGAGATCTGTTGCGACAGGCCCGAATCATCGCCCATGCGATCAACCTCGACCGCGTGAAATCGCTGACAGGAACGTCGGTTGACACCGGCTCCACTGACTATCGCCACTTGAAGGAGCAGCTCGCCGCGATTCGAACTGCCTGCCCTGAGTGTCGTTTCATCTACCTGTTGAACCGCACATCGGAGGGCAAGGTCTGCTTTCTTCTGGATTCCGAGCCAGCCGGCCACCCGGATGAGTCCCTGCCCGGACAGGTTTACGCCGAGGCCTCGGACTGCCTGCGGCGCGTTTTCGATACCCACCTGGAAGCAACCGAGGGCCCGGAAGACGACCAGTGGGGTACCTGGATCAGCGCATTCGTCCCGCTTCGCAATCTGGAGTCTCGCGAGTTGGCTGCGGTCGTGGGCATCGATGTCGACGCCACCGACTGGTACTGGATGATCGCTGAACGCTGCTCGACTCCCATCGTCCTCACTTTGGCGCTCTCAGTCACTTTGGTGTTGGTCGTTAGCCTGCTGCAACGGGCTCGGCAGCTTAACGACAGTCAACGGAGTTACCGCGAAGCGCGTGAATTCCTGGAGATGGCGGTGGCGCAATCCCCATCGGGCATCCTGATTGCCGACGCGCCGGACGTGACCATTCGCATGGCCAACCAGGCGGCCTTCGGCATACGCGGAGGTGATCCCGGAATACTCACAGGCATCGCCTTGACGAAGCATTCCGTCAATTGGCAAACCTACCGTCCCGATGGGTCGCCCTATCAGGCCGAGGCACTGCCGCTGTCCCGCGCCGTCTTGCGCGGTGAAATCGTACACAACGAAGAAGTCATCATCCGGGATGCTGACAACAGAGACCATTGGGTTTGTGCTAACGCAGCCCCCATCCGCAACGCGCGCGGAGAGGTCAGTGCGGGTATCGTGGTGTTTCACGATATCACGCAGCAGAAGCAATCGGAATTCGAACTCGCGGCAGCACGAGATCTGGCTGAGGCCGCCACGAGAGCCAAGACGGAATTCCTGGCGAATATGAGCCACGAGATCCGCACGCCAATGACGGCAATCCTCGGTTACTCGGACATCTTGCTGGAGAGTCTGACCGATCGGGAACTGCGCGATGCGGCGGCGACGATCCAGCGAAACGGTCAATATCTCCTCGGCATCATCAACGATATCCTGGATCTCTCAAAGATCGAGGCGGGGAAACTGCAAGTCGAGCACGAGCTCTGCTCACCCAGCCAGATTCTATGCGATGTGGCGGCCTTAATGCGCGTGCGAGCCTGCGCAAAGAATGTTTCGCTGCACGTCCGTTTCGACGGGCCGATACCCCAGACTATTCAATCTGCTCCCACGCATCTGCGTCAGATCCTCGTCAATCTCACCGGAAACGCCGTCAAATTCACCGAAGCGGGCTGCATCCAACTGGTCGCTCGGTTGCTCCGCCTCGAGTCGCACAATGCCAAGATGCAGTTCGAAGTGATCGATACCGGCATCGGCATGACGGCACAGCAGATCGCCCAGCTGTTCACGCCCTTTACCCAAGTCGATTCGTCAGCCGCTCGAAAGCACGGTGGGACGGGTCTGGGATTGGCAATCAGCAAACGCCTCGCACAGTCGCTCGGCGGCGACATCACGGCTGTCAGTGACCCCGGAAAAGGCAGCACATTCACCTTGACTATCGAAACCGGGCCTCTGGACGGCGTCGCGATGTTGGCAGACCCGGTCGAGACTCGGACATTAGCCAGCTTCGAAGCAAAACCACGCTCGTTGATATCCCGACCCGACTGCAGAGTCCTCCTTGCTGAAGATGGCCCGGACAATCAGCGTCTCCTCACATTCCTGCTGCAGCGTGCGGGCGCGCAAGTCACCGTAGCCGAAAATGGGCAGAGCGCCTGTGAATGGGCTCTGGCTGCACAAGAGGCAGGAACGCCATTCCACGTCATTCTGATGGACATGCAGATGCCCGTTCTGGACGGCTACGACGCAACCACTCGACTGCGCGAGGTGGGGTATCCCGGCCCGATCATTGCCCTGACGGCACACGCGATGAGTACCGACCGCGAAAAGTGTCTCGGCGCGGGGTGCGACGACTACCTGACCAAACCCGTCGATCACGAGAGACTGATTTCGCTGGTCGCCGCACACGCGTCGCGACCATAAAGTCGGTGCCATGCCACGCGTCGAGACGGAACTCAGCCACGTCTACCATCGGTACGTGCGAAGAGCTCTGGTACCCTCATCGAGGAGGGTTAGGAAATCTGATTTTGACCAAACACCAGAGCGTAGCCCGGAGAGATTGGTGAAACAAGAAGGCGATATCATGGCGTCGTCATAGGCCAACGACGGCAAGGTGTTTGACGTCGACGGCCGCCGGTCTGCTTGCCAAGGGAGACAGGCCAGGGAAGGGAGAGGCTCGAGACCTGGTAGGGACCGGATCCATGCGGTCGTCCAACGTTGGCAATTAACCGACAAATAAGAGTCCAAGATCGAGACCCTGTTCGCTCGGGCTGACAAGAAAATGATCGCAGCATGTTGGCATCCCGTTGAGAGCGGGTTTGGGCCAATGCGAAGGCGGCCGACGCTGTGCGTCAGGAGGTCGAATCGCGCTCGACCGATGAACAGGAGGGACAACTTCGCGACGAGCTGGCACGAGGTTCAATTGTAGACAGGCTCTATATTATCTCTTTCATTCAACCGGAAAGACCGTCAAAGTCGGCCTATCTTGCCGATATAATGATAGGCTGGCGTACCTTCAGGGCAAAGGTGCGCTGCTATGCTAGCAGGGCAAGAGTTGGGTGGCTTGGGTAATGCGGAAAATGTGCTTCATCGTGGTCATGATGGTGGCGAGTGCCGGTTGTCGAACTGCGCCTTGCCCTGGTCGCGTGAGTGCGATGCCGCCACGTTTGCCGGATGAACTTTGCCCGCATGACACGTCGCCGCCGCATTCTCCGACCACATCTGGCTATTCGGTGAATGATGAAGGTACGGTTGAGCCCGCCGCGGCAGAGGAGCTGTTGCCGTCTCCGGGGCTTGAATTGTCGTTGCCGGATGCCCTTGCGATCGCCCTGCAGCGGAATCCTGATTGGATATCCACGTTGCAGGCCCGTCCGGTCAGTCGCGCAGCGTTAGAGGTGGCGAGAAGGTATCCCTACGCTCCGACGGCTCAGGTTCAAATGGCGCCGTCGCCTCGTGAAGCGGATGGGAACACCGCCAAGACGTTCACTCAAGTTTCGCTGAGTCAGACGTTTGAGTTGGGTGGTCAACGGTACCATCGTTGGCGGTCCGGTATCGCGCAGCTCGAAGGCACCGAGTGGCAGATCCAGCACGCGGCCGTGTTCGCAGTTGCCGAGACTCAGCGGCGCTTCTTCACGGCCGTGTATCAGGCCCAATTGCGTGACCTGCAACATTCGATGGCGGAGCTGAATGAGGCACTGCTCGGTGTGCTGCAGCGCCGCTTTGAGGCTGGGCAGGCGTCGGCCGCCGACATAGCGCTGGCCCGCATCGAAGCGTTTTCGGCAGCTCAGCAAGCGTCCGTGGCCAAGACGAGGCAAGTTTGGGCACTCGAGAGCCTTCGCGTGCAACTCGGCTTGGACTCTGATGCACCTCTGGAACTCAACCGCGAGGTTGATTTACGTGAGTTGATTCCCGCGGAGGTACTCGCATCCCTACCGGAACAACGGTCGGACAATCCTGACGATGAGGCGGATACGGAGGATCGTGCGGAGGCTGGCCGGGATTTCTTGCAGTTGTCTGCGAGCCGTCCGGATGTGCTGGCCGCCGAAGCGGAGCTGCGATGGACCGAATCGCAACTCAATCTGGCCCAGGCTAGTCTGGTTCCCAATGTGCAGGTTGGACCGTACTTTGAACGGGACGAGGGAGACACGCAGTCTTGGGGTCTCGTGGCCCAGATGCCAATCGGTACTGCCTACACCAGCGCCGGCAAAGCGCAGGTTTGGCAGCGGCAGGCCGAACTGCAGCGGCAGCGTGTTGTGCTGGATCAGTTTGTGCGAAAGGCCAGACTGGAAATTGCCGCCGCCGCCCGGCGTTATGCGCAGGCGTGCCGCGTTGTCGAAGACGGCCGCCAGACTACGGACGAAGGACTGTCGCGCGAAGTCCAACGAGTTGAAGAGTTGTACAACGCCGGGCAAGTAGACGTGTTGCGCGTGTTTACGGCCCGCGAGGTGCTGCTTCAATTTCGCACCAGCCGTGCCGAAGCGGTCAACGAACTAGGCCAAGCCGCCGCCGACCTGATCGAGGCAACCGGCGTCTTGCCTGGGACAATCGCCCCGAGCGACCGCAGTAACGAACACGAATGACTTGCCCTCAAGGACGGAGGCGCTGAATCGTTTGAGCAGCAACGATGAACCAGCTCCGAATTACGAAATATGCGACTCTCTGCACGGCACTCGTCTTGTTCTTGCCGATGGTTGGTTGCCGACGCCAACCAGCTCGCTCAGCCCGTGAAGAGAATGGCGGTGTCGCCGTCCGCGTCGTGGCGGCCAAGCGACTGGAAATGGCGGATCACGTCAGCGGATTGGGTCGATGCGAGGCACCGGCCGATCGGCTGGCCGCGTTAACTCCTTTGGTGGAAGGCCGTGTTGAGAAGATCTTGGCTGTCCCCGGACAAGATGTCGCGGCCGGCCAACCGATCGTGCAACTCGACACGACACTCGCGCGCGCGGACCTGATTGAGAAGGAAGCGATCCGTGACAGCCTCGTGGCGTCGCTGTCACTGCTGAAATCGCTGCCACGGACGGAAGAGCAAGAAGCGGCGAAACTGGCGATCGCCGACGCTCAGATTGCCGTCGCGCGCGCTCAGTCGCTTGTTGACCGTTTGCGTCCGTTGCGGGTGCGGAATGAGGTATCCGAGCAGCAGATGTTCGAGGCCGAACAAACCTTAGCCCAGGCGAAAGTGCAGCAGCGGGCAGCCGAGGCGAGCCACCGAGCAATGATGCTTGGACCGCGCAGCGAAGCAATCGCGGAATCGCAAGCCAAGATCGATGCGGCGGAGAAAGCCGTCGCCGGCTCGCGGGCGAAGCTGGACTTGCACGTCATCCGTGCACCGATTGACGGCAAGCTGGACCACCTGATTTGTCATCCCGGTCAGACACTGACTTTGGGGACGACGATTGGTCAAGTCGTAGACATGCAACGTGTCATTGCGACTGCGTGGCTGCCCATTCGCGTGGCCCACTCCGTCCGTGCAGGGCAATCGGCTGTTGTCAGCGCCAGGGATCGCTCTGCGCCCGCGGAGGCCGCCGAGGAATCCGCGCCGCCCGCACAACGCAGTCTCCCTGGTCAGGTCCTTTCCGTTTCCCGTGTGCTCGATCCGCAAACCGGCAACGTACCCGTGCGCATTGCCGTTGATAATACAGACAACGCCCTGCTCCTGGGTGAGACCGTGGAAGTGTCCATCGCAGTTGCCGAACCGTCCGATTCACTGGCCGTGCCGCGGAAGGCTATTTGGAGCGTGGGAGGTGACGAAATGATCACCGTCGTTCGCCACGGCAAGGCGGTTGTGTTGAGGCCGCGTTTCGGCGTCGTGAATGGTGACTGGATCGCGATTTCGGGAACCGACTTGAAGCAGGGTGAACAGGTGATTCTGGAAGGCGCGTACAACTTGCCCGACGGTACGACGGTAGCGATTGCTGAACCACAAAAATAGCAGGAATCTCCGTCTGAAGTACACCGAAGGCCCTACCGATAAGCGGGCTCGGAAGCGCAGTTTTCGGAAAGGCCCGGATTGGGAGTAGGCTGAACTCCGGGCTTGTTCCTGAAGGACACAGTTGGCAATGACCACCGCTCAACATCGTGGCGTGAATCTGGTCGAGTGGGCCCGGCCCTACTTTGGCCTGATCGTGGTGCTGACTGTTTGTCTCACCGTCTGCGGCGTCGTGTCGATGTTGCGGATGCCCAGCGGTGTGTACCCGGAAGTAGCCTTTCCCCGAATCATCGTCATCGCTCAGACGCCGGGGCTGGCAGTCAAAGACATCGAAGTCGCGGTCACGAGGCCGATTGAAGAGGCCGTTAGCGTTGTGCTGGGAGTGACCCGCGTGCGTTCAAAGACAGTACGCGGCGCGTCCGAACTGTCGATCGACTTCGCACCGGGAACCAATATGGTACAGGCGTTGAATGACGTGCGGGCTCGCATGGCTGAAGCCGGTGGTCAGCTGCCCTCCGGCACCCGTACGCTCGTCGAGCGGCAGACACCGTCGGTGTTTCCGATCATCTCGTTCGTCGTGACCGGCGGGCGCGATCCGTCGGCACTGCGCGACTACGCCTACTACGACTTGCGGCCGCGAATCAGCCGGATCCCCGATGTATCGTACGTCACCGTCCAGGGGGGCGACGTGCGCGAGATCCTGGTTGAAGTCGAGCCGCGGGACTTGGTGGCCGCCGGCCTGTCGATCGCGGACGTGGCCGACCGCATTGGCAAGGAGCACCGGCTGAAGGCGGTGGGCAGACTGGACCGTGGCCCGGTACAGTTCCAGGTACTGACCAACTCGTTGGCGACGAATGTCTCGCAATTGGGGGAGCTGGTGCTTGTCCAAAAGAACGGCCAGCCCATCCGTGTCCGCGATCTGGGCCGTGTCGTGATCTCGCACGAAGACCGTACGGTGGCCGTGCGAGCTGATGGTCAAGATGCCGTGGCACTGACGGTCTTTAGGCGTCTGAACGGCGACGCTTTGGCGGTATCACGCGAACTGGACCGAGTTCTTGCGGACGCTGCCGCCACCGCGCCGGCAGGAATCAAGATTCAGCCGGTCTACGATCAGGCGCTGCTCGTGCGGACGTCGATCGCCAACGTCCGCGATGCGATCCTGATCGGTGGCGCGCTCAGCGTCGTGATCCTGCTGATGTTCCTCAGGAGCGTGCGGGCCACGACGATCGCGGCAGTTGCCATACCCTTGAGCGTCGTGATCAGCTTTAACTTTCTGCATTGGACGGGCGACACGCTCAACTTGATGTCACTCGGTGGCCTCGCCGTAGCGATCGGGTTGATCATTGACGACACGGTCGTCGTGGTCGAGAACATCTCGCGGTATCTGGCTCGTGGCGAAGTGGGGGACGCGGCCATCGATCGCGCCAGCCGCGAAATCAGTGGAGCTGTCATCGGTTCCACCTTGACCACGATCCTGGTGTTTCTGCCACTGGCATTCGTGCGCGGGGTGATTGGGCAGTTTTTTCAATCGCTTGCTTTTGCGCTCGCCGTAGCACTGCTCGTGTCTATGGTGGTCAGCCTGACGATCATCCCCGTGTTGGCGGCGCGGTTTCTGGGCGGCCGGACAATGCCATCGACGGGCCGTGTTTACGACGTACTGGCCGCAAGTTACGAAGGCCTTCTGAGGATCGGCCTGCGTTTCCCGAAGGTCGCGGTCGCGGCGGCGGTGCTGGTCCTCGTGCCGGGGTGGCTGCTCTTTCGCCACGTCGAGACCGGCTTCATGCCCGACATGGACGAGGGAGCGTTCGTACTCGACTACTACATGCCCGTGGGCACTTCTCTCACAGGGACGGACCGCGTGATGCGGCGAGTGGAGGCGGTGTTGCAGCGAACACCTGACGTGGACGGCTACATCCGCCGCACGGGCGCTGAGCTGGGTTTCTTTGCCACCGAAGCATATACCGGCGATATCCTCGTCAGCCTGAAACCTGCCGGCCAACGACGACCGATGTCCGAGATCTTCACCGCGCTGCGTGAGCGGTTGGCACGCGAGGTGCCGGAGTTGGAAATCGAGTTCGTGCCGTTGGTGCAGGATCAGATCAACGATCTGGCGGGCCTCGAAAGTCCGATCGAGGTAAAGGTATTCGGACCGGACGTAGGAACGCTTCGCGAGTTGGCAGTGCAGGTGGGTCACGTCGTCGAGGGGACGCCCGGAGCGATCGACGTCAATCCGCACGTTCATCTGGGCAACCCGGATCTGATCATCCGGCCGGACGGCATCCAGACGGCCCGTGTTGGACTCACGAAAATAGATATGGAGAACCAACTGAATGCAGCCCTGTACGGCCAAGTGGCCAGCATCATGCCGGAAGAAGACCGCCTGACCAAGATCCGCGTGCGCTATCCCGACCATGTGCGTTACGATCGTTACCAGCTCGGACAACTTCCGGTTGCCCTCACGACCGCCGCATCCGTCTCGCCGTGCGACACGGCGAGTGTCCCGATCCATTCACTCGCCTCCAGTGCATTGCCGGTCGTGCCGCTGGACCAGCTCGCGTCGATCGCGCTGGTGCATAGTCCCAACGAGACGTGGCGCGAAAATCAACAACCAGTGATTACGGTCACGGCGGACTTGGATGGCCAAGACCTCGGCTCGGTGAACCGTGATCTGCGGGAGCGAATGTCGCAGGTGCCGTTCCCGCCGGGCTACCGTTGGGAACTTGCCGGCAGTTACCGCGCCCAGCACGATTCGTTCCTCAGCCTAACGACCGTGCTTCTGGTCTCGGCGGCCTTGGTGTTTGTGCTGCTCGGCTTTCAGTTCAAGAGTCTGTCGCTGCCGTTCTTGATCTTCCTGGCTCAGCCGGTTTCGCTGACCAGTGGGCTGTTGGCCCTTTGGATCACGGAAACGCCGCTGAACGTGTCGTCGTTCATGGGCGCCATCCTGCTGATTGGCCTGGACGTAAAGAACGGCATCATTCTCGTCGAATACGTCGGCCAGTTGGTCGCCGGCGGCATGCCGCTGCGCGAAGCGCTGATGGAAGCGGGCCGCGCGCGCTTCCGGCCGATCCTGATGACCAGTTTGACCACCATCTTCGCGCTTCTGCCGCTTGCGCTTGGTCTCGGTCCGGGAGCGCAGATGCAACAACCGTTGGCGATCGCGGTCATCGGCGGCCTGGCCGCCAATATGCTATTCACGCGACTGTTAATTCCGGTCGGATACCTGCTGTTGGACAGAGCCGGACTTGCCAACATCTCTTGAGCGGTCTGAAGCACGATCAAGAATCGTTCATTTTCGCTTGGGCCCCTTGCACTTGCCTCCCCCAATGGCGTATCAATGCGCGTGTGGTGGGAACCCCGACCAGATCCACCGTTCGTGCTTTCGAAAATGGAGCGATCGAGATGAAGCCGTATCACTGTTTCACCGTCTGTGCGTGCTTGCTGTTTGTGGCTGCGGCCGTCGTTGCTGGTGAGAAGGCGCAAGGAAAGAAGTGGACCTTCGAAGACGCCAAGGTCGGTGCAGTGCCGACGGGATGGATCGCCGGAGTGACCGGGTCCAAGGCAGGCAAAGCCCCCAAGTGGGAAGTCATCCAGGATGAGGGTCGAAACGTGCTCGCCCAGCTGGAATCGGGCGGCGCCAGAGGCGACTTCCCCGTGTGCCTCAAGCAAGGAAGTTCTTTGCAGGATGGAACGGTCAGCGTGCGTCTCAGGCCGATTTCCGGGAAGATCGACCAGGCCGGCGGGGTCGTCTTTCGAGCGAAGGATCAGGATAACTTCTACATCGCGCGGGCCAACGCGCTGGAAAACAACGTCAGCATCTACGTCACTCAGAACGGAAAGCGGAAGACGATCAAGTACTGGGAGGACATTCCAGTACCGCTCGGCAAGTGGCACGAACTCAAGGTCGAAGTGAAAGGCTTTACTTTCAAGGTATCGTTGAACGGCAAACTCGTCGGTGAAATCGAGGACGCCGAGCGAGTCCTTCCTGATGCCGGCATGGTGGGCATCTGGACCAAGGCCGATTCCGTTACGTATTTCGACGCTTTACTCGTCGAATGAGACGGTGACGATACGCAGTAGGATACCTCCACGCCTGGCCGACGCCGCCCTCCATGTCTTCTGGGGCGTGAGAGGGCTCCTTGCCGGCGAGCTGCTCGGACGCGAGAAATGTAAGTTAGGGCGATTGGGTATGGCCCCGCTCGACGTCGCGCGTTCATCCCGTGAACAGGGTTCCGTGGAGTGAGGTGTTCGATTGTCCTTCAAGTACTTACTGCATCGTCGGATCTTCGTACCTTTGGCGATACTCGTGCTAGCCGTTGGCGGGACTGCATGGCAGGAAGGCGGGAATAGTTGCGCCGCAGAAGCCGACGGCGCCAGGCAGTGGCGGCACATTGATCAAAGCCGGTACGTGGGATCGAAGAAGTGCGCCGAATGCCACCAGGAGCACTACAACGGCTGGAAAGATACCGGGCACAACAAGATGATTCGGCCACCGATTACCGAAGTTCCCGGTCAGACGGTGCTCGCCGATTTCACGCAAATCAGCCCTCACCGCACCTTCGAGCTGAAGGACGTCAAGTGGGTCATTGGCCACCGATGGAAGCAGCGGTTCATCGGTGAGATCGACGGCCAAGAAGTGGTTCTCCCGGCTCAGTGGAGCGTTCAGGAGAAGACCTGGCAGTCCTACAGCGGGAAGAGTGACTGGTGGTATCCCGACCATCAGGATTGGACGCAACGCTCCAATTTCAAGCTATGTGCCGGGTGCCACAGCACGGGGACGGAACCACTCACGGAGAGCTGGACCGAACAGAACATCGCCTGTGAGCGTTGTCACGGCCCCGGCAAAGCTCACGCGGAGAATGCGGCTCTGGACAACATCGTCAATCCGGCCCGCCTGCCCCGTGACCGTTCGATCGAAATCTGCCTTTCCTGCCATTTGGCGGGGAAACCACCGGGAACCGACTTTGCCTGGGCGGTCGGCTACGAGGCGGGCATGGAACTGTCGGAGTTCTGGAAAGGATTTGAGCCCGAGGAGGAAAAGGAGACGGCCGAATTCTGGCGCAACGGCACGGCCCGCAAGAACCGTGTCCAGGGCAACACGTTCTTGCAGAGCGTGATGTACCACGCCGGGCTCCAATGCACGGCCTGTCACAACCCCCACGGCACACGATATCGGTCGCTGACCATCAAGTCGGCCGACGACAACGCGTTGTGCCTCACCTGTCACGGACCTGAAAAGGATATCGGCCCCGACTACGGCACGCTCACCGACCATACTCACCACGTTCCGACGAGCGTCGGCAGCCGGTGCGTCGAATGTCACATGGCGAAAACGGGCACGAATTCCGTTGCCGGCGAGTCGCGCAACCACACGTTTGCATTCATCTCTCCTGCCGACACCATCAAGTCCGGCGTTCCCAACAGCTGCAACGGATGCCACGCGGACAAAAGCCCTGAATGGGCGTTGTCGGAGTTGCAGAAATGGTCCAAAGAGGCAGAAGGAAAGACCGGCAGCACCGCTGCGGTTTCTGAAGTTCGAGCGAAGACGCGGAGGGAAAGGCGGAATTCGAACGACGAACTGTTCATCGACCAGCACGACAGTCGCTCCCAAGGGGTCCGCCTTGGCTTGTGGACGAAAGCGAACGCCGGCACCGAGTTCGCAGGCTTGCGGGCCACAGGAATTGCCTCGAGAGTTCGCGTTGACTGGGACGATTCATGCCATATTCTGGTACTTCGAAGGAGCACGCGATGAAATGCCGCTTATTGACTCTGTTCCTTGCCATCCCCTTCGCTGCAGTGGGGACACTGGGCTGCTCCCGATCATCATCGCCTTCCGGACCCGGGTCATCCGGCTCGAATGAAATGTCCGCTTCCGGCACAGTCGTCGTGTACTCGTCCGTGGACGAAGTATTCGCCCAGCCGATCTGCAAACAGTTCGAGCAGGACACCGGCATCGCGGTGGAGTTGGTGCCGGACACGGAAGAAACCAAGAGCACGGGACTGGTGAACCGATTGATCGCCGAGAAGGAGCGCCCGCGGGCCGACGTCTTCTGGAGCGGCGATCCGGTGCGGGCGGCGATCCTCAAGTCGAAAGGCGTGTCCGCGCCTTACCGGTCGGCGGCGGCGGATGGGCTGCCGATGGAGTTCTCCGATGCTGACCATCATTGGATCAGTTTCTCCGCGCGAGCCCGCGTGATCGTCTACAACAAGGACCTCGTGCCGGACGATAAGAAGCCGACCTCGATCCACGACCTCGCGGACGCGCGATTCAAAGGCAAAGCGTGCCTCGCGAATCCCTTGTTCGGTACCACTTCGATGCACGCGGCCGCGTTGTTTCAAGCGTTAGGTGACGAAGAAGCCAAGAAGTTCTTCCAGTCGCTGGTCGACAACGGCGCAAAAATCCTGTCGTCCAACGGTGAGGTCCGCCGCCGCGTGGCCAACGGCGAGTACGCCATCGGCCTGACGGACACCGACGACGTGAACGTGGCCATTCAGGAAGGCAAACCCGTCGGCTTTGTCTATCCTGATGCCGACGGAATCGGGACGCTCGTGATGCCCAACGCCGTCGCGTTGGTCGCCGGCGGTCCGAACAACGAGAATGGCAAGAAGTTCATCGACTACTTGCTACGTGCGGAAACCGAGGCAGCCCTGGCGCGCAGCGAGGCGGCCCAGATGCCGCTGCGTTCGAACGTCGTACTGCCGGATGGCTTTCCGTTCAAGTCCGTGGCACAGCTCAAGGCCATGTCGGTGGACTATGCCACACTGGCCGACACGTTGGAGAAGATCTCCGGCACCTTCCTCAAACAGTGGGTCGACGAACACCCGTGAGCGTGACGGTGGGACACGGTGCCAAGCGGATCTTACGTTGGGTTCTCGTAGGCGCGGTACTGTGCGTTGCCATTGGTCCCTCCTTGCCGCTGGTTGTCTCGACACTCGGCCAGGAGTCCCCGCGGCCGGTTTGGACGGACGCGTTTAGCCGGTCGGTGCAGACGACGTTGTGGCTCGGCGTTGGAGTTTCGGTGGTCTCGCTGCTGATCGGCCTGCCGCTGGGGCTGCTGGCCGCCCTGTATCGTTTTCCGGCGCGCTGGCCGCTGGTGCTGTTTCAAGCGTTGCCGTTGCTGCTGCCCTCGTTCTTGTTGTGCATCGGCTGGAGCAACCTGGCTGCCGTGACGTGGACGTCGTGGCTGCCCGCGCCGGACGGATTGGCGGGTTGTGTTTTCGTGATGGGGCTGCAAATGGTGCCACTGCCGTTCTTCGCGACGTGGGCGGCATGCCATAACCTGACGGCCTCACAAATCGACGCGTCGCGACTCCACGGCGGCGACAAGTCTGTGCTCAGGCTCTCCGCTCGCGCGTGCGCGCCCGTGGCGATTGTCGCCGCACTACTGGCCGGAACACTGAGCCTCTCCGATCCCGGCGCGCCGCTGATCTTCGGTTGCCGCTCCATGGCCATCGAAATCCTCACCAGCTTTTCGGCGTTGTTCGACTACGACCTGGCCGGACGGCAATGCCTACTGTTAGCCGGATGGGTCCTGTTGCTGACCGCACCGGTCCTGCTTGTCGGACTGCGCTGGCTCGCGGCGGCCGTGCTTGCACGACAGACTCGACCTGCGGTTCCCTATCCACATCGCGCCTTGAGTCGTATAGCGTTGGCGGGAGTGCTGTTGGTGCTTTTCGTTGGCATCGTTGTGCCGACTTTCGGACTGTGCCTGCCCGCCGCTCAGAATCCGATGATTGGTCGGGCTGCGGCGAAAGTCGGCGACACGGCAAGTACGACGCTCATCTTTACCGGCGGAGCCGCCTTGGTTGCGGTTCTCTTCGCGGCCACGGTGGCTCTCGCTGCTTCTGAAAGTTCTCGTGCCCGACTGACGTCGCTGGCCGTCTTGTTCGCGCTGTTGGCGATGCCGCCGGCGTTGGCCGCAATCGGCGTCTCACGCGTTGCCACTCACTCCCCGCAGCACCTCGATTGGCTCACGCGCAGCCCACTCACCGTCGCACTGATCCTGGGATTGCGTTTTCTGCCCGTGGCAACCATATCGATGATGCGCGCCGTCGCCAGTCTGTCGCCGTCATGGACGGATGCAGCCCGCGTCCACGGCGTCGCCGCACCACGTTTGTTCGTGCGCGTCATCCTGCCCAACCTTGGTTCCGCGATCACGGTCAGCTTGCTCTTGGTCACGGTGCTTGCAGCCGCTGACATCACCACAACGCACTTGCTTCAACCGCCCGGCGCGCAATCGTTGCCGGTCGCCATCTTCACTGTAATGGCGAACAGTCCAGAAGGACTGGTCGCGTCATTGTGTTTGCTGTACCTGCTGTGCGTGGTCTTGCTGCTCGCAGCCGCATCACAGATTCCGCGTCTGTGGCCACGGAGAGTAGCATGACGCCATTCGTACGTTGTCGAGGCCTGACGTGTCATTTGGGCCAGCAGCTCGTGCTGGACGGCGCGGATTTTGATGTTGCCGACGGCGAGTCCGTCGCCTTGTTAGGCAGCTCCGGCAGCGGCAAGTCCACGTTGTTGCGAGTGATCGCCGGTCTGCAGATCGCGGAACAAGGCGAGGTCTTAATTGCCGGCCAGCAGGCATCGCGGGACGGCCGGCTACTCATTCCGCCACATCGTCGCGGAATCGCGATGTTATTTCAGGATCTGGCTCTCTGGCCGAACCTGACCGTCGCGGGAAACGTCTGTTTGGGCCTTGCCGGCCTGCGGCTGTCGCGCGACGAATGTCAGAATCGCATCGCGCATGCACTCGATGGGTGCAAAATTCCGGAGCTGGCGGACCGCCGCCCAGGAACCCTTTCTGGTGGCCAACAGCAACGCGTCGCACTGGCTCGCGCACTGGCGATGCAGCCCAAGCTCCTGTTGCTGGACGAACCGTTCGGCGGCCTCGACCTGATCACAAAGCAAGCCGTTCTCCTGCAGATCGCGCAACTGAAGTCACAACTCGGCTTCGCCGTCATTCTGGTGACGCATGATCCCGTCGAAGTCCGTGGTCTTTGCACATCGCTGGCAGTTTTGGAGGGCGGCCACATCGCAGAACACGCCCCCATGGACGACATCACAGCCAATCCCCAAACCGCCCTGGGCAAAGCGTTCGCCCGAGCAATGCAAGGCAAGGGATAATACCGTGGCTTGGGGCAACGTCACTCGGCGGCTTTGGGCAATCTGACTACGCAGGTAGTTCCCGTTTCCGCTTCGCTGTGGATTTCGATTCGTCTGTGATTTTCGCCGCCGGATCGCTGTTGGTACATGAACGGGACAATAGGGATCTTTCATCTTGAGGGCTCCGCTTCGAGCCGGCCGAGGACAGCCGACTTGGGAACGCCCAACTGACCCCACTCAGCGTACAGGCGTCGCCGGCGCAAGGCGACATTCTGTGCTGGAGTCCGTCCAGCCTGCAACTCCCCCGTTGCGCGCGTCGGCGCACACCGAAGAAATCTCTGACGTGGCCCTTGCTCGCTCAGGTCTGGCAGACCTCCGCGCGCTGCGGAAGAGCGGGAATCTGACTCGCGAGTGCCGGCGGACTTCGTCGTTGCGCAACCAACCCAATCACAAAAGCGGTTTGGATTGCTCCCGTCGGTGATCGCGACCGATGCAGGTACGCGACTGACGCTTCGTGCACCGGTCGCCCCCAGGTATGATGCCCCAGATAGAAAAAACTCTCTTCGGAAGAAGGAGTGCAGCTCGGATTGCCGTTGGGGAAAAGGTTCGGGTCCACCAACTGTTCCCAGAACGGAGAATCGTTATGGCCGGTAGAACTGGTACCCATCGTGGCAATCGGTCTGCGTCGCATCTCGGGCCTAAACGTCGTAATCGGGAAACACTGCAGAAACCCAACGGCGTGATTGGGCCTCGTGTCAAGCAGGTGGGCGGTGAGAAGTTCGCTATCGTCTGCGTCGATCCGGCCAAGCATCGCTCGGATTGGATCATGGCCGACTACTTTGGGAATCTGCTCATCCAACGTCAGACACTGCCGCATCAAGCCGCTTACTTTAAGCTGGCCGTGACGCAGATTCGCCAAGCTCAGGAACAACACGGCATTGAAGACCTCATCGTGGTCGTGGAACGGACGGGAAACTACCACTTGCCTCCCAAACGAGCGTTCGCCAGTGCTGGATTTGACACACGCGTCGTTCACCCGTTCGCGACGAAACAGTACCGTATGCCGGCGGACCCCAGCAACAAGACCGACGAAAACGACCTCTATGCTCAGCACCGAGCCGCTGTTGCCGGTTTCGGGCTCTGCGAGCAGGAGTTGGAATCCCCCTACCGAGAACTGCAATTGCGAGTCCGCTATCGGCGTAACCTGGTCGAGAAGGCGACGGCCATCGCCTGCCAAATTCGGGAACACTTGCACCTGGCGATGCCGGGTTTCGCATCTCTCTTTGACCACCTGTTGGAGCACCAGTCGGCGCTGGCCATTGCCCGTCGGTGTGTTTCTCCGGCCATGGTTCTTCAACTGGGTCGGGTCGGCTTGAGCCAACACCTGCGGGAGAAAAAGATTCGTCATCAACCACGTACGATTGACAAGATCCTGGCCTGGGCGTCGCAAGCCGCCAGTGACGACATCCAAGACGGGGCCTTGCATCATGCGATTTGGAGCGATCTGGAGGAGCTATACCAAGATGTTCAGCGGCGGATTCTGGTTCTGGAGCAACAACTGGCAAGGGATCTGGTGCAAACTCCGTATGTCCGCCTGTTGGCCATTGCCGGAATCAACGTGGTATCGGCCGCGGAGTTTGCCGGCGAGATGGGACCGATGACGCGATACGCCAACGCCAATGCGATCACAGGGCGCGCCGGGCTTTACCCGTCACGGTATCAGAGCGATCAGACGGATCAGAGCGGTCCGCTGATCCAACGAGCCAATCGCCGCCTGCGTTGTGTTCTGATGCGGATTGCGGAGAGCTTAGCCTGCCACTGCGCGTATTACCGCGGCCAAGCGGATGCGGATCGAGCGATGGGCGTCGATACGAGAGCCAGCCGCGTGAAAATCGCCAAGAGATTCAGCCGCTTGGCCTTCGCCTGTGTGGCGGGAGATGAACCGCTGAAGCACCCGTGTATGCAAAAGCCGGATTCGATTCTGGAGAAGCTGCGGGCCTTTCATCAGGAACATGAAACTCCGGTGGATCGAATCCTAGCCCACCTACGGACAACCGTTGAGCAGTTACCATACAACACGCGGAATCACGAAGCGGAAATGGTCGCGGAAGTTCTACGACAGCAAACTGAGCGACGGCGTGGCCCGACCCCCATCGGGGCCATTTTGCCAGCCGTACTGGCCCGATTGGAGATCAAGACGGAAAGACAAAACAGCGAAAACAGGGATCGGTCCTGAACTCGTGTGAGGATCCAAACCGCCTGTCGCCCCCGTGGCATTCCTGCCTTGTCGGTGCTTGGCGCTCTGTCGGATCACCACCGCCTGATACGGCAGTTTGGGGCCGACCCCCTTATGTATTACCTGTTTGGCGAAACGTGATCACTGCTACGACAGAGCGGATCCTCACAGGACCGGTCTACCGATTGATCCCTACAAAACGTGCGAATCGCCACCCACGAGTGGAGCGATCAACGTACGCAACCACCCAGTTTTTTCACTAAGGACTTGACACCCTTATGGCAGTCACCGGTGTCTCGCGGCGGCGGATCGTGCCATCCGCCTCTCCCTTTGGCAAGGGCACCCCTCAAGCCCAAATCCGCGCCTAAGCAATTGCAGCGCACGGTGACACGGGATCTCCACACGCATTTGACCTCAGCGCTGCTGTCACCGGCGCGGATTTGCTGTTCGCCCGCTTCGCGGGCTTCACCTCTCTAATGTGTATAGGTTCCAGTTCCGCGCAGCGGAACCTCCCCGGAGCCGCACCGCGCCCAGCCCGTCGAGCCCAAACGCTCGCCCAACTCTGTCGCAGCCTCCAGTAGACGCACGTTAGCCGCGGATCCGGGTCAAGCGTCCCTTGAGTATGGAGGTAGGGACGCCTTCCACGGCGTCCCCGGCCTCGCGCAGGCTGGTTCAGGGACCGCGTGGAAGCGGTCCCTACCGCCACAGATCCAGCCTCACACCTTCCCCGCCAGCTCCTACTCCCGCACATACCGCACCCCGCCGCCGCAAAGGAATTGGCGCAGGGCCGCCGCATCCAAATCGTGCCGCAGCGTCACCGCCATGGGCTGGCCAAAGTACAGCTTCCGGTTCGCGTCCTCCAGCAGACCGTGGATCCGCCCATACAGCTGGCCGCGAGCCCGGTCCACCACCACCGTTATCTGACCGCCATGACACGCAATTGCCTGCACCTCCGGGATCCGCGCAATCCGCCTCACCAACCCCTCCAACACCCGCCGGGGCTGATGCCGTATCCGTCGATAAACCAACAGCCCCGCAGCGCTCACAAACACCAGCGTCCCCACGCTCACATTCACAAGCAGAAGATACGCCGCCAATCCCAATCCCACCGCCCCCGCCGTCAACCACATGTACTGCGACGGCCCATACTCCCGCACTTCCCCCAGCCGCGACCGCAGTCGGTCCTGCCATGACACCGCCCGCGATTTCCCCGCCTCCGTGTCCCGGCGCAACTGCCGCAACGCCTCCGCCAGCTGCGCCGCATCCGGATACCGGTCCTGCGGCCGCTTTTGCAGGCAGCGCTCAATGATCCGCTGAAGGTCCGCCGGCAGATCCGGCAGTTTGGTGTGGACCGACGGCGCCTCGTCAAATGCGACCGCGTGCATCGTCTCCAGGGGCGTCTCCCGCTGGAACGGCAGTTCGCCCGTCGCCATCTCGTAAAGCATCACGCCCAACGAAAACAAATCGCTCGCCGCCCCCACTTCCCCGCCCTTCACCTGCTCCGGGCTCATGTAGGCCGGCGTCCCCTTCACCGCCCCCGCCAGCGTCTGCGTCATCGTCGTCTGGTCCAACAGCTCCCCGCCGACCGTGGTGGTCCAGCCGCCCGCCGCCACCAGCTTCGCCAGCCCGAAATCCAGGATCTTCGCATGGCCGTCCCCCGCAACCATGACGTTGGCGGGCTTGATGTCACGGTGCACGATTCCAAACGAATGCGCCTTGCCCAGCCCGCACGCCACCTGCAACGCCACGTCAATCGCCCCCAGCAAATCCAGCTCCCGCCCCTGGATCAACTGCGCCACCGTCCGCCCCTCCACCAACTCCATCGCGATGAACGTCTCCCCTTCGTGCTCGTCCACGTCGTACACCTGCGCCACCGCCGGATGATTGATCCGCGCCGCCGCCCGCGCCTCCAGCAGGAACCGCTTCCTTCGGTCCGCATCCTGCACCAACTCGCGCGAGAGACATTTCAGCGCCACAGGACGCTGCAGCTTCACATCATACCCCCGGTAAACCACCCCCATCCCGCCTTGCCCCAGCAACGCCTCCACCCGGTACTGGCCCAGCGTGCGGCCAATCCATTCGTGCAATACCAGTGTTTTCGGCGGCTGTTCCATCGCAGCGCACCCCGCGCAGGACGTCATCTAACCAGCAACGCCTCCGGCGTCCATCCCGAACCAACAGCCCCGATCCGCGGAAACAGGGTCGAGGCGTGAAGGCCGCGAAGCGGGCGAACAGCAACTCCGCGCCGAATCCGCACCTCCTGTGCAGAAGCTCTTCAACGCTGGCTCTTCAGCGTTCCTCCATTAAACCTGCGGGTTTGGCGCGGAGTTGGAACAGTTTCCGATTGACCCGCCGCCACACCCTGCCGAAATGCTCCCCGCACGATGTCAGAGCCGCCTTCCTCCAACCACCCGCCGTCCGTCATGCTCTTCGGCATCGGCGCCTTCACCCAAGGGATAGGAAATTTGATTTTGACCACACACCAGAGCGTAGCCTGGAGAGACTGGCGAAACAAGAAGGCGAGGGGGAAGTGGGCCGCCATGGCCGACTGACGCTGCGTGCATCCGGTCATTCCCGCGCGCTGTCTCGAAGGAAGTTCGGACTACGCGCGTCGATACCAACGGTTCTTGAGACAGTCGGGTTCGATGACCATCGCGTCGCCAGGATCACCGTCGCTACCAACCTGCGGCTTCGCGCATGGCAAACCGCGCGGCCATTCTCGGCGCGGCTCGCCCCCCATTCCGTCGCTGGTGTTTTCCAAGTATGATTGGTGCCCGTGCAGCCTAATCCCTGCCTCCTGGCAGGGAACGGGGGAACCAAAGGATCAATAGGCTTTGATCTCGGGGCGCAGGGCCGTTACGGCAGCCCGGGGTACTTTCAAGCCCTAGCCCGTCAGCTAACCTCGTCGGCAGGTCACGACAATTGTGTCGCGACCGATGGAAGGGCATTCCACGTCTTTGCACTGACGCAGTGCCGCTCTGGTTGGGGACGTCTGTCCCAGGTCGCCAACTATGTCGAGTTCCTCGGAGTCGAGTGGCTCAAACCTAGCGCGCGCTGCTGGCGTTGTCGTTGTCAGCAGCGTTATGTTCACGTTCATCTCCAGCTGGCGGACGGCTGCCATCGTGCTCTCCGATCTGGGGAGCACCGCCTACTACATCGGTGGCATTGTGGAGCAGGCCATCGGGCCGGCGGCTCCCTGGTACATCCTGGCAGTGATGTTGTTCAGCTACGCGGTGCGCTCCGTCTACATCGAAAGCGTGTCCCTGTTCGTGCGGGGTGGTGTCTATCGCGTCACACGGGAAGCCATGGGCGGGACCCTGGCGAAGGTTGCCGTATCGGCATTGCTGTTCGATTACATTCTCACTGGTCCGATCAGCAGCGTGTCCGCTGGTCAGTACATTATGGGCCTGCTGTTCGAAGTCCTGTCGGGTGTTGGCAACATCACAATTGACCCGGCGCTTCGATTGAGCGCTAGCCGCTGGGGCGCGGTCATCCTGGCAGTCGCGGCGACGTTGTATTTCTACCGCTTGAACATCCTCGGCATTCATGAGTCCAGCGATAAGGCGCTGAAGATCATGATCGTGACGAGCGTCATGGCCGTGGTCGTACTTGGTTGGGGCGTGCTCACACTCGCCATCGAGGGCCCGCGGGGTCACCTGGCGCTGATGCCGGACCTCAACTTCAAGATGAACTACACCCTCGGTGAATTGCACAGCCCGCTCGGGTTCATCGCGGATTCGTCTCTGGGCCGGGTGTTGGCGAAAATCCACGGGCGCGAGTTCCTCAGCCTGATCGGCGCGTTGGGAGTTATCGTGGCGTTTGGCCACTCGATTCTGGCGATGAGCGGCGAGGAGACCTTGGCGCAAGTCTATCGCGAGGTCGAATCACCGAAGCTGAAGAACTTCAAGAAAGCCGCGCTGATTGTATTTCTCTACAGTTTCATCTTCACGAGCGGCGTGTGTTTTCTGGCCGTGCTGTTGATTCCCGACAACGTGCGGATGGCGCGCTACGCGGACAACCTGATCGGCGGATTGGCCATGCATGTCATGGGGCCGATGTGGGCACGCCTGCTGTTGAACGGGTTAGTGGTTGTGGTCGGTTCGCTGATACTCAGCGGCGCCGTCAACACAGCCATTATCGGTTCCAACGGCGTTCTGAACCGGCTGGCGGAGGACGGCGTGGTACCCGTCTGGTTCCAGAAGCCGCACCGGCGCTTCGGTACGACGCACCGGCTCCTCACACTAGTCGTGGGATTGCAGTTGCTGACCATCATCGCCAGCCGGGGCGACGTGATCGTCCTGGGTGAGGCGTATGCCTTCGGCGTCGTGTGGAGCTTCGTACTGATGACGGCGTCCATGCTCATCTTGAGGTTCCGGAATCGGAGGCCGCGCGAATTCCGAGTTCCGCTGAATGTGCAGTTAGGGAAGTTTGAGCTGCCGGTCGGACTGACATTGGTCTTTCTGGTGCTGTTCCTGTCCGCCGTCGTCAATCTGTTGACCAAGGAAACAGCCACGAAGTGGGGATTGGGATTCACGTTGACGTTTCTCAGCGTCTTCGTGGTTACGGAACGCGTGAACCGCGTGCGCCGGCGAGGTCAGTCGCACGAACACCGGGACCAATTCAACTGTGCCACGGCACCGCGGTTGTCGCGCGAGGAATTGAGCTTGCGGCTGCCGTACTGCAAGCTGGTGGCAATTCGCTCGCCCCATAGCATGGCCATGTTGGAGAAATCTCTGGCGGAGGCCGATCCAGACACGACGGACGTCGTGGTCATGACGGCCAAGGTCACAAGTGGCGACGGCGACGGACCGGCGAGCGATGAATTAACGGACTACGAACAACAGCTGATGACGGCGGTCGTCGCGCGGGCGGAGCTGGCCGGCAAAGTCGTCCGTCCACTCATCGTACCGACCAACAACCCGTTGCATGCTATCCTGCGGGCGGCGTCGGAAATCGGCGCGCAAGAGATCGTTCTGGGGGCGTCCAACAAGTACACGGCGCAGGATCAGGTCGATCTCGTAAGTCTGTATTGGCTCAGCCTGCATGGGGGCGAAATGCGTCCCGTAACCATTCGCATTGTGAGCCGGAATCGTGATCTGGTTTTCGACTTGGCCGGGGGCAACCGCATTCCGACGATCGGCGAACGCAAGGCCAAGTCGATCGCGGAGATGCGGGCGGCCGGGGAAGGAGTAGGCCGCGTATTGCTGGCCTACGATGGCACGGCCGGGGCGACGGACTTATTCCAGTCTGTGCTCACCATGCTCGACGCGCAGGTGGGGCTGACGGTGGTCAGCGTTGCCGCGAAAGGCGCCGACGCGGCGGATGGTGATTTCTTAGATCAAGTACGGAACCAGTCCGCCCGCTTGAATCGTGCCATCGAATTGGCGGAAGTACGAGACGATCCGGCTGCGGAGTTATGTGCCCTGGCACTGCAGCAGAAGGCTGACCTCGTGATCTATATGGAGCCGGAGGAGCGTCTTGACGAGCGCAGCCCCCAACAGCATTGGACCGTCAACTTCCCCAGCACATGTCCGTGCCAAGTGCTGATCGCCCCTCGCATGCGCAACTTGGACGTTGTCGATGAGTGAAACCCCACTGCCGCCGACCCCGCCCCGTTGTGAAGGTCACGCCACGTCTGATCTCAGCCGAGAATGGGAACGCACTGATTGGCGTGCGGCGAAGCTGGCTGCGGCACTCGCGAACCACTCCTGAAACGCGAGGCGGTTGCAGCCGCCACACGCGACGAGGCCCGGTGTTATCGGTTGTTTAGTATTGTCACACGGGTTTCGCGCCGGGTCGAACGATGACTCAAGGATCGCTCAGATCGCCTGGCGTGAAGTCGATCGTCACCGGCCGATTCGGTTCGATCTTGCCGATGTACCAATTGAGCTTCTGCCAGAAGGAAAGGCCTTGCTCCCATTTGGACATTACGGCACGGAGTCGTTGCACCGCCGGATGTTCCTCCTGCCGAAGCTCGTCGAGTACCTGCAGACAGCCAGCCGGACGTCCCGCCAGAAGCAGTGCGATCGCGAAGTTGGTCTTGTAGATGGTCGGCACGTCGGGCCGCATCCAAGTGCAGCCGGGATTGACGACCAGATCGCGGTATTCCTTCACTGCCTCGTCCACGCGGCCACGCTACTTCAAATCGGTAAACCTTTGCTGACCCTCGACTTCCATTGGCAGCGAAACTGAGAAAGGATATGGCAAGGGTGACACTTGGGGAGGTTTGGATTGGATTTGAGCTGGACGGTTCTACCAATCTTGCCGATATTATAGAATCGGTACGTGGCGCCTTCTGTGTGGCGGTTCACTGGAATGTCAGTTCCCGTGGAACGCTTCCGGAGGGGCGGCCGCGTGTGCCTCTTTCGCGTGTTGGTGGGTGTTCTCAAGCTGGATATCCGATGTCTAACCGGCTCTTCCGAATGTGCTTGAGCCTGTTGCTGGCAGTTGCCTTGCTGGCCGAAGGTGCGTTTTCTCCATCTGTCAGGCATACGCACGAGGGTGCGAGCGGCCGGATTCATCGGGATGACGGTCCTCCGATCGAGCAGTCACATCACGAACTGGCCTCCGGCGAAGATTCGTTCCGACAAGCCGATCGCCTCATTTCGGTAGGTCCGGCATTGGTCAAATGCACTACGCACCTGCATCTCAATTGGCTGGGGCTTCAGTTCACGCTGCCTGAAACCGCCCCGCAAAGCCCAGGTGAACGGGACGAAGAGTACCGCGACCCCAGTCTATTGTTCACGCTAGTCGCTCGCGGCACCCGTGCGGCGTGTCTCTCAGTCGCACACGCCGACGATGTACTCGCTCCAGATCTGCAAGAAGCATCGCTGGAGGGGATGGCCGGCATCGCACGGTCCTCGACGTGTTCGCCCCCACAGGTGACCGCTTCTTGTCTTTGCGATCGTGCGCGCCATGAGCGCTCCGGCGTTCAGCTGGCCTGATTGCGCGTTTCGCAATCCTCTCTCCTGGCCGCTTGCCTTCGCCCTGCTTCGGCTTGCGTTCGCACGGCTACTGCGATTCTCATTTCGTCACAGCATTCCCCTCGCCCGTTGCGCGATGAACCGTTGTTGGAGGCTCAAAGAATGACACTCAGACCCAATAGGTGGCAGCGCCCGGCGATGGTGTGTGCCGTCGTCGGACTGTTGGCCGTGGCCGGGTACTTTCTGGCGACTAATGGACAGATTCGTGCCGCCTTTGCTGTGCGTTCCGCGACGGGCACCGCAGCACAACAGTCAGCGGAAGGCGCACACGCGGAATCAGCCGACGGCGGGCATGGTCACGGCGGTGATGAGCCAACGGTTAAGACGACGCTGTGGGGAAATCAGATCGACATCTTCCTCGAACGGCCATACGCCGTCGCGGGAACGGCCATCGAACCGCTGTTTCACGTCACCGTGATGGAGAATGGCAGCGCAGTGACGGAGGGAAGCCTTGTCTTCAAGGCAAGCGGTCCGGAGCAGGTCGAGGTGCGAATGGAGAAGCCGACCCGAGCGGGCATCTTCATTCCCTCGGTTACCTTCCCTAAGCCCGGGACCTACCCGGCCCAAATGACCGTCATGACGCCTCAGATTGAGGGCGGCCAGGAGACGATTGAGTTGCCGCCCGTGGTCGTCTACAGCAGCCCGGAAGAAGCCTTGGCAGCCGCGAAGGCGGCTCCCGAAGAGAACGCGGCCGACGCGATCAGCTTTCTGAAGGAGCAACAGTGGCGAGTGGGGTTGGTCACGGCCCCAGCCGAGTCGCGTGACCTGGTTGAGCGACTGGTTGTGCCAGGGCGGGTGATCGTGCCGTCAGGCTCGGGCGCTATCGTCAGTCCACCGGTCACCGGGAGGGCAATGCCTCCCGAAGGGAAGGGCTTTCCGCGGGTCGGTGACAAGGTGGAACAAGGACAAGTGCTGGCCTTAGTCGAGCCATCCGTCGCGGGTGCCGAGGCGGTGCAGTTGGTCGCCAACCATGCCCAGTTGCAGACGCTCGACGCCGATCTGGCCGTCAAGCAACTGGAGATCGAAACGAAAGTCCGAACGGCGGAGTTGGCCCTGAAGCGGTCGCAGGACACGCTCAACCGCCGGCGGAAACTAACAGAGGAGGGGATTGCTGCCGGCAAAGAACTCCTCACGGCGGAGCATGAGGTCCGGCTGGCGCAGGCCGAGTTCGACGGTTTGCGTCAGGTCTTGCAGCCTTACGTGGATGCGAGGGACCGACTGGCCAAAGTCCTTGGCAAGATGAACGCGGCGGGCGATACAGGGGACCAGCGAGGCGAAATGGGTGTCACACTGCGGAGCCCCATTTCCGGTACGGTCGTCGAAGCCAGCGTCACTTCCGGCGAGCTGATCAACGATGGCCGCAAGCTGTTCTACATTGTCAATCTCGATACCCTGTGGATCGAAGCGGACGTCTCGGAATACGACCTCGCACGCGTTCGACAGGCGCCGGGCGCAAGCTATCGATTGGCCGCGTACCCCGACCGCGTCGTACCGATCTTGAGCGGCGGAGGGCGATTGATCGACGTGGGTGCGGTCGTCGATCCCGAGACGCGCACCGTGCCGATCCGCTATGAAGTTCCCAACAAGGAGGGAACACTTCGAGTGGGAATGTTCGCCGACCTGCTCGTGGAAACAAACCGCAAGCAGACCGCATTGGCCGTTCCGAAGGACGCCGTCGTGGACGAGGGAGGCGAGGTTGTCGTCTATGTTCAGTGTGGTGGCGAGACGTTCGAGCGACGGCGGGTCGACGTCGGCATCCGAGACGCGAACCAGGTGGAAATCCGCACGGGAGTGGCGGCTGGCGAGCGCGTGGCGATTAAGGGGGCCTACACCATCCGGTTGTCAACCATGTCCAACGCGATCCCCGCCCACGGTCACGCCCATTAGGAGCCCCCTCGATGCTCACAAGACTCATTCATCTTTCCCTGAACAACCGCATACTCGTCGTACTGCTGTCGCTGGCTCTGATGGCTGTGGGGCTTTATGTCAGTACCACCATGCCGGTTGATGTCTTTCCTGACTTCACTGCCCCGACCGTGACAATCCTCACGGAAGCTCACGGCATGGCTCCCACGGAAGTGGAGACCCTGATCACCTTTCCCATTGAGACGGCGATGAACGGGGCCTCGGGTGTACGGCGCGTACGATCCGCGACTGCCGTGGGCTTCTCCGTCGTTTGGGTCGAGTTCGAGTGGGGGACCGACATCCTGGCCGACCGGCAAATCGTGGCCGAGAAACTGGGGTTGGTGCGGGGGAATCTCCCGCCGGATATCGAGCCGCCAATCATGGCCCCCCAGGCTTCGGCAATGGGTGAAGTCCTGTTCCTGGCCATTCACAGTGAGAATTACTCGCTGTTCGAC
>Ga0233425_10003358_pt1 | contig 29180 bp, 28 predicted proteins | sample Watercolumn_Towu_2_FD_181712 | JGI IMG/M metagenome (GOLD analysis project Ga0233425, IMG submission 181712) | Freshwater microbial communities from Lake Towuti, South Sulawesi, Indonesia - Watercolumn_Towuti2014_140_MG | ecosystem: Environmental > Aquatic > Freshwater > Lake | place...
GCTTCTCGACGTTGCCGCCGAGCACGATGTCGGTGCCGCGGCCGGCCATGTTGGTGGCGATGGTGATCATGCCGGGGCGGCCGGCCTGGGCGACGATGAGCGCCTCCTTGGCATGCTGCTTGGCGTTCAACACCTGGTGCGGCAGCTTCTCCTTCTCCAGCATGCCGGAGATCAGCTCGGAGTTCTCGATCGAGGTGGTGCCAACCAGCACCGGCTGGTCGCGCTGGTGGCAGTCGCGGATGTCGGCGAGGATGGCGCGGTATTTCTCCGGCGCGGTGCGGTAGACCTGGTCCATGCGGTCGTCGCGCACCATCGGCTTGTTGGTCGGGATGACCACCGTCTCGAGGCCGTAGATCTGGTGGAATTCGTAGGCCTCGGTGTCGGCCGTGCCGGTCATGCCGGAGAGCTTGCCGTACATGCGGAAGTAGTTCTGGAAGGTGATCGAGGCGAGCGTCTGGTTCTCGTGCTGGATCGCCACGCCCTCCTTGGCCTCCACCGCCTGGTGCAGGCCGTCGGACCAGCGCCGGCCGGGCATGAGGCGGCCGGTGAACTCGTCGACGATGATGATCTCGCCGTTCTGCGATACGTAGTGCTGGTCGCGGTGGAACAGGCTGTGCGCGCGCAACGCCGCATAGAGGTGGTGCATGAGCAGGATGTTGGCCGGCTCATAGAGGCTGCCGCCGGCCGGCAGCAGACCCATGCGCGCCAGGATCTCCTCGGCGCGCTCGTGGCCGGCTTCCGACAGCAGTACGCTGTGCGCCTTCTCGTCCACCCAGTAGTCGCCCTCGCCCTTTTCCTCCTTCTGGCGGGTGAGCAGGGGCGCGACCTGGTTCATGCGCAGGTAGAGATCGGTGTGGTCCTCGGCCTGGCCGGAGATGATGAGCGGTGTGCGCGCCTCGTCGATGAGGATGGAATCGACCTCGTCCACGATGGCGTAAGCGAGCTTCTTCTGTACGCGATCCTTCGCCTGGTAGACCATGTTGTCGCGCAGGTAGTCGAAGCCGAACTCGTTGTTGGTGCCGTAGGTGATGTCGGCGGCGTAGGCGGCCTGCTTTTCCTCATGCGGCATTTGAGAAAGGTTGACACCGACACTCATGCCGAGGAAGTGGTAGAGCTTGCCCATCCACTCTGCGTCGCGCGACGCCAGGTAGTCGTTCACGGTGACGATATGCACGCCCTTGCCGGACAGGGCGTTCAGGTAGGCCGGCAGCGTGGCGACCAGGGTCTTGCCCTCGCCGGTCCGCATCTCGGCGATCTTGCCGTCGTTGAGCACCATGCCGCCGATCAGCTGCACGTCGAAATGGCGCATGCCGAGGGCACGCTTGCCCGCTTCGCGCACCACGGCAAAGGCTTCCGGCAGCAGGCTGTCGAGCGTCGCCCCGTCGCCCAGCTTCCCCCGGAACTCATCGGTCTTGCCGCGCAGTTGCTCGTCCGACAGGGTGCTGATGGCGGCTTCGAGGGCGTTGATGCTGCGAACAGTCTGTGAATACTGTTTAATCAGCCGGTCGTTGCGGCTGCCGAAAATCTTCTTGAGGAGGCCGGAAATCATGCGGAAACGCGGTAGGCGGCTGGAAAAAAAGCGAATTTTACCATGCCGCCCCGGCTAGAACCCTGCGCGTACGCAGACGGCGCCGGGCCGTCCGCTGGATGCCGTAGGGAGCGAAGCGAACGGGCGTCACCCCCTTCCCTGGGAAGGGGGCGGGTGGATAGCCTTCTATTTGCGCTTCGCCAGCGCCAGCTTCTGCTGCTGGGCGTTCTGCAGGAAGCGGTTCGGGTTCTGGGCGATGCCCTTGAAGCGCACCTCGAAGTGCAGGTGCGGGCCGGTGGAGCGGCCTGTCGAACCAACCTCGGCGATCTTCTGGCCGCGCTTGACCAGCGCACCCTGCTTGACCAGCATCCTGGAAGCATGGGCATAGCGCGTAATCAGCTCGTTGCCATGATCGATCTCGATCATGTTGCCGTACTGCGGGTGACGCTCCGAGGTGACGACGATGCCGGCGGCGGCTGCAACGATCGGCGTGCCGGTGTCGGCGATGAAATCGATGCCTTCGTGCAAAGCCTGCTCGCCGGTGAACGGATCGATGCGCCAGCCGTATCCGGAGGCGTTCCACTGCGCTTCCACCGGCAGGGCGGTCGGCAGCTGGTTCTTCTTGACCCGCTCGTCCATCAGCTCGGTCTCGATCAGGCCAAGGTAGTCGCTCTTCGTTTCGATCTGGCGGGACAAGGTGTCGAGTTGGCGCTGCAAGTCCTCGGACGTCAGCGGTTTCGTGGGCGCGATCAGGGGGCCGCCCTGGCCGGACTTGTCGGCCGGCTTGGCTTCCGGCGACTTGATGCCCGACATCTGGCCCAGGCGCTCGCCCAGGGTGTCCAGGCGCATCAGCTGGGCCTGCATCTGGCCCAGGCGCACGGCCATGGCATTCAGGTTCTCGCGCAGGAATTCCTGCGTCTTCTGGGTCTCCTGCTCGCGCACGCTCATCATCAGGCTCTGCAGGAAGGGCAGCCGCACTTCCGCCGCATGGCGCACGGTGACATAGGAAAACAGCGACGAGATCAGCAGGACCGCCAGCACGAGGCCGGCCGCAGCCAGCGCCATGTGACGGGTGGTGATCGTGATGGTCCTGGCAGTTGCCAGTCGGTCGGAGACGAGAATAATATGCACGCCGTCCCTCCTGTCCAATTTCCAAATGGCAGCGCGTTCTCTCGACGCTTACCTGAATTCCGCCGGCGGTCTGGCGCGCTTGTCCGCGCATGCCGGGCGTCTGGTTACACTGCAGCGGCTGTTCGAGCTGATTGCGCCGCCCCATCTGGCCGCGTCGAGCCGCGTGGCCAATTTCAAGTCGGGGATAGTTGTTATCCACGCCGATTCCGGCGCAGTCGCCGCCAAGCTGAGGCAGATGTTGCCAAGCCTGATCGACGAATTCTCATCGAAGGGTGCAGAGGTTACCGAAATACAGGTCAAAGTGCAACCAAGCAATGGTGCGGCGCAACAAGCCAAGAGGCGGGTCGCGCCCGAGGTGGGCGCTCGCGCCAAGGCCGGTCTTGCGCGCCTGGCAACTGATTTGCCAGAGAATTCCCCATTGAAGGAAGCGCTGGGTCGGCTCGTGAAACGCAGCCGATAAGATCGCTGCACTACAGCACGATCACCCGCTCGAGGAACATCAGGGCCAGCACAAGGAGGGCGAACAGCCCGGCATACTTGGCCACTTGCCAGGACAGACGCAGGTAGCGGCGGTCGCGGGTAAACAGGAAGGCAACGATGCCGGCGCCGACCGTGATGGCCACCAGGACGCCAAGGATCCTGAGCAGAAGCATGGGCCGTCAGGCCGGCTGGGCGAACAACCGCGCCACCGAGGCGGGCGCGTCCTCGATGCGGTCGAAGCTGACCATCTCCCAGGCCGTGCGGTCCGCCAGCAGGGCGCGCAGCAGCTTGTTGTTGAGGGCGTGGCCGGACTTGTGCGCGGCAAAGGCGCCGAGCAGCGGGTGGCCGAGCAGGTAAAGATCGCCCACCGCATCCAGCACCTTGTGCTTGACGAACTCGTCGCCGTAGCGCAGGCCGTCCGCGTTGAGCACGCGGTACTCGTCCATCACGATGGCGTTCTCCAGGCTGCCCCCCAGCGCCAAGCCCTGCGAGCGCATGGCCTCGACATCCTGCATGAAGCCGAAGGTGCGGGCGCGCGCCACTTCGCGCACGTAGGAATGCTCGGCGAAGTCCACCGTCACATCCGGCTTCGAACGGTCGAATACCGGATGGTCGAAGACGATGGAGAAGGACAGTCGGAAACCGTCGTAAGGGGACAGCTCGGCCCACTTGTCGCCCTCCTCGACGCGCACCGTCTTCTTGACGCGGAGGAAGCGCTTCGGCGCGTTCTGCTCCTCGATGCCGGCCGACTGGATGAGGAAGACGAAGGGGGCGGCGCTGCCGTCCATGATGGGGATCTCGGCCGCATCGACGTCGACCCAGGCATTGTCGATGCCCAGGCCGGAGAACGCCGACATGAGGTGCTCCACCGTGGCGATCCTGGCGCCGTCCTTCTCCAGACAGGAGGCGAGGCGCGTGTCGCCGACGGCGAAGGGATCGGCGCGCAGATCGACCAGCGGGTCGAGGTCGATGCGGCGGAAGACGATGCCGGTGTCGGGCGCCGCCGGACGCAAGGTCATGGTGACCTTCACCCCGGAATGGAGCCCGACGCCCGTGGCGCGGATCAGCGATTTCAGCGTGCGCTGTTGCAGCATGTTGACGACGCTATGACAAAGAGGCGAAGTTTATCATAGTGGGGCCTCGCGCCGCCCCACGCACGCCGCTGCACCGACCCGCCGGCCATCAGTCGGCCTGCTTGCGCAGGAAGGCCGGGATGTCGTACTTGTCGACCCCGCTCGCCGCCATCGCCTCGACGGTGGGGTGGCGGCGCCCGCTGCGAATTACCGCCGGCACCTCCAACTCGCCGTAGTTGATGGTCTCGACGATCGGCGCGTTGTCCGTGCCGGTCTTCTGCGTCACCACTTCCATGCGCGGGCGGAACTGCTGGGCGGCCGTCGCCGCGCCGAGGCCGGTGGCCACCACCGTCACGCGCAGGTTGTCCTCCATGGCGTCGTCGAACACCGTGCCGAAGATGATGTGGGCGTCCTCGGCGGCATAGGCGCGGATGGTGTTCATTACCTCGCGCACCTCCTTCATGCCGAGGGCGCTGTTGGCGGAGATGTTCACCAGCACGCCGCGCGCGCCGGAAAGCTCGATGCCCTCCAGCAGCGGGCTGGCCACCGCCTGCTCGGCGGCGAGGCGCGCGCGGTCCATGCCGGAGGCCGCGGCGGAGCCCATCATGGCCTTGCCCATCTCGCCCATCACCGTGCGCACGTCCTCGAAATCGACGTTCACGAGGCCCGGCACGTTGATGATCTCGGCGATGCCGCCCACCGCGTTCCGCAGCACGTTGTCCGCCGTCTTGAAGGCGGCGATCATGCTGATGTCCTCGCCCAGCACCTCGGTCAGGCGCTCGTTGAGGATGACGATGAGGGAATCGACGTAGCGCGACAGCTCGGCCAGCCCTTCCTCGGCCACCTTCATGCGCTTGGCGTTCTCGAACTCGAAGGGCTTGGTCACCACGGCGACGGTGAGGATGCCCAACTCGCGCGCCACCTCGGCGACGATCGGCGCGGCACCGGTGCCGGTGCCGCCGCCCATGCCGGCGGTGATGAAGGCCATGTGCGCGCCGCGCAGGGCGTCGGCGATGCGCTCGCGCTCCACGTCTGCCAGGGCGCGCGCCTTCTCCGGCTTGCCGCCGGCGCCCAGTCCCGGGCCGAACTGCAGCTTCTGATGCGCATTGCTGCGGTTGAGCGCCTGGGCGTCGGTGTTGGCGCAGATGAACTCCACACCCTGCACGCCCTCGCGGATCATGTGGTCGACGGCGTTGCCGCCGGCGCCCCCCACGCCCACCACCTTGATGACCGTGCCGTTTGGTTCCTTGTCGATGATTTCAAACATGCTCGCCTCCTTGTAAAAAACAACAACAAACTAGAAATTCTTTTCGAACCACGACTTCATGTTGCCCAGCACCTGCTTGAAGGTCCTCGTGCGGTGCGCCTGCAGGCCGCGCTTTTTCTGCGCCATGCCCTCCAGCAGCAGGCCCATGGCGGTGGCGTAGCGCGGCTGCTGCACCACCTCGGCCAGGCTGCCCACGTACTTCGGGATGCCCAGCCGCACCGGCATGTGGAAGATCTCTTCGCCCAGCTCGACCATGCCGCGCATGACGGCGCTGCCGCCGGTGAGGACGATCCCCGAGGAGAGCAGCTCCTGGTAGCCGCTGCGCTTCAGCTCGGCCTGGATCAGCTCGTAGAGTTCGGTGACGCGCGGCTCGATGACGTCGGCCAGGGCCACTTTCGAGAGCCGGCGCGGGCCGCGCTCGCCGATGCCCGGCACCTCGAACAGCTCGTTCGGGTCGGCCAGCTGCTGCAGGGCGACGCCGTGCTGGATCTTGATCTCCTCCGCTTCGGTGGTCGGCGTGCGCAGGGCGTGGGCGATGTCGTTGGTGATCTGGTCGCCGGCGATGGGGATCACCGCCGTATGGCGGATGGCGCCCTGGGTAAACACCGCGATGTCGGTGGTGCCGCCGCCGATGTCGACCAGGCAAACGCCCAGCTCCTTCTCGTCGTCGGTGAGCACCGCGTAGCTGGAGGCGAGCGGCTGCAGCACCAGGTCCACCACCTCGAGGCCGCAGCGCCGCACGCACTTGACGATGTTCTGCGCCGCCGACACGGCGCCGGTGACGATGTGCGTGCGCACCTCGAGGCGCACACCGCTCATGCCGATCGGCTCGCGCACGCCGTCCTGGCCGTCGACGATGAATTCCTGCACCAGGGTGTGCAGGATCTGCTGGTCCGACGGGATCGGCATGGCGCGCGCTGTTTCGATCACCCGCTCGACGTCGAGCGGCGAGACCTCCTTCTCCTTGATCGCCACCATGCCCGGCGAGTTGAAGCTCTTGATGTGGCTGCCGGCGATGCCGGTGTAGACCTCCTTCACCTTGCAGTCGGCCATCAGCTCGACCTCCTGGACGACGCGCGAGATGGCGCCCACCGTGGCCTCGATGTTCACCACGACGCCCTTTTTCAGGCCGCGCGATTCCTGGTGCGTACCGAGGCCGAGGATGTCGAGCCGACCCTCCGGCGTGAGCTCGGCGACGATGGCGACGATCTTCGAGGTGCCGATGTCCAGGCCGACGATCAGGTTCTTTACTTCCTTGGTCATTTCTTCCCTTCCCCTGCCCGCGCCACCCGCATGGCAAAACCGTTCGGGTAGCGCAAATCGATGACGTCGGCGCGCGCCTTGAGCCGTTCTCCAGCCTGGACGTAAACGGCAGCGAAGCGCTGCACGCGATCGTTCACCCGCGACTTGGCCTGGTCGCGGCCGAGGTCGAGCAGCACGCCGTCGTCGAGCCGCAGCTGCCAGGCCTGACGCGGACTCAGCGCGATATTCCTCGGTTGCCGGCCGATCGGCTCGAGCAGCGGGATCAGCTCGCGATAGCGCGCCAGGATCAGCGGCGCCGAACCCTCCGGCCCGACGAACATGGGCAGCGCGGCGTTGCTGGCGGCGGCGAACACCTCGCCTTCGCTGTTCACCAGCCGCGACTCGGCACCCTCGGCTTGTTTCCAGCGCGCCGCGGCGACGTGCTCCTCGATGTCCAGTTCCAGCCCGTTCGGCCAGCGCCGCCGCACCTCGGCCCGGCGCACCCAGGGCAGCTTCTCGAAGGCGGCGCGCACGGCATCGAGATTCACGGTGAGGAAGTTGCCGGCCACGGCGTTGCGCGCGGCATACTCGATCTGCGTCGGCGTCACCTCGCGCAGCGCGCCGCTCACCACCACCTCGCGCAGCGGGAAGAACGGCAGGCGCGCCACCGCCAGCACGGCGGCGTAGCCGAGCGCCAGCACGGCGGCCAGGAACAGCAGATCGGCGATCAGGTTCATCAGTTGCGGCCTGTCCCAGAAACCGGATGCATCGTTTGTCTTTCTCCTAGCCAAGCGCCGCCTGCTCCAGAATCTTCACGCACAGCGACTCGAAGTCGATGCCGACGGCGCGCGCCGCCATCGGCACCAGCGAATGCCCCGTCATGCCGGGCGAGGTGTTCATCTCCAGCAGCCAGGGCTTGCCCTTGTCGTCCATGATCAGGTCGGCGCGCCCCCAGCCGCGGCAGCCGAGCAGCTGCGACGCTTCCATCACCAGATCCTGGATCGTCTCCTCGGCCGACTCGGGCAGACCGCTCGGGCAGAAATACTGCGTCGCGTCGCTGAAATACTTGTTCTGCCAGTCGTAGTTGCCGCCTGGCGCGACGATGCGCACGAGCGGCAGCGCCTGCTTGCCCAGGAAAGCCGCGGTCAGTTCCTCGCCGGCGATGAACTGCTCGGCGATCACCAGCGGGTCGTGCTTCACCGCCGCCGCGTAAGCCGCGCGCAGGTCGGCCGCGCGCGTCACCTTGGTGGCGCCGACGCTGGAGCCCTCGCGCGCCGGCTTGACGAAGATCGGCAGGCCCAGCTCGTCGGCCACGGCGTTCCAGTCGCTGTCGGCCCGGAGGATGTGCCAGGCCGGCGTCGGCAGGTGCTCGGCATGCCACACCAGTTTGGTGCGCCACTTGTCCATGCACAGCGCCGAGGCCATCACGCCGCTGCCGGTGTAGGGGATCTGCATGAGCTCGAGCGCACCCTGCACCGTGCCGTCCTCGCCGCCGCGGCCGTGCAGGGCGATGAAGACACGCGCGAAGCCCTCCTCCTTCAGCGCCCACAGCGGCCGCTCGGCCGGATCGAAGCCGTGCGCATCGACCCCGCTTCTCTTCAGCGCCGCCAGCACGGCGTTGCCCGACATCAGCGATATTTCGCGCTCGGCGGACGATCCGCCCAGCAGCACCGCCACTCTTCCGAAATCCCGGTTCACGCTCTCTCTCCCACGATTCTCACTTCGCGCACCAGTTCGACGCCGAATTTCTCGCCTACCGTCGCCTGCACCCGCTCGATCAAGGCCTCGATATCGGCCGCCGTGGCGCGCCGCTCGGCATTGACGATGAAGTTGGCGTGCCGCTCCGATACCCGCGCGCCGCCGATCTGCACGCCCTTCAGGCCGGCCGCCTCGATCAGCCGCGCGGCGTGATCGTCAGGCGGGTTGCGGAACACCGAGCCGGCGTTGGGCAGCTGCAGCGGCTGGCTGGCGATGCGCTTTTCCAGCAGCTCGCGGATGCGCGCACGGGAGGCGGCGCCGTCGCCCGCCGGCAGGCGGAACCAGGCGGCGGCGAACACCTCGTCGCTCGCCGCGCGCAAGCCGACATGGCGGTAGCCGATCTCGAAGTCGGAGGCCGTGCGCTCGCGCAGCACGCCGTGACGGTCGAGCATCAGCACGCGCTCGACGATGACCCAGGTCTCGCCGCCGTAGCAGCCGGCATTCATGGCCAGCGCGCCGCCGACGGTGCCGGGGATGCCGGCGAGGAACTCGGCGCCGGCGAGGTCGCGATTGGCGGCGAAGCGCGCCACTTTCGGGCTGGCGACGCCGGCTTCGGCGTAGATGAGCCCTTCGGCAAAAGTCAGCCGCCCCAGCACGGCATGGAGGAACACCACGGTGCCGTCGAAACCGCCGTCGCGCACCAGCAGGTTGCTGCCCAGCCCGACGAAGAGCAGCGGCTCGTCGATGCGCGTGGCGCGCAGGAAGGCGGCAAGGTCGTCGAGATCGGCCGGCACGTAGGCGCGCGCAGCCGTACCCCCGGCGCGCCAGGTGACATGCCGCGCCATCGGCTCGTTGAACCGCAGCTCTCCGCGCAGGGTATGCGCCAGCATGTTCATCTCAGACAGGTCCATGCGCCAATTTCCCCGGCACGCCGCCGATCGATCCCGCCCCCATGGTCAGCACGACGTCGCCGTCGTGCGCCACGGCGAGGATCTGCTGCGGCATCTCGTTGATGTCCTCGACGAAGATCGGCTCCAGCGCGCCGGTGACGCGGATCGCCCGCACCAGGGCGCGGCCGTCCGCCGCCACGATCGGCGCTTCGCCGGCCGGGTACACCTCGGCCAGCAGCAGCAGATCGACTCCGGTAAGCACCTTGACGAAATCCTCGAAGCAGTCGCGCGTGCGCGTGTAGCGGTGCGGCTGGAAGGCCAGCACCAGGCGCCGCCCGGGGAAGGCGCCGCGCGCGGCAGCCAGCGTTGCCGCCATCTCCGCCGGATGATGGCCGTAGTCGTCGATCAGGGTGAAACTGCCGCCCGACTTGAGCGGGATCTCGCCGTAGCGCTGGAAGCGCCGGTCGACGCCCTTGAAGTCGGCCAGGGCCTTGACGATGGCGGCGTCGGGCACGCCCACCTCGTCGGCCACGGCGATCGCCGCCAGGGCGTTCTGCACGTTGTGCACGCCGGGGAGGTTGAGCACGATATCGAGCGTCGGTGCGGAGCCCGGCCGCAGCACGGAGAATTTCATCTGCGCGCCCTCGTGGCGTACATCCACGGCGCGGATGTGGGCCGATTCGGCCAGGCCATAGCGCACGATGGGCTTCGAGACGAAGGGAATGATCTCGCGCACGTTGCGATCGTCCTCGCAGAGGATGGCGGCGCCGTAGAAGGGCAGGTGCTGTAGGAAATCGACGAAGGCCTGCTTGAGCCGGGCGAAGTCGTGACCGTAGGTCTCCATGTGGTCGGCGTCGATATTGGTCACCACGGCGATCACCGGCTGCAGATGCAGGAAAGAGGCATCCGATTCGTCGGCCTCGGCGACGATGAACTCGCCGCTGCCGAGGCGGGCATGCGCCCCGGCGCTGTTCAGGCGCCCGCCGATGACGAAGGTCGGATCGAGACCGCCCTCGGCGAGGATGCTCGCGACGAGGCTGGTGGTGGTGGTCTTGCCGTGCGTGCCGGCCACCGCGATGCCCTGCTTCAGGCGCATCAGCTCGGCCAGCATCAGCGCCCGCGGCACGACCGGGATCTGGCGCGCGCGCGCCGCGATCACCTCGGGGTTGTCGCCCCTGACGGCGGTGGACACCACCACCGCATCGGCCGCGGCGAGATTGTCGGCGCGGTGGCCGATGTCGATGCGCGCGCCCAGCCCGGCCAGGCGCCGCGTGGCGGCGTTCTCGGCGAGATCGGAGCCGCTCACTTCGTAGCCGAGGTTCAGCATCACCTCGGCAATGCCGCTCATGCCCGACCCCCCGATGCCGACGAAATGAATGTGGCGGACCTTGTGCTTCATCGGGCGGCCTCCATGCAGATCTCCGCGACGGAGCGGGTGGCTTCGGGTTTCGCCAACACGCGCGCCTTGTCCGCCATCGTCGCCAGCTTCTCGCGCGTCAGTTCGCGCAGCAGGCCGGCCAGCTTCTCAGGCGTCAGTTCGGACTGCGGCAGCAGAATGGCCGCACCGGCCTCGGCGAGGAAGCGCGCATTGCCGGTCTGGTGGTCGTCCACCGCATGCGGGAAGGGCACCAGGATGCTGGCCACGCCGGCCGCCGCCAGCTCGGCGACGGTGAGCGCGCCGGCGCGGCAGATCACCAGGTCGGCGGCGGCGTAGCGCGCCGCCATGTCGTCGATGAAATCGACCAGCTCCGCCTCGACGCCGGCCAAGGCATAGGCCGCGCGCAACCGGTCGATCTGCTTCGCGCCGGACTGGTGCGTCACGCAGGGCCGCTCCGGCTCGGGAATCAAAGTCAGCGCCCGCGGCACGGCGTCGTTGAGCGCCTGCGCGCCGAGGCTGCCGCCCACGACCAGCACGTCGAGCCGTCCGCTGCGCGCGGCATAGCGCTGCGCCGGCTGCGGCAGCGCGGCGATCTCCGCGCGCACCGGGTTGCCGGTCCACACGCCCTTCCTCAGCACGCCGGGAAAGCCGCTCAGGATGCGGTCGGCGACGCCCGCCAGCACTCGGTTGGCCAGGCCGGCCACGGAGTTCTGCTCGTGCAGCACCAGCGGCCGGCCGATCAGCGCCGCCATCATGCCGCCGGGGAAGGTGACGTAGCCCCCCATGCCCAGCACGACGTTGGGCTTGATGCGCGACAGCTCTTGCAGCGCTTGCCAGAAGGCACGCAATAGGTTCACCGGCAGCAGCAGCTTCCGAAGCAGGCCTTTGCCGCGCAGGGCGGCGAAGCGCACCCAGGCCATCTCGTAGCCGCGCAGCGGCACCAGCCGGGCCTCCATGCCGTCCGGGTTGCCCATCCAGACGATGCGCCAGCCGCGCGCATGCAGATAGTCGGCCACCGCCAGGCCCGGGAACACATGCCCGCCCGTGCCGCCTGCCATGACCAATATCGTCTTGGTCATACCGCCTGCCCCCGCATCAGCGCGCGGTTCTCGTAATCGACCCGCAGCAGGATCGCCAGCGCCACGCAATTGGCCAGGATGCTTGAGCCGCCGAAGCTCATCAGCGGCAGGGTCAGCCCCTTGGTCGGCAGCAGACCCATATTGACGCCCATGTTGATGAAGGCCTGCACGCCGATCCAGATGCCGATGCCCTGCGCCACCAGCCCGGCATAGACGCGCTCGAGCAGCAGGGCGCGGCGACCGATGGCAAAGGCGCGCTGGACGATCAGGGCGAACAGCACGATCACGGCGAGCACACCGACGAGGCCGAGCTCCTCGGCGATCACCGCCAGCAGGAAATCGGTGTGCGCCTCCGGCAGGTAGAACAACTTCTCGACGGAAGCGCCCAGACCGACGCCGAACCATTCGCCGCGGCCGAAGGCGATCAGGGCATGCGAGAGCTGGTAGCCCTTGCCGAAGGCGTCCGACCACGGATCCATGAAGCCGAAGATGCGCTCGCGCCGGTAGGGCGAGGTCCAGATCAGCACGACGAAAGCCAGCGCCAGGAAGAGGAACAGGACGGTGAACAGTCGCGCGTTGATGCCGCCAAGGAAGAGGATGCCCATGGCGATGCAGATGATCACGACGAAGGCGCCGAAGTCCGGCTCGCGCAGCAGCAGGCCGCCGACCAGCGCCATCACCAGCGCCATCGGCACGAAGCCGCGGCGGAAGCTGCCCATGTCGGCGAGCTTGCGCACCGTGTAATCCGCGGCGTAGAGCACGGCGAAGAGTTTCATCAGCTCGGAGGGCTGCAGGTTCACCAGCCCGAGCGGCAGCCAGCGCCGCGCGCCGTTCACCTCGCGGCCGATGAAGGGCACGAGCACCAGCACGAGCAGCGCCACGCCGAGCAGGAACAGCCAGGGCGCGCCCTGCTGCCAGACGCGCAGCGGCACCTGGAACACCACCACGGCGGCGATCAGTCCGATGGCGAGGAAGACGCCGTGGCGCATGAGGAAGTAGGCCGGCTGGTGACCGGTGAAGCGGCTGCCCTCGGCGGTGGCGATGGAGGCCGAGTACACCATGACCAGGCCGAACAGCAGCAGCGCCACGGCCGGCCACAGCAGCAGGGGATCCAGCTCCTGCGGCTGCGTCGCGCTGCCGAAGCGGAAATCGCGCATGGCCGTGGCGGTCACTGGACGACCCTCCCCCCAGCCCCCTGCCCATGGCAGGGGGTGACGTCGGTTCGCCGCTGCGCGGCTCCATGTCGTGGCTTGCGCCCCTTCGGGCGGCCGTGCGGCGCGCTCACGAAGCCTCCCTGCGCAGCGCGGCCAGCTCGCGCACCGCCTGGGCGAACACTTCGGCGCGATGCTCGTAGTTGCGGAACATGTCGAAGCTGGCGCAGGCTGGCGAGAGCAGCACGGCGTCCCCGGCGCGCGCCGCCACCGCCGCCTTGCGCACCGCCTGGTCCATGTCCTGGGCGTGGATGACGGGCACACCGCAGTCGGCCACGGCCGCCTCGATCTTCATGGCGTCGCGGCCGATCAGCACCAGGGCGCGGCCGTGCCCGGCCAGTGCGGGGCCGAGCGGCGAGAAATCCTGTCCTTTCCCATCGCCTCCGGCGATCAGCACGACCTTGCGGCCGAGGCCTTCCAGCGCGGCGACCGTGGCGCCGACGTTGGTTCCCTTGGAGTCGTCGTACCAGGCGACGCCGTCGAGCTCGGCGATGCGCTCGACGCGATGCGGCAGGCCCTTGAAGTCGCGCAGCGCCGGCAGGAGCGGCGCCAGCGGCAGATCGATGGCCCGGCACAACGCCAGCGCGGCGAGCGCATTGGCTGCGTTGTGCAGGCCGGCGAGCGAAAGTTCCTCGGCACGCAGCAGGCGTTCCCCGCCCTGCATCAGCCAGCCGTCGGCGAGGCCGAAGTCGTCGGCGCCGGCGGGCGCGTCCAAGCCAAAAGTCAGTCTGCGCGAGGCGGCGCGGGTATTGGTGCCCATCATGGCCATGACGCGCGCGTCCTGGCGGTTGAGCACCTGCGCGCCACCGCCGGCAAAGATGCGCGCCTTGGCGGCGGCGTATTCGTCCAGCCCGGCATAGCGGTCCATGTGGTCGTCACTGACGTTGAGCACCGTGGCGGCATCGGCCGCAAGGCTGACCGTCGTCTCCAACTGGAAGCTCGACAGCTCGAGCACCCACACTTCGGGCAGCTTGCCGGCGTCGACGCAGGTCATCAGGGCGGAGAGGGCGGCCGGACTGATGTTGCCGGCCACCGCCGCCATCTTGCCGGCGGCGCGGCACAGCGCACCCGTCAGCGCCGTAGTGGTGGTCTTGCCGTTGGTGCCGGTGATGGCGATCACCTTGCAGCGGTCGCGCACGCCGAGCTCGCGCAGTGCACCGGCGAACAGCTCGATCTCGCCGACGACCGGAATGCCGCGCCGCGCCGCCTCGGCGACCACCGGTTCGTCGAGCGACAGCCCGGGCGAGAGGCCGATCAGCTCGGCGCCCTCGAGCAGCGTTTCGTTGAAGGAGCCGGAGAGCAGCGTGGCGCCCGCGGCGCTGCGCGCCAGCTCGGCGGCAAAGGGAGGCTCCTTGCGCGAATCCGCGACGCGCACGCGCGCGCCCTGGCGCGCCAGCCACTGCGCCATGGCCAGGCCCGACTCGCCGAGCCCCAGCACCAGAACCGTTTTGCCTTGCCAGCTCATCTCAGTTTCAAGGTCGAGAGCCCAAACAACACCAGCATGATCGTGATGATCCAGAATCGCACCACGACCTGCGTTTCCTTCCAGCCCTTCAATTCGTAGTGGTGGTGCAGCGGCGCCATGAGGAAGATGCGTTTGCCGCCGGTCACCTTGAAGTAGGCGACCTGGATCATCACCGACAGCGTTTCGACGACGAAGACGCCGCCCATGATGAAGAGCACGATCTCCTGGCGCACGATCACCGCCACCGTGCCGAGCGCCGCGCCCAGCGCCAGCGCGCCGACATCGCCCATGAACACCTCGGCCGGATAGGCGTTGAACCAGAGGAAACCGAGTCCCGCGCCGCACAAGGCGCCGAGAAACACCGCCAGTTCGCCGGCGCCGGGGATATACGGCAGGCCGAGGTACTTCGAGAAGCCGACGTGGCCGGCGACGTAGGCGAAGATGGCCAGCGCGCCGGCCACCATCACCGTCGGCATGATGGCCAGGCCGTCGAGGCCGTCGGTGAGGTTCACCGCATTGCTGGTGCCGACGATGACGAAGTAGCTGAGGATGACGAAGCCGACAATGCCGAGTGGATAGGCCACGGTCTTGAAGAAGGGCACGATCAACTCGGTCTGCGCCGGCAGCGTAGCCGTGGTGGCAAGGAAGATCGCCGCCGCCGCGCCGATCATCGACTGCCAGAAGAACTTCGCCTTCGCCGAAAGCCCCTTCGGGTTGCGATGCACCACCTTGCGCCAGTCGTCCACCCAGCCGACGGCGCCAAAGCCCAGCGTCACCAGCAGCACGACCCAGACGAAACGGTTGGACAGATCGCCCCACAGCAAGGTGGTGACGCCGATGGCGATGAGGATCAGCGCGCCGCCCATGGTCGGCGTGCCGGTCTTGGTCAGGTGGGTCTGCGGACCGTCGTCGCGCACCGCCTGGCCGATCTTCTTCTCCGCCAGCCAGCGGATCACCGCCGGCCCGAAGAGGAAAGAGATCACCAGCGCCGTCATCGCCGCCAGCACCGTGCGCAGCGTGATGTAGCTGAAGACGTTGAAGACCCGCAGATCCTTTGCCAGCCACTGGGCAAGCTCAAGCAGCATATTGTTCTCCCTGGCCGGCGATGGCATCGGCCACGCGCTCCATGCGCATGAAGCGCGAACCCTTCACCAGAACGACCGTGTCGGCCTTCAGTTCCGGCGTCAGCGCCTCCAGCAGGACCTCGAGGCCGCCGAAATGCCGCCCGCCGGCGCCGAAATTGCGCGCCGCCAACTCGCTGTGCTCGCCCAGGGCGAACAGCTGATCCACGCCCTGGCTCTTGGCGTAACCGCCGATCTCGTCGTGGAACTGCCCGGCCTGATCGCCGATCTCGCCCATGTCGCCGAGCACCAGGATCTTCCGTCCCGCCGTGGCCGCCAGCACATCGATGGCGGCGCGCACCGAGTCGGGATTGGCGTTGTAGCTGTCGTCGATGAGCAGCGCACCGCCGGCCACCGGACGGATCTGCAGCCGGCCCTTCACGCCGGAGTAGGAAGTCAGTCCCGCCGACACGGCGGCAAGGCTGGCGCCGGCCGCCAGCGCCGCCGCCGCGGCGGCCAGGGCGTTCCTGGCGTTGTGCCGGCCCGGCACGTTCAGTTGCACCGTCGCCTCGCCCTGCGGCGCCTCGATCGCCAGCAGGCTGCCGAGCGCCCTCGTTTCGGCGCGCCCGCGCACGTCGGCCGCCTGATCGAGGCCGAAGGTCAGCGTGCGCCGCCCGGCGCTCATTTCGCGCCAGAGGGGGCAGAAAGGGTCATCGGCATTGATCACGGCCGTGCCGCCTTCGCGCAAGCCGTCGAAGATCTCGCCCTTGGCGCGCGCCACCTCGGCGACGCTGCCGAGTCCCGCCAGATGCGCGCGCTGTGCGTTGTTCACCAGCGCCACGGTCGGCTGCGCCAGACGCGTCAGATAGGCGATCTCGCCCGGATGGTTCATGCCCATCTCGATCACCGCGGCGCGGTGGCTGCCGTGCAAGCGGAGCAGCATCTGCGGCAGGCCGATGTCGTTGTTGAGATTCCCCGCCGTCGCCAGCACGGCAAGGGCCGGGTCGTAACCCTCGGCCAGCGCCTGGGCGCGCAGGATTGCAGCGGCCATTTCCTTCACCGTCGTCTTGCCGTTGCTGCCGGTGACGCCGACGAGCGGGAGCTCGAAGCGGCCGCGCCACCAGGCGCCGAGGTAGCCCAGCGCCAGGCGCGTGTCAGCGACCGCCAGCAGCGGCAGAGCGGGCGTGCGGTCTTGCGCCCAGTCCTGGTTGACCATCGCCGCCGCGGCGCCGCGCGCGGCGGCGGCCTCGACGAAGGCGTGGCCGTCGAAATGCTCTCCCTTCAGCGCGATGAATAGCTCGCCGCTGGCGATGGTGCGCGAGTCGGTCGACACGCCCTCGATGCGCGGGTTGCCGCGGAGGGCCGTGCCGCCGGTGGCCCCTGTAGCGATGGCCGCTTCCATCAGGTTCATCATCGCGGCAGCCCTCCCCGCGTCGCCAGCGCGGCGGCAGCGCAGTCGAGGTCGGAGAACGGCAGGCGCCGGCCGGCGACCTCCTGGTAGGGCTCGTGTCCCTTGCCGGCGATCAGCACGACGTCGCGTGCGTCGGCCTCGGCCAGAGCGGTCCGGATTGCCTCGGCACGGTCGGGCAGCACGCGCGCTGCCGGCGCGCCTGTAATGCCTCTGGCGATATCGGAGAGGATGGCCTGCGGATCCTCGTCGCGCGGATTGTCGCTGGTGAGGATCACCGCGTCGGCGCAACGCGCCGCCGCTTCGCCCATCAGCGGTCGCTTGCCCGGGTCGCGGTTGCCGCCGCAGCCGAAGACACAGACGAGACGACCGCCACGCGCAACGGCGGTGTCGCGCAGCGCGGCCAGCGCCTTCTCCAGCGCGTCCGGCGTGTGGGCGTAATCGATCACCGCCAGCGGCGCGCCTTCGCCACCCAGCGCCTGCATGCGGCCGGGCGCGGAAGTCAGTCGCCCCAACACGGCGGCGGCCTGCTCGAGCGCCACGCCGGAAACCAGCAGCGTGCCGAGCACGGCAAGCAGGTTCGAGACGTTGAACTCGCCGACCACCGGCGCCTCGATTTCGGCGCGGCCCTGCGGCGCCGCCACGGTGAAACGCAGCCCGCGCGGCGTGGCCACGATGCCCTCGGCGGCGAGGCGCGCGTCCACGTTCCCCCCAGCCTCGCCCTTCAGCGTATATCCGTACACCTGCGCGCCGCGGCCGGCGAGGTCGCGCGCGATCTTGCGTCCCAGCGCGTCGTCGAGGTTGAGCACCGCCGCCTTCAGGCCGGGCGTCATGAACAACGCCTCCTTCGCCGCGCCGTAAGCCGCCATGCTGCCGTGGTATTCGAGGTGGTCGCGCGTGAGATTCGTGAACACCGCCACGTCGAACCGCACGCCGTTGACGCGCCCCTGGTGCAGGCCGATCGAGGACACCTCCATCGCCGCCGCCTGCGCGCCCTGTTGCAGATAGCCGGCGAACAGTCGGTGCAGGGTGAGCGCGTCCGGCGTGGTATTGAGGCTCTCCTCCAGCTTCCCGGCGGCTTGGCCATCGGCCTTTGGGCCGAGGAGGCCGCAGCCGAGCGTGCCGACCACCGCGCAGCGGCGGCCGAGCTGCGCGAAGGCCTGGGCGATCCACTGGCTCACCGAGGTCTTGCCGTTGGTGCCGGTGACACCCACGGTCCACAGTGTCTCGGAGGGGCGGCCGTACACCAGGTGGGCGAGCCAGCCGGAGAGCGCCTGCAGGTCGTCCACGGCCAGGTTCGGCACGTCGATTGCGGGCACCTCCATGCCCTGCCGTTCCCACAGCACGGCCGCAGCGCCGCGCGCCACCGCGTCGGCGATGAAACGCCGGCCGTCGGCGCGCGCGCCGGGATAGGCGACGAAGACGTCCCCCGGCGCCACCGCGCGCGAATCCGCGCACAGCACCCGCGCCGTCACGCCTTGCCTTTGCAGTTCATCGAGCACGCGCTGCGCTTCTCCTTCGTCCGCCAGCCGATTCACAGCTTCTCCGGCACGGGCGCGGCCTCGCGCGCCACCTGCACCGGCTTCAGCGGTGCATCCGGCGCCACGCCCAGCGTGCGCAAGCTGCCCGCCATCACCTGGGCGAAAACCGGCGCCGCGACTTCGCCGCCGTAGTACTTCCCGACCGAGGGTTCGTCGATCATCACCGCCACCACCAGACGCGGGTCCGACACCGGCGCCAGGCCGACGAAGGCGGCGACGTAGCGGTCGGCATATTGGCCGCCTTCCAGCTTGTGCGCCGTGCCGGTCTTGCCGGCGACGCGATAGCCGGCGATTTGCGCCTTGGGCGCGGTGCCGCCGGGCTGCACGGCCATTTCCAGCATGACGCGGACCTCCCGCGCCGTCTGCGCGGAAAAAATGGATTTGCCCGCGATCGGCGCCGAGTCCAGCCGGGTCAGAGTCAGCGGGATCAGATCGCCGTCGCGGGCAAATACCATGTAAGCGCGGGCCAGCTGCATCAGGGTGACGGAAATGCCGTGGCCATAGGACATGGTGGCCTGCTCGATCGGCCGCCAGGTCTTGAAGGGGCGCAGACGCCCGCCGACCTCGCCCGGGAAGCCGAGCTTCATCGGCTGGCCGAAACCCAGCGCATCGAACATCTGCCACATCTCCTCCGGCGCGAAGGCGGCGGCGATCTTCGCCGCGCCGACGTTGCTCGACTTCTGAATCACCTGGGCCACGGTCAGCAGGCCGTGCGGGTGGGCGTCGGAGATGGTGGCGCTGCCGATGGTGAGCCGGCCCGGGGCGGTCTGGATCTGCGAATCGAAACGAAAGCGTCCCTTTTCGAGCGCCAGCGCCACGGTAAACGGCTTCATCGTCGAACCGGGCTCGAAGACGTCGGTGAGCGCCCGGTTCCGCAGCTGGGCGCCGGTCAGCTTGACCCGGTTGTTCGGGTTGTAGCCGGGCAGGTTGGCCAGCGCCAGCACCTCGCCCGTCTTGGCGTCGAGCACGACGACGCCGCCCGCCTTGGCCTTGTGCTCGGCCAGCGCCTGCTTGAGGTGCGTGTAGGCGAGATACTGCACCTTGGCATCGAGGGACAGCGTGATGTCCTTGCCATCCTGCGGCGGCTTGATGCTCTCGACGTCCTCGACGATGCGGCCGAGGCGGTCCTTGATGACGCGGCGGCTGCCCGGCCTGCCGGCGAGCTGGGCGTCGAAGGCCAGCTCGATGCCCTCCTGCCCCTTGTCCTCGACGCCGGTGAAGCCGAGCATGTGCGAGGTCACTTCGCCGGCAGGGTAGTAACGGCGGTATTCGCGCTGCTGGTGGATGCCGGGCAGGTTGAGCGCAGCGATCCGCTCGGCCGCGTCGGGCGGGATCTGCCGCTTGATGAAGACGAATTCCTTCTCCGCGGCAAGCCGGCGGTTCAGCTCGCGCACGTCCATTTCCAGCAGCGCCGCCAGTTCTCGCGCCTGCGCCGGCGTAAGGCGCGCGTCCTCGGGAATCGCCCAGATCGACTTCACCGGCGTGGACACCGCCAGGACATCCCCGCTGCGGTCGGCGATGCGGCCGCGGGTGGCGGAGAGTTCGATCACGCGCGAGTAGCGCGACTCGCCCTTCTGCTGCAGGAAGTCGTTCTTCACCACCTGCAGCCAGACCGAGCGCGCCGCCAGCACGCCGAAGGCAAGAAGAATGAGGGCGGCGACGAAACGCGCGCGCCAGGCCGGCAGCAGCTGCGACAGAAGCGGGCTGTTCGCGAATTTCACTTCGCCGTCTCCACCGCGAGCACCTGCCCCGGCGCCGGCGGCTTCATGTGCAGGCGCTCGCGCGCGATCTTCTCGATCCGCGAATGCGCCGCCCAGGTGCTCTGCTCGAGCTGCAACTGCCCCCACTCGACCTCGAGCTGGCGCATGCGCTCCTGCTCGCGCTCCATCTCGGTGAACAGTTTCCGTGCCTTGTGCTGCGAGGCCACCGCCCCCAACGCGCTGGCCAGGACAATCGCGATGAGGGCGAGGTTCAGCCTGAGCACTGCGTCAGGTCCTTTCCGCCACGCGCATGACGGCGCTGCGGGCGCGCGGGTTGGCGGCGATTTCCGCCGGCGATGGAGCAACGGGCTTGCCGACCAGCCGCAGCCGCGGCGGCGGCAGCTCGGCGGCGCGCAGCGGCAAACGCGACGGCAGCTGGGCGGGGCGCGCCTCATCGCGCAGAAAGCGCTTGACGATGCGGTCCTCGAGAGAATGGAAGCTGATGACGACGAGGCGGCCGCCCGGCTTCAGCGCTGCCACCGCCTGCGGAAGCGCTAACGACAATTCTTCAAGCTCCTGATTGACGTAAATCCGTATAGCCTGAAAGCTGCGCGTCGCCGGATGCTGGCCTTGTTCGCGCGTGCGGACGGCCGATGCCACGATCTCGGCAAGTTGTCGTGTGGTTGCGATAGCCCCCCCTGCCCGAGCAGCAACAATCGCCTTTGCAACCGCATTAGCAAACCGTTCTTCGCCATAGTTTTTTATCACCTCCGCCAATTGCCGCTGGCTCGCCTGCGCCAGCCATTCCGCCGCCGTTTGGCCGCGGCTCGTATCCATGCGCATGTCGAGCGGCGCATCCAGCCGGAAACTGAAGCCGCGCTCCGCCTCGTCCAGCTGCGGAGACGACACGCCCAGATCCAGCAGCACGCCATCCACCCGCTCGACACCCTCCGCCTTCAGCACCGCCTGCAGGCCGCTGAAAGCCGCATGGATCAGTTTCAGGCGCGGATCGGCGATCGCCCTGCCCGCCTCGATTGCCGCCGGATCCCGGTCCAGCGCAATCAGCTGCCCCGCCTCGTTCAGGCGCTGGAGAATCAACCGGCTGTGGCCGCCCCGTCCGAAGGTCGCATCCACGTACACGCCGCCCGGCTTCACCGCCAGAGCGTCGACCGCCTCCTCCAGCAGCACCGTCCTGTGCCGCCCTGTTTCGCTCACAACGTCAGCGTTTCCAATCCCGGCGGCAGCAGCTTGTCGCCCAGCGCGAAGATCGCCTCCTGCTGCTGCTTCCAGCCGGCCTCCGACCAGAGTTCGAAATGGTTGCCCTGTCCGACCAGACACACCGACTTCTCGAGGCCGGCGTACTGGCGCAGTTCCGGTGCGATGAGCACGCGACCCGCCGCGTCCATTTCTTCTTCGCGGGCGAAACCGATCAACAGGCGTTTCAGCAGGGCGGATTGCTGTTCGAGACTGGGCGCCGCGAGGACCTTGTCGCGAATCGGCTCCCATGCCGGCAGGGGATAGATGAGAAGACAGCGATGCGGATGCGCAGTGAGCACCAACGTGCCGCCCGAAAGCGACGCCAGGCTTTCCCTGTGCCGCGCCGGGACGGCCAAACGCCCCTTGGCGTCGAGATTCAGCGCTGCGGCCCCCTGGAACATCGCACCCCCTCTAAGTGCAGGAAACCCTGATTTGTTGTTTCCCACTTTTTTCCACTATTTCCCACTTTAGATGAACTCTAATGCAGGGTCAAGCGGAAATATGCGATTTTTTCCAGATGCAACAAAGACTTAAGGGGTCGACTTGAGACAAAATCTTGAAAAATTAATCCTTAAAAAACAATATGGATAGAAATGGAAGTGAAAGTTGAATATCAAGAGTTGCGGCCCGAGGCCACCGGAAGAAGGGATTTGGAAGTCCGCCGATAAGCCGGGTTCTGTAAGGCAGCTTGCGCTGCCCGGCAGCCATTCCTCTGGGCGACGCGTTACCGCGGCGCTCTAGCAGCCTACCCGGAAGCGGCGCGAGCAGCGCCATCGCTTCCCTATTTGGCCTTGCCCCGGATGGGGTTTAGCGTGCCAGCCGTGTTGCCACGGACTGCGGTGAGCTCTTACCTCGCCGTTTCACCCTTGCCTGATCCTGCCCCGACCAATCCCAAACGCAGTCTCGGCGGTTACCCACCTGCTCTACATAAGGGACTTTGTCACCAGCGGCGACAAGTCGAGGCCGGCCATCGGCGGTTTGCTTTCTGTTCCACTTTCCATCGCCTCACGGCGCCCGGCCGTTAGCCGGCATCCTGCTCTATGGGGCCCGGACTTTCCTCCCTGCGCGCTAAGCGCGCACAGCGGCTGCCTGGCGGACTTCCAGCGTTATTATATCCGAACAACATCCTTGTTTTTCAATGGCTTGTAAAATATTTTCAGTCCCTGCTTGATCTGCCGGCCGGGCTCGCCGGAAAATATGGGTGGAACGGAAAGGGCTTCATAGCAGTAGCCATCTCAAACCTCCGCTTCCATTTCAAGCCCCGCTTCGGCGGGGCTTTTTTCTTTCGCGTTTCTGCGTCTTGCCTATACTGACTTGCGGGCTCTCGAATTCGGCGCCCGTTTCGTTTGCATAACAACCCCAACAAGGAGACAAAACCATGTCGCGCATCGCTGTCACGTGCCTCGGCATCACCCTGCTCGCCGGCACGCTTCCCGCCCACGCCCAGCAGCCCGCCCGTCCGCCCTTCGCCACCACCAAGGTCGAGGGCACCGACAACGTCTACGTCTTCCGCAACGGCGCCCACCAGTCGATGTTCGTGGTCACCAACTCCGGCGTGATCGCCACCGATCCGATCGCCTACGGCAAGCCCAACGGTGGCCAGCTCTATCTCGACGAGATCCGCAAGGTGACCGACAAGCCGGTGAAGTACGTCATCTACAGCCATCACCACTACGACCACATCGCCGGCGGCAAGGCCTTCAAGGATGCCGGCGCCACCTTCATCGCCCACCGCCGCGCCACGGAACGCCTCGCCGCGCTGAAGGATCCGCACACCGTGCTGCCCGACCGCAGCGTCGGCGACGGCGGCACCACCCTGCACTTCGGCGGCACCACGATCGAGCTCACCTACCACGGCCTCAATCACTCCGACTCCACGCTGGTGATGCGCCTGCCGAAGGAGAAGATCGTCTTCATCGTCGACACCATCCCGGTCGGCTCGGTGCCCGGGCGCGGCATGATCGACTTCCATCCGCTCGAGACGGAGGCCTTCATGAAGGAGGTGCTGGCGATGGACTGGGAGCGCTTGATTCCCGGCCATCCCGGGCCCGGCGACCGCCTCGGCACCAAGCAGGACGTTCGCGACCAGTTCCAGTTCCAGCAGGACGCCTCGGCGGAGATGAAGAAGCTGGCGCAGGAAGGCAAGTGCTGGGACCAGGCGGAAAAGGACTTCAAGCTGCCCAAGTACGAAAGCTGGCCGGGCTACGCCGCCAACCTGCCCTTCGTCGCGCGGCGCTACTGCGGCCTGTGGGGCCGCGGCACCTGATTCACGCCGCCCGCCGCGGGCGGAACTGGCGCGCGTCGTCGTAGTAAGCCGGCTCGGCGTTCTCCGCCACCACGCCGGGGATGCCGAGCAACGGCAGCGGCTGGAAATCGCGCGGCCGCGCGTAGGCGTCGGGCCGCGAAAACAGCTCGGCCAGCCGGCCGTCGATTTCCTCGACCTGGCGCGCGAGCGGTTGCGCCAGCCACGCCGGCTGGACGTCGAGCAGCACCGCCTTCGCTGTCAGGCCGATGAAGGGTGCGCGCAACTGATCCCAGGTGGCGTGACCGAAGACGAAGCAGCGCATGTCGCGCTCGACCTGCGCGCGGCGCTGCCAGAACAGCGCCTTCCATTCGTGGGCGCGCAGCAGATCGAGCAGCGCGGCTTCGGCGCAGGCAACGACGATGCCGCACTCGTCGAATTGCGTCACGGCGTCGCGCGATGCGCCGCGTTCTTGACGGCCCGCCGCACGCTGAGCCACCAGCGCCGCATGATGGCGGCCGTTGAGCACGCGCTTGGCGCGCGGATAAGCGAACCAGGCCAGCGCGTTGAAGAAATCGTGCCAGTTGTCCGCCCGCGTCTCCACCTCACCGCTCGCGAAGACGCGCTCCTCGTAGCCGGTCTTCTCCATGCCCGGCAGAATGAAACGGATCGGCGCATCGCTGGCCGCCCGCGGCGGCTCTGCGAGCGAGGCCAGCGCGGCGTTGAGGGCCGGCGCATCGGGCAGCGCAGCGTCGCCGAACAACTGCAGCCAGGCCGCAATGGGTTCAAAGAGTGGGCGCGCGGCCAGTATCCGTAGATCGGTAATTGGGGCCATAATCGCCGCCATTATGGTCGACGCGAAACGCTCCCGCACCCTGACCCAGGACGTGACCCTGCGCGAAGCCTGGGCCTGGGCGATGTACGACTTCGCCAACTCGGGCTACACGACGGTGGTGGTCACCGCCGTCTTCAACGCCTACTTCGTCGCCGTCATCGCGCAGCGCGCGCCCTGGGCGACGCTGGCGTGGACGGCGACGCTGGCCGCCTCCTATGCCCTCATCGTGCTCACCGCCCCGCTGATCGGCGCCTGGGCCGACGCACGCGCCGCCAAGAAACGCCTGCTCGCCGTGACCACCGTCGGCTGCGTCGTGTTCACCGCGGCGCTCTACTACACCGGACCCGGCACGCTGGCGCTGGCCGTCTTCCTCGTCATCGCCTCGAACTTCTTCTTCGGCACGGGCGAGAACCTCATCGCCGCCTTCCTGCCCGAGCTGGCGAAGAGCCGCGCCATGGGCCGCGTCTCGGGCTGGGGCTGGAGCCTGGGCTATGTCGGCGGCCTGCTCTCCCTCGGCGCCTGTCTCGTCTGGCTCGCCCAGGCCAAGGCGGCCGGGCGCGAAACGGCACAGGCCGTGCCGGAGACCATGCTCATCACCGCCGCCCTCTTCGCACTGGCCAGCCTGCCGACCTTCCTCTTCCTGCGCGAGCGCGCCGTGCCGCAGGCGCCGACGGGCGGTCTCGCCCACACCGCCTGGTCCCGCCTCGCCGCCACGCTGCACCATGCCCGGCGCTTTCGCGACCTGTCGCGCTTTCTCGTCTGCATGCTGTTCTATCAGGCCGGCATCCAGGCCGTCATCGCGCTCGCCGCCATCTACGCGCAGGAGGCCATGCGCTTCACGACCGAGCAGACGCTGGTGCTGATCCTCGTGGTGAACCTGACGGCGGCCTTCGGCGCCTTCGGCTTCGGCTATCTGCAGGACCGCATCGGCCACGTGCGCGCCATCGCGCTGACGCTCTGCGGCTGGATCCTCATGGTGAGCCTGGCCTGGCTGGCCGAGGGGGCGACGCTGTTCTGGGTGGCGGCCAACATCGCCGGCCTGTGCATGGGCGCCTCGCAATCGGCCGGGCGCGCCATGGTGGGTTTTCTTGCGCCGCCCTCGCGGCTGGCGGAGTTCTTCGGCCTGTGGGGCTTCGCCGTCAAGCTCGCCTCGATCTTCGGCCCGCTCACCTACGGCCTGGCCAACTGGCTCTCCGGCGGCAACCATCGCACGGCGATTCTCTTCACCGGTGCCTACTTCGTCGTCGGCCTGGTGCTGCTCTCGGGCATCGACGTGCTGCGCGGCCGGCGCGCGGCGTTGCGCTCGGACCGCGAGGAAAGAATTACTGCTGCGAAGGCGGCGGGCTAGCGGGCGCGGCGGCCGGCGCCGGTGCCGCCGCTGAGGGCGCTTGCGGCGCGGCGACATATTTCAGCTTCTTCTCCCCCTCGCGCTGGAACGTCCCCAGCCGCGTGCCGGGCTTCGGCGGTGCCTTGAATTTCTGCAGTTCGCAGTTCTGCGTGCTGACGGCGTAAAAGTTCGCCCCCTGCTTCAGGATCAGGATCGGTTCGGCGAACTCACCCGCCTCGGGGCGGAAGACGTCGACGCTGACCTCGGCCAGCGTGACTTTGTCGAGCCGGCTGCGGCGATGGCAGTCCGGCTGGCGCGACATGACGGCTTCGAGTTCGACCGCCTGGCTCCAGAAATACGGCTGGCGCGCCTGCAGCGTCAGCGCATGGTCGCTAGCGCCGAGGCGCAGTGAAGCCGTGTCGTTGAGACAGCCCGCCAGCGGGAGCGCCGCGGCCGTCAGCAGCCATATCCGCAAACTCATGTCTTCAACCTCCAGTACAGGGTTTCGCCCGCACGCAGCGGCACCAGGGCGTCGTCGCCGAAGGGCAGACTGTCCGGCACGCGCCAGTCCGCCCGCTCCAGCGTGATCTTGCCGGTGTTGCGCGGCAGGCCGTAGAAGTCGGCGCCGTGGAAGCTGGCGAAGGCCTCCAGCCGCTCGAGCGCGCCGGCCGCCTCGAAGGCTTCCGCGTACAGTTCGAGCGCATTGAGCGCCGTGTAGCAGCCGGCGCAGCCGCAGGCCGCCTCCTTGGTGTTGCGCGCGTGCGGGGCGGAATCGGTGCCGAGGAAGAATTTCGGGTTGCCCGAAACCGCCGCCTTCACGAGCGCCCGGCGGTGCGTCTCGCGCTTGAGCACCGGCAGGCAGTAATGGTGCGGCCGCACGCCGCCGGCGAGCAGCGCATTGCGGTTCAGCAACAGATGGTGCGCCGTCAGCGTGCCGCCGACATTCGGCCCCATGGCCTCGACGAACTGCACGCCCTCCAGCGTGGTGATGTGCTCGAGCACCAGGCGCAGGCGCGGGAAGCGCTGCAGGAGCGGCGCCAGCACGCGCTCGATGAAGACGCGCTCGCGGTCGAAGATGTCCACCTCGGCGTCGGTCACCTCGCCGTGCACCAGCAGCGGCAGGCCGGTTTCCTCCATGCGCGCCAGCGTGCCGAAGCATTGGCCGATGTCGGTGACGCCCGCATCCGAGTGGGTCGTGGCGCCGGCCGGGTAGTACTTCACCGCATGGACGATGCCGGACGCCTGGGCGCGGTCGATCTCGGCGGCCGGCGTGTTGTCCGTCAGGTAGAGCGTCATCAGCGGGGAAAAAGTCAGCCCCTGCGGCACGGCGGCCAGGATGCGCTCGCGGTAGGCAGACGCCTGCGCCGCGGTGGTCACTGGCGGCTTGAGGTTCGGCATGACGATGGCGCGGGCGAACTGCCGCGCCGTGTGCGGCACCACGGTCGCCAGTGCGGCGCCGTCGCGCAGGTGCAGGTGCCAGTCGTCGGGGCGGGTCAGGGTAAGCGTCTGCATGGGGCGAATTATACGCACCTCATTCGGCGCGCTTTTTCTCCAGCGCCAGATCATAGAGCGCGTTCTTCGGCGCACCGCTGATCTCTGCGGCGAGTTTCACCGCCTGCTTGAGCGGCAGCTCGGCCAGCAGCAGATCGAGCACGCGCGCGGCGTCGACCGGCACCCCCTCGGCGGGCGGCGGCGCCGAAACGGCGAGCACGAACTCGCCGCGGCGGCGGTCCGCATCCGCCGCCAGCCAGGCGGGCGCCTCGGCCAGCGGCAGGCTGACGATGGATTCGAACAGCTTGGTCAGCTCGCGTGCGATGACCAGGGTGCGGCTCGACTCCAGCACCTCCGCCAAGTCGGCCACCGTCTCCACGATGCGGTGCGGCGCCTCGTAGAAGACCAGCGCGCAGGGCAGGGCTTTCAGTTCGGCAATCGCCTTGCGCCGCGCCGTCTCCTTGGCCGGCAGGAAGCCATAGAAGAGGAAATGCGGATCGGTCAGCCCCGAGGCGGAGAGCGCGGCGATGGCGGCATTCGGCCCCGGCACGGGGATCACCTCGAAGCCGGCCTCGCGCACGGCGGCCACGGCGCGCGCGCCGGGATCGGAGACGGCCGGCGTGCCGGCATCCGACACCAGCGCCACGGCGCGGCTCTCGCGCAGCAGCCGCAGCAGCCGCTCGGCGGCAGCCGCCTCGTTGTGCTCGTGCAGCGAAAAGGTCTCGGCGCGGATGCCGAAGTGGTCGAGCAGCTTGCGCGTGTGGCGCGTGTCCTCGCAGGCGACGGCGTCGGCCCCGCGCAGCACCTCGAGCGCCCGCGCCGAGAGGTCGCCGAGATTCCCCAGCGGCGTGGCCACCACATATAATGCCGGCGTCCTGAGTCCCGCGCCGGTGTCCCGATGCCTCATCTCACCGCCATGATCGATCCCGTTGTCCGCATTGTCGGGCGGCCCGCTCGGGCGCGCAAGCGGTGAATACGGCCGGCACGCTCGCCGAGGAACAGGCGGCCCGCTTTCTCGCCGCGCGCGGCCTGACGATCATCAAGCGCAACCACCGCTGCCGCGGCGGCGAGATCGACCTCATCTGCCGCGACGGCGCCACCCTGGTTTTCGTCGAGGTGCGCTTGCGCTCCCGCCGCACCTTCGGCGGCGCCGCCGCCAGCATCACCCCGGCGAAGCAGCGCCGCATCGTGCTCGCCGCCAACCACTATCTCGCCGGCAAGCCCTGGCCTTCCTGCCGCTTCGACGCCGTGCTGCTCGACGGCGAGTCGATCGAATGGATCCGCAATGCCTTTGAAGCGCAGTAGCCTGCTCCTGCTGCTCGCCCTCTGCCTGACCGGGCCGGCGTCGGCCGATGCCATCAAGGTGCTGGTGCAAAGTTCGCCGCTCGCCGGCTTCCAGTTCTACGCCGGGCGCGAGCTGTGGGACGAGATGAGAGCGGGCGACGCACTCGCGCTGGTGCGCGAGCCCGACAACAAGCACGACGCCAACGCGGTGCGCGTCGAGTGGCGCGGCCGCAAGTTGGGTTATCTGCCGCGCAAGGAGAACCGCGCGGTCGCCGCCGAGATGGATCGCGGCGGCAAGGTGGAAGCGCGCATCGGGCAACTCCATCGGCATCGCGATCCCTGGCAACGCATTCTCGTAGCGGTGTATGTCGTGCTGTGACGACAGCGGCCGGGAAGGGGGAACTTCCCTGCCATGCTAGAATCAGACGCATCATCGATATGAACCTGCTCGCCCGCATTTCTCGCCAGTTCGAGGACAGCGCCCAGATCAAGCTGGCCGCGATGGAGAGCCTCGCCGCACCGATCGTCCAGGCGGTCGAAATGATGACGGCAAGCCTGCTCGGCGGCGGCAAGATCATGGCCTGCGGCAACG
>Ga0233425_10003359_pt1 | contig 29173 bp, 21 predicted proteins | sample Watercolumn_Towu_2_FD_181712 | JGI IMG/M metagenome (GOLD analysis project Ga0233425, IMG submission 181712) | Freshwater microbial communities from Lake Towuti, South Sulawesi, Indonesia - Watercolumn_Towuti2014_140_MG | ecosystem: Environmental > Aquatic > Freshwater > Lake | place...
TATCTGGTGGGTTGGAAAAAAGTCCGAAATCAATTGCCATTCGGTATACTTGAGGTCGGTCGGGTAGGTTTGGTTGAATTTGGTCATTCTCCAATCTTACCCGACCACTTAAGAAACGCTCTCTAACCCCAGGCACAAAAAATCCTCCGCTCAGTTCGGAGGATTTTTTGTTTTAAGCAGCACCTGCAACTCTCTCAGGCCATCGTATACTTTCTGCTTCAGATCAGCGCCCAAATTCAATTCTTCCAATTCATCCTCATCCAAAACTGTTTGCGTTCCATTCGCAGAAACCCACAAATCCAAGGCGAGGTCAACATACGAGACAATATCATCTTCAATCACGGCAGGCTTGCAAAGGTTGCAATAGAAGCCTTTGATTTTCCCATCATCGCGATCGTAAATTTCAAAGATGTTGTACCAGCGGTCTGAATAAAACGTCTCCACAAAACGGTCATTACGTTTTAGGATGATATCCATAAAAGGCAGGTCATCGCGGTTGAACAACGCTTCGATTGTTACAAAATGTTCATCACACTGCAACACCACGCCCTCATATTGCCATGTCACTTCACCGGCAAGATTTTTCTTCAAGACCTTCATGCGAGACATTCTACCTTAACCCGCACAAGAATCATTTCACCGACCTGTGGCGCATTCTTCATATGGATGACAAGCCCGCTCTCTGTCTTAACTTGAAACTGGCCCCGATTAAAGAGCACATCTTCCACTGCAAGTTTAATCTCATCTCCTCCATCCGATTGCCGCACCAGCAATGAGACTTGTTCTCCAACTGAATGATTATGTTTGCAGGTTATTTCCAATCTGCCAATCCTACTCTCTACCTTCCATTTTCCACCTTCTGCCTTCTGCGTTCTTCCTTCCACTATATTTCCCATCCCAAGCATCCGCGCCGCATGGATGGAATTTGGATTATTCCAAACTTCATCTGGCGCTCCGTCACGGATGATCTCACCGTTGTGCAAAAGCAAAATGCGATCTGCAATGGTGAAGGCTTCGTCCTGGTCATGTGTGACGTAGATGGCGGGAATTTTAGTTTGGTGCAAAATATTGCGTATCTGATTCAACAGATCATCTTTCAAGGATTTGTCCAAAGCCCCAAGCGGTTCATCGAACATCAGCAGGCGCGGACTCGGCGCAAGGGCGCGGGCAAGCGCCACTCGTTGCTGCTCGCCGCCGGAGAGGTCGGGCACTTTGCGGGATTCAAAACCTGTCAAATTGACGAGCGCGAGCATTTCAGCCACGCGGCGATTGATCTCATCTTTTGAACTTCCTTTGTGACCTTTGTGTCCTTCGTGGTTAAAGCCTTTCATCTTCAACCCGAACGCTACGTTGTCGAAAATATTCAGGTGAGGAAAAAGCCCATAGTCTTGAAAGACCAGCCCAAAGTCGCGCAGGTGAGGCGGTGTTTGGGCGAGGTCAATCTGATTAAAAAGGAAATGTCCGCTTTCAGGATTCTCCAGCCCAGCAATCATCCGCAAGAGGGTTGATTTTCCACTGCCCGATGCGCCGAGCAAACAGATGGTCTCGCCTTGCGAAACGGAAAATGAAATGCCGCGCAGGAGTGGTTTGCCTTCATAGGCTTTGATGATGTTGCGAACTTCGAGCATTTTAGAATTCTCCAGAGTTGGAAAGACGCAGTTTTTCAATGGCAAGAATCGCAAGCGTGGTGAGCAGCATGAGCAGAGTCGCCATTGCCATCGCCTGACCAAAGTTGAGACCGCCGGGCTGGGAGAGGAAGCGTTGAATGGCAATCGGGATGGTGGGATATTCGGGGCGGGTGAGCAGGAGGGTCGCGCCGAATTCGCCGAGCGAAACGGTAAATGCGAAAGTTGCGGCGCTGAGTGTGGCGCGGGCGATGATGGGAAAATCCACGGTTTGCCAGACGCGGAACGGTGACGCGCCCAAAGTGGATGCAGCCTGACGCAGACGTTCAGGGATCGAAGCAAGCGCGGGTTGCAGTGTGCGAATCACAAAAGGCAATGCAACCAATGTATGCGCGATGGGAACGAAGAACGGCGAAGCAAGCGCGCGTCCGAAAGAAATGATGAAGCCCAACCCAAGCATGACCGCCGATGAGCCTAACGGAAGCATGATGAGCGGGTCGAGAAATTTTTCGAGGCGGGTGGGTCTGGCAAGCGCGTACGCGGCGGGATAGCCCAGCGCGAGCGAAAGAAAAACGGTGACGCTGGCGTATCCAAGTGAATTGGCGGCGGCTTGTATCGGCGGGACGTAGAACAAGGATCCGCGGCGGTTGATGAAGAGTTCCTTGTAGTAGTCTGCTGTGAACCCGTATTGAACTTCGCCGCGTTGACCGCGATCTGCTTCGAGGCGGGTGAGGGAGCGGAGGGGGAGGGAGAGCAAAGGCAGAATGAAGAATGCAGAAAGCAGAATGCAGAGCGTGGTGACGAAGGTTTTTTCTTGCAGGGTCTTTGGTTTGCGGGCAAGCGAAAATCCTGGCGCGGTTTGCGCCGTGACTTGGTTGATAGTGCGGGTGTAGAGGATGGAAAAGAGAATGGTGAAAATTAACTGGACGATGGAGAGCAACGCGGCGAGCGGCAGGTTGGGAAGTTTGAGCACGCGCAGATAAATTTCCACTTCGAGGGTGGAGACACTTCCGCCGCCGAGCAGAAGGATCACGCCGAAACTGGTGAAGTCGAACATGAAAACAAGCAACGCGGCAGATAAAAGCGCGGGACACAGCAATGGCAGGGTGATATTTTTCCAGGCGTGGAAATTATCCGCGCCGAGGGAGCGGGCGGCGGCTTCGAGTTTTGGGTCAAGCCGTGAGAGAGCGTTGCCAACGATGCGGATGACGATGGTGGTGTTGTAGAAGACGTGGGCGGTAAGGATGAGAGGAAATGCAGAATGCAGAATGATGAATGATGAATTGGGAATTAGGTGATTAGGAATTAGGAATGAGAAAAGTCCATTTTGATTGAAAAGCGAGTTGAATGCGGCGGCGACTACGACGGTGGGTAGCATGAAGGGGACAGCGGTCAGCGCGCGGAGCAATGATTTGCCGCGAAAGTCGAAGCGCGAGAAGAGGACGGCGGAAGGGATGCCGAGTGCAAATGTGAGGATGGTGGAGAGAGTGGCTTGGTAGAAGGTGAAAAGTAATGCGTGATTGATAATTTGTAAATTGTTGGGACTGGTGAAGGTGGCAGGGTCGAAAGTGAGGGCGAGTATTTTGCTGAGGGGGAAGAAGAAAAATGAAAGAAGAAAGAGAATGGGCGCGAGCCAGAGCAAAAGACGAACAAACCATGGAGACGCGAAGACACCGAGAATTAATTTCCTCCGTGCCTCTGTGCCTCCGTAGTTCAAATTTTGATTTTGCATTTGCCAACTTACTTCATCGCCGCAGTCCACGTTTCGATCCACGCGTCGCGGTTGGATGCGATGTCTGCGGCGGAGATCACAGCAGGGCTTTCGGCAATCTGTGCAAATTTAACGAACACATCAGGGAGTTTGGCATTTTTGTTCACAGGATAAACGAACATATTGAGCGGCATGTCCTCTTGAAATTTTTGGCTCAACATGAAGTCCACAAATTTTTGGGCAAGGGACTTGTTTTGTCCATTCTTCAAAATTCCGACAAATTCAATTTGACGGAAGCACATGTCCGAGGTCACGATGGATGCGGTTGGGGATTCTGTCGGCTGCGGCGAAGCGAAGAACACTTCTGCGGCGGGGCTGGAGGCGTAAGAGACGGCCATCGGCTGAGGCCCCTTGCCGGAGGAGGCAGAGAAGTTGGTGTAATAAGCAGTTTCCCATCCATCCACAACAACAACGCCGTTTTCTTTCAGACTCTTCCAATAATCGAGATAGCCGTCACCGAAGTGAGCGCGAGTTGCAAGCAGGAAGGCAAGCCCAGGGGACGACGTGGCAGGATTTTCCACGACCAGCAAATCTTTGTATTCTGGCTTCGCGAGGTCTTCAAAAGTTTGGGGAATAGCGAGATTATTTTCAGCAAAATAATTTTTGTCGTAATTGATGCACACATCGCCATAGTCCACGGGCAGGGCACGGCTGGACGGGTCGAGTTTGAATTCATCGGCAATGTCGCTCAACACGGGCGAGGCGTAGGCTTCAAAAATATCCGCTTCGAGGGCGCGGGAGAGGAAGGTATTGTCCACGCCGAAGAGAATGTCCGCGATGGGAGCGTCTTTGGTGAGGATGGCTTGATTCAACACAGCGCCCGCGTCACCGCTTTGGACAAAGGAGACTTTGGCATTGTTCTCCGCTTCAAAAGTTTTTACAACCTCTTCGCTGATGGCAAAGGAATCATGGGTCAGGACGGTAATGGCCCTGGGACTCGCGGGGGCACAGGCAGAAAGCAGAAGGCAGAAGGCGGCAAGAATTTTAAAGCGTTTCATTTTAGACTCCAGTTTTTAGTCATCAGTAACCAGTGTCAGCCGGCACGGCGATGGACGATGAGCAGCAGGCCGGACTTGACCTGAACTTCCGCCGTGTCTGCGGTCATTTCGTTGCTGATGCCGCGCGTTTTATATGAAAAAAGAATTTCGCCGCGCAATGTCCATTTCAAACCGGTGGTGACAACGCCGCTGACATCACCACCCCATGGGATGAGCGAGACAATGTCGCCGCTTCTTCCTTTGACCTGGGTCTGATTCCGGCAAAAGAAGATTTCCTCCACCCCGTCATCGAAGCGGATGGCGGCATTTGACGCGGCAAAGTCGGTCAGCAGGAAAATATTGCCAAGAGATTGATCTGTTCTCCCACCCAGCGCGGCGATGACAACAATGGATGTAAAGTCCAGTTGAAGCGCATATTGAATGGCAAGTTCAAGGTCGGTCTCGTCCTTGTCTGCCGGGTATTGGTCAACGCGCACATCGGCGCTGCCGAGTTCGTACAGGTCGTCTTCCGTCAGCGAGTCCAGGTCGCCGATCACGAAGTTGGGCAGCAATCCAAGCGACATGATGTGGCGCGCGCCGCCATCGGCGCCGATCAGAAAATCATCGGGGCGCAGCAAAGCGCGGACGCGTTCAGGTTCGGGCATCAATCCATTGGCAAAGATAACGATACGCGGCATATAAACATCTCCTTAAACAAAAACCATCCCCGGCGGAGGATGGCTGTGATCGAATCAAGAGTCCCTCCGCTGGTATTAACCAGATCAGGTAATGCGGGTCGAGCGCGTTCACGCTCCTCTCAGCCTTTCAAAAAGGCTCCCCGTTCAGTTGTGTGTTGCGAGTATAGGCCTCAGGGTTGGGGATGTCAAGGAAAAAATGTTCAGCGCACCCTGCGCTTCCATTCCTCTTTCATTTGCAATTCACGCGGACTGGCCCCGGAATCTAGCGCGAGGAAATCGGTCATCAGGCGGTTGAACTGGTTGGGGTTTTCGATCATCGGGAAATGCCCGGTGCCTTCAAGGCTGATGTGGTGCATGTGATTCGGGAAGGCGTCTATTTTTTCCTGGGATGGGAATGCGACAGCCGGGTCGTTGGAGCCGTACACGAACAGGCCGGGCACGCCCAGGTTGCGGATGTCGGCGAAAAAGCCGTTCGCTTGAAACTCTGTCAGGGAAGCAGAGACAGCCTGCGGGTCGGTTTTCGATGCGTCTGAAAGGGGCGATGCAGTCTCAGGGGTGGAGGCCAGCCAGGTGACGAGGTCGGCCATTGGGTCGGTCCCGATCCGCGCATTTATCGCCGAATAATCGAGCGGACAGTTGATCGCCATGATCCGGTCAACATTTTTCGGCCATTGTTTGATGAAGGAAAAACCAACCAGCGCGCCAAGCCCATGCCCGACCAGCGCAACCTTTCCAATTCCCATTTCTTCGAGGAAGCGGTTGATGAAGGCTGCCTGCCGCTCAATGGGATAATGCGCCGGGTTGCGTGTGGTATCGCCGAAACCGAAGAGGTCCACGGCGTAGGCGCGGAACGATGTGGATGCGATCTGCATGGCGCTGATCCAATAGCGCCATGAACCGACCCAACTGTGCAGGAAGACAATGGGACGACCGCGTCCCAGGGCTTCGTAATGCATTATCGAACCGTCGAGAATGATCGCGCTCATGAATTCCTATTTGCCGAATTTTGCGAGGATGGCCTTCACGCGTTCGGTGAGCTGGTCGGGGGCAAAGGGTTTGAGCAGGTATTCTTCGGCGCCGGCTTCGAGGCCGGTTTGAATTTCAAAATCCTGTCCTTTGGCTGAAAGGAAGACGACTGGAATGTCTTTCAAGGCCGGGTCGGCTTTCATCAGGCGGCAGGCTTCGTAGCCTGTCATGCGCGGCATACGCACATCCATGAGGATGATGTCCGGGATGATCTGGGATGCCTGCTTGACGGCCTCTTCCCCATTGGGGGTGGCGGTCACTTCGTGGCCTGCAAAGCGCAGGGTGAAGGCCACAAGTTCGCGGATGTCCGGTTCGTCTTCTGCAATTAAAATTCTCGCCATTCAAACTCCATTATTTTTTATAGACGGGCAGGGTGAAGGAGAAGGTACTACCTTTGCCCGGTACGCCCGAGCTGGTCATCCAGATGCGCCCGTTGTGCATTTCGATCAACTGGCGGACGATGGAGAGGCCAAGGCCGGTGCCGGGCGTTGCAAGGACCAGCGAATGCTCGCCGCGGAAAAAACGCTCGAAGATGCGCGTCTGGTCTTCCGATGAAATGCCAACGCCGTTATCCTGAACATCCACCTGCAATTCGCCGTTCTCCTGATGAATGTTGACACGGATGGTGCCGTTGCTGGGCGTGTAATTAAAGGCGTTCTCCACCAGGTTGCCGAGGATCTGGCGCACGCGCTCACTGTCTCCCATAACGGGCGGCAGTTTTTTGGGCGGGACGTCGAGGGAGAGCGCCATGGGCTTTTCTTCGTTTTGCGAGCGGCGCAGCACATCGGCAACAACATCTTCAGCGATCTCGTACAGGTCAACCGGCTGGAAGTTAAGGGTGACGCGCCCCGCTTCGATGCGCGAAGTGTCGAGCAGGTCACTTACAAGACTGCTGAGGCGGTCAATGTTATTGCGCACCACATCCAGGAAGTGCAGTTGGTTTTCATTCAGCGCGCCGGCCGCGCCCATTGTCAGAATGTCCACGTACCCTTTGATGGCAGTCATGGGCGTGCGCAGTTCATGGCTGACAGTCGCCACAAACTCCGACTTCAAACGGTCAACCTCCACTTCCCGCGTAATGTCGCGGAAAATGGATACGGTTCCGAGGAAATCATTTTGAAAGATCACAGGCGCAAGATGGACAAGCGCAATGTGGCCGTTCTCCAACTCAAGCTGTTCGGCATATGTGTCGCCGGGGTGATAGGAAGCCGGATGACGCGACCAGTGGCGGATCGTCTCCGACCAGGTGACAGCGGCCTTGCCGAACATTCCGCCAAACACATCCAGCGGATTTCCAAGCATGTGCGCTTCGTCCACGCCGAGGATGCGCTGGGTGGATGAATTGACAAAGGTGATGCGGTTGTCGGCCCCGGTAACGAGCACGCCGTCGGCCACGGCTTCAAGGATGGCCTGTGAACGGCTGGCATCCTCCTGCTCCTTGCGCAGCATCACGCCCAGGCGCTCGGCCTGATCGCGGATGAGTTCATACAGGTGCGCGTTATTGATCGCCACCGCCACCTGCGCCGCAATGGCTTTAACGAGCAGCAACATTTCAGAACTGAAGAAATTTTCCGCGCGCTGGAATACCATCAACACGCCGATCACATCTTCACCGACCAGCATCGGCACTGCGATTGCGCTGCGATGTTCCCTGTTGGCCGCAGATTGAGTCCAGCGGGAATCACGGTGCAGGTCGGGGATCAGCACGGCTTCGCGGCGCTGGACAACCCAACCGGCGAGTCCCTCCCCAACCCGCAGGCTGTCCTCCCGTTTCCCGGGGACAGGCTGCTCCGACAGATAGCCATACCCGGCGCGATAATGCAGCAGGCCGTCTTCCACGTTCAACAGCATGATGGTGCCCTGCTCCGCGCCGATGGCGTCATTCAACAGCGACAGGGTGCGGTTAAGCGCGCGGTCCAGGTCGAGGCTTGATGACACTTCCGTGAGGATGTGCAGCAGGGTCTCAGTATTTTGCTGTTCATGCTGTAACTGCGAGGTGCGTTCAATGACGCGCTTTTCAAGGTTGGCGGCCAGGTTCTGCGTTTCGGCAAAGAGCCGCCCGTTTTGAATGGCCACAATGGCCTGGTTGGCGAGCGTTCCAAGTGTCTGAACATCCTCGTCGGTGTACACATCCGGCTGATAACTTTGCGCGGAAAGCATTCCAAGCGCGCGGCCGCCGAGGATCATCGGCACGGCCACAATGGACTGTGTATCGTCGCCTTCGCTGGTCTGCACGCTGTCAATTTGACTGGCCTGTTCAAGGGATGAGATCAGGATGGGTCTGCCGCTCTCGATAATCCGGCTGCTGATTCCCCTGCCGAACGGCACACGCGGGCTGCGGATACGCTCACCCAAATCGAACAGATAGACCGGCTCGATCTCGTTATGCTCCTGATCGTAAAGCGTGATGACAAATGATTCCATTGGGACGAGTCGGCCGGCGGCTTTATGCACGGCGGCGTAAATCTCTTCCGGGTCGAGGCTGGCGCTGACCTGCGAACTGGTCTCGTTGAGGATTGAAAGCCGCTCCGCCGTTCGCACAGTGGATTGATACAGGCGCGCATTTTCAAGCGTGATGGCAGCCTGATTAATAATGGTGCGCGCTGTCTCGATCTCGTTCGAGCCGAAGTGCATTCCTCCTGCGGCTTGCAGAAAGACGAGGCCGTGCAGGTTTTGGCCGCTGGCGAGCGGCAGGATGAGCAGGGCCGCTGCCCTTTCGCCGATCAGTTCCGAAAGGACGGCCAGGTCCGGTTCGTTGAGGGCATCTTCTGTGTTGAAAATTCCAAGCGACTCGCGCAGGCGGCTGAAGATGGGCGCATCCGGCAATGGGCGCGGGAGTTTAAGACTCTGCCGCGGGGTGGAGATCTTCCAGTACGCCTGTCCCCGCTCAAGGGTCACGATGGAGACGCGTTTCACATCCAGGCCTTTGAGCAATTCGTCGGCAGTCAGTCCCAAAATCTGATCCGCATCCAGTAAGCCGGTCAATGCGGTTGTGAAACGGTTAAGTGTGGTCAGGCGCTGTGAGCGCTGGTCAAGTTCGGTGGCGCGGCTGACGCTGTCTTCGTAGAGACGGGCATTATCCAGCGAAACAGCCGACTGGCTGGCGAAGGTGAGCGCCACCTGAATTTGTTCGTGGGAGTAAAAGTGCGCCTGCCATTTTTCGACGGCCAGCGCGCCGATCAATTCGCCTTTTGAAATGAGCGGAATGCCAAGCCATGAAAGGCGCGGAGCCTCAACCGGCATGAAGCGCGAATCTTCGCGCACATCCTTGACGAAGATCGGCAGGCCGGTCCTGGCCATTTCCTTGAAGAGAGCGCTGTCTGAAACCGAGACAGACAGGCCCAGCCTTTGCTCGGAATCTGAAAAGCCGCGCGCAGAGGCAACGGTCAGGCGGTCTTTGTCGCGCAGCCAGAGCGTGGCGGTATCGTACGGCACAACCGGTTGTAATTGGTCGAGCAGGGAGTTGATCAACTGGTCGCTGCGCAAACTGGAGGTGAGCGAGGCGGCGGCGTTGTTCAAGGCCTGCAATTGGCCGGCGCGTTCCTGTGTGGCCTGAACCAGCCGCAGGTTGTCGAGCGAAAGCGCGATCTGCTGGGAAAGCGATAACAGCAGGACTTCGTCTTCATGGCGGAAGGCGGAGGTGGTGTTGAAGTTATCCAGCACAAGCAGGCCGAGGGGCTGGTCGCTGGTGACGATGGGGATGAGCAGGCATGAGACCGGCAAACGTCCGCCGGTGGCCTGGCGGTACAGGGCAAGGTTTTCGGCGCTCAGGTTATAGTCGCGCGCAAAGTTGATCTCGTCCACGCGGCGGGCTGTCTTATGGATGAAGGTGCTGCCGGGCAGAGCCTCGCCGCGCCGGTAGCGGATGCTTGACATGCTCTCATTATCGGCGTAGCCGGAAACCGCGCGCGGATTAAGGCTTTCGGTTCTCTGATTCCAGATGAGCACCATGCCGGCGTGGGCATGTGGAAGCACGCGGCGCGCGCTGTCAAGCAGCGACTTGATGACCGCATCCGGGTCCATACCCGAGAGCTGGCGGCTGAAGTCGAGCAGCAGGTTCACCTCTTCGAGTCTGCGGCGGGTCTGGTTGAGCAGGGAAATATTTTGCAGGATCAGCGAGGTCTGTTGTGAAATTTGCAGGTAGACCTTGTAATCTTCCTCGGTAAAGGCCGGCATCGGTTCGGGGCTAACTGCGAGCATGGCCGCCACCGGCTTATTATCAATGGCTACCGGCAGGCAGACGGCGCCCTTTGCCCGCAGAGTAGTCAGCAGGGAGGCGTCGCGCCATTCATCCTCTTCTTCGAGATTGGAAATAAGAATCGGATTCCCTGTCTGCAAACAGGCGCGCAATGGATTCCGCTGGCCGAACAGCGCTTCTACATTTGTGGAGCGCGGCAGGCTGCCCAGCACATGCATGAGCCGCGGACCGTCCGGGGTATTTTCTGCCACCAGCGCGACAGACATTCCCAGCTGGGTGAGCGTTTCGCGTCCCAGCGCAGACAGCGCGGAAGAGGCGTCCAACTGGCGGCTGACAGACTCGGTGATGGCGAGGCCGGCGCGTACGCGCTGTGCGCGCCGGTCAAGGTTGTGCAGGGAGACGGTCTGTTCAAGGTCTTTGTGGAGGAGAACCGGCAGGTCGTTCTGGGTAATATCGAGCAGTTTTTGCTGGCGCTGCAGGCCGGCCGCCAGAGAATCGATGCGCCCATGCAGGTCATTCTGGCGGATCGTGTTGCAGATCAACAGCGAAGCCTGCGCCGCAAACACTTCAATCGATTCGATCGCCGCCCGGTCGGGGCGCAGTCCGTCTTCGGGGTTGTCCAAACTAATCAGGCCGACCATCCGCCCTTCTGAGTTTTCAAGCGGCACAAGCAGGATATCGTCCGGGTCCCAGGCTTCCGGCACTTTCGCCAGAGAGAGCGAAACATCCAGCGTTACCATATGCACATCGGCGGGCACCACCGGGGATTGATCGGCCGGGATGAAATAGGAACGGCTGATCTTGAATTCTGGCTTCATGATCTGCTGTACACCGGCCAGCGGCTGCTTGCGGGCGAATAATTCGTTGAGGGTTTCCTGCGGAATGCCAACCGCGGTGATGCGGCGCAGCAGGCCCAGTTCCGCCTCGGCAATGCTGATCAGCACCACGCGGAAGGGGGTTGAATCGTGGATGCCGCGCGCAATGACCTGCAAGGCCTGATCGAGCGGCTGCTCAACCCCGATGCTGTAGCCGACATCGGTCATGCGCACAAGCGTTTCTGAACGGCGGCGTAAAATCTCGGCGTGTTGTTTTTCTGTTTGATAGCGGCGGGCATTACTTAATGCAATGCCGGCCTGTATTGCCAGAGTCTGAATCAGGTCAACCAGGTCGGCGGTGAAGAAGCCGGGCTGGCCCGAATGCAGGTTCATCAACCCGATGGTGCTGGCCTGATAGGTGATCGGGACAATCAGCGCGGAACACACCCCGTCATGCGGAGCGGGAATATCCTCCTGCGCAAAATCGTGGACAATGCGCGGCTCGCCTTTCTTCAGCGCCATCTGCTCAAGAGGCGATAACTCGCGGGCAGCCTCGCAGCCAAAGAACAACCCATCCTGTGCGCGGCCCTGCGGCCCAAACAGGATGATGGAGGAACAATCCGCTTTTACCGCAAGCAGGCCTTCATCGTGAACGATCTGCAGCAGGTGTTCAAGGTCCAGCGATGCGCCCAATTCACGGCTGACGCGCGTAATGGCCGAGAGTTGATCGACGCGGCGGCGCAGCGAGTCGTCGGTCTGCGCCAGCAGGCTGATGGATTCGACAGCCGTGGCAAGGTAGCCGGCAGCGGTAAATGCAATCTGCAAGTCGGAGGAATTGAAATGATCGGCCTTGAAGCCCCCCAGCATTAGTTCGCCCACACTGCGTTCGCGCACCACCAGCGGAACGATCATGGCGGATTCAAATCGAAGCGTCTCAACCAGCGGAGCATAGACCGGCAATATTTTTCTATCTGCGCTCAGGCGGCCGGAGATGAACGGCTTCTGACTGCCGGAAACTGTCAACACATAGTTCGGGTCATCCACGAAGATCTGAATAAAGTTGCCGCTGACATCTTCTGAAAGACCGAAGGCCGACTCGCGGCGCAGGCGCATCTCGCCGCGCGCCTCATCCATCAGGAAGATCGCGCCTGCATCGGCCTGGAAAAGATTCGTCAATTCCTGCATCGAATATTTCAGGATGTCTTCCAGCGCGGCCGAGGAACCTGAAAGGCCGGCAATGCGCCGCAGGGCGTCTGAACGCAGGGCGCGGATGCGCGCCTGCTGGATCAGCAAAATATTTTCGATGATGGCCGCAGCCTGGTTGGCCACGATATTCATCAAACGGATCTCTTCGAGGCTGAAGGCTGATACTCCGCCGGCGTGATGCCCCACCTGTAAATAGCCGAGCATCCGCCCGGAAGATAACAAGGGTATCAGCGCGGTGTCGCGCAGGCTGGCGGCCGTCGCAATGTCCGACAGGCCGAGCGTATGCCAGATTTCATCGTCCGCCGCATTCAGGGTGTAGATCGGCTGCTGGCTGGAGATCACCTGTTCGGCCGGGCTGTAGGCCGGGACATTGGCGCGGTAAATCTCAACAATATGGGGCGGCAGTCCGCGAAACGGCACTTTGGCTTCAAGCGCGAACTTCTCTTCATCATAAAGCAGGAAACCGACGATCTCCGCCGAAAACAAGGGCGCGACACTCTCCACCAGTCGCGAGAAAACATCCTGCGCGCCATGCACGGAGCCGAGCGCCTGATTTAGGTTTGCCAGGCCGGCCAACTCCGCCGCGCGTTTTTGTTCCTCTTCATATAATTTCGCATTGCGAATGGCAACAGCCGCCTGTGCTGAAACCAGCGACAACAATTCAAGGTCGTGCTGGCCAAAGACTCCGCCGGCTGTCTGGCCGGCTTCAAGCGCGCCGACCAATTCGCCGCCGGCCATCAGCGGGATGCCCAGATAGGACTGGATCGAAAAATATTCGCCGCTCGCGGCCAGTTCAGGATGAGCGTGCGTATTTGAAAATAGAAGCGGGCCGCGGCGCATGATCAATTGATTCGTCAGGCTGCCAAATTGCGACACGGAACTGCCGCGGCCTCGTTCGGCGCCCGCTGCTGGCTGCTGATACTGACAGGGAATCAGCGCCTGAAGCTCGCTGTTCCACAACTTCAACTCCAAAACATCCGACGGCACAAGCCGTCCGACCTTATCCAGAACAGCCTGCACAGTGGTTTCAAGGTCGAGGCTCGCGGCAATCCCCTGGCTGAACTCTGTCACCACCTGCAAGACTTCATCCGAAACGCCGCTGCTCTGCCCCAGCGCAGGGACCAACTCCTTCCCGCGGAAGGAAACGAGCATCATCGGGTAGGCGCCCGGCACCTGATACGAAGCCAGTTCCACCAGTTTGCCTTCGATGGAGACGCGCCTGTAACCGGGAGCAGCGCACAGGTCAAGGAAATCGCTGGATGGGCGAACGCGCCGCGCCAGGCGTTCCAGGTCATACGGCTCGTTCTCACGCAGGTTGAAATAGGAGCGGGCTTCCGCGCTGATGTATTCCACCCGCCCGCCCGGCTGGAGGATCATGACTGCCTGATTCGGTTGTGCAATTTCGGGGAATGTCAGCGAAGCGGAATCGGCCTGTGTCCGCGCTTGTGAAAGCGGAAAGACTCGCAGCATTATCCAGACCAGTACAACAAATACCAGCCCAGCAATGAACAGGCTAATGCCGAACCCGGAGAACATGGGTGGTCTTCCCTATGCGGCAGAGGCAGCCGCTGCATCCTGACGGCGCGCATCAGCCGCAAGTTCGGTGATCTCGCGGATATCTGCAAAGGAATGGGAGGCGGGCGAGACCAGTCCCGCTGAAAAGGTCATGAAGGCCACTTTTTCAAAACCGCCGCCGGCCTTCGGCGCCTGGATGAATCCCTGCTGGCGGTCTATAAAGTTATAGTGACTCTGTATTTCCTCAGCAAAGCGTTCCTTTAATCTGTGGCGGATATTGGGCGCGGCTTCATCGGTGGTGATGATGATGAAGTTGTCGCCGCCCGCATGGCCGATGAAATCGCTGGTCGTGCCAAGTTCATCCACCACTTCGCCGATCACCATCGAGGCAAAGCGCACCACATCGTCACCGGCTACAAAGCCATACACATCCTTGAATGGCTCAAAATTATTCAGGCGCACATCGAGCAGCGCCCAGCCCGTCTCACGGATGATGCGGCGCAGCTGCTCCTCGATCAAGCGGCCGGCCGGCAGTCCCGAGCGCGGGTCGGTGAGACTCTCACGCTCCGAGCGGCGGATGGCTCCCTGCACGCGCAGTTTCAGCTCTTCAATATCGAACGGCTTGGTGATGTAATCATCGGCGCCCAGTTCAAGCCCCTGCAGTTTGTCACTGCGCTCATCTTTTTGAGTCAGGAAGATCACAGGGATGTGGCTGGTGCGGGTGCTCGTTCGCAGCGCGCGGCAGACTTCATATCCATCAATATCCGGCAGCATGATGTCCAGCACGATCAGGTGCGGCAGGACGCGCTTGATCTTCTCCAAAGCATCCCGGCCGCGGTGCGCCACATCCACGTCATATTTCATGCCCGCGAAATAGATCTTGAGCATGTTGGCGATATCCATATCGTCTTCCACCACCAAAAGGCGGGCGTTACCCATGTGAGCCTCCTCTAGCCGCGCCGCGTATTTCTGCGGGCATTGTGTTTAACGGCCTCGATCTGTTCATTTGTCACTTCGCGTTCAAAAGAGCGGAACCCGCTCATGCGAAAGCCGTGCTTGCCGGCGATCGCGGTAACCTCATTGACACGTTCAAGCGTGATCTCCCTGCCGACCGTGTAATCTTCAAAACGGCCTTCCAGCGCCAGCGCAATCGTCTCAGCCATGCAGGCATATGCCTTGCCTGCGGGAAAGCCAAAGTTGAAATGAAAATTTACATCGCCGGGCACATCCACCATCCCGCCGTCGATGACTAATATATCATCTCTCACTGCGGCCACCATTGCAGAAACATCGCGGGGACGCGCCACATCGCAGACCACACTGCCCGGCTGCAAAACTTCCGGGCGGATGACATCGTGGATCGAACTGGTGACAGTCAGGATCAATTGCGCATCCTTCAAGGCGTCCATTTTTGTGCTGATGAAAATCTCGCCTCGAGACTTAAGCTGGAGCCTGTCGCGCAGGTCTGCGAGTTTTTTCTCGTCCCGGGCCAGGAGCAAAGTCCGCGCGGCTTCACCAGCCAGCAGTTCAGCGCAGACGCGCCCAATCGCGCCGGTCGCGCCGACCACAGCCACTGTCGCATCCTGCAATTTGACATCCATCACGCGTGCAGCTTCGCGGATGGCCTGCACTGCCATCGCAATTGTGAGCGAGTCGCCGGTGGTGACCGGCACATCCAGCGCGTTTGCAATGGTTGCGCCCGCGTCGCCGATCACGGATGTAAATGCGCCGAGGCCGAGGATGTTCGCGCCGAGTTTTTCAGCCATGCGGCCGGTTTGAATAATTTTACGATAGACCGTGCGCTCGGGCAACTCCAGCATACGGCGCGGCGTGTATGGACAGGCGATGAACCAGCCCTTGATTCTTTTGCCGCTCGCTTGCGAAGTGATGCCTTCGATCTCTGAAATATAAACCGGCGGAAAGAAGGTGGAGAAAAAATCTATCTGTCTTTCGCTTAATATTTTCCCCAGCAGGGGAAACTTGCGGCTGACATCCCGTTTGGGGTCAATGGGATGAATGATGAACGCGAAGCTGTCCATATCTCAACTACGCTCGATAAGCGCCTACCATGACTCGGCACTGTCTTTCAAGTCTTTGTGATACGGGGTCTGATGCAGGTGCGCGAGTTTGAGGTGATGATGGTCGCTTTGTTCGAATGAAATATCGCGGTCAATCACGCGCCGTGTATTGGAGGCGGCCAGCACCACATCTGATTCAATTGTGCGCGCCGGGTAGACGATCATGCCTGAACCGATGCGGCAGTTGTGTCCCACACAGCCGCCCAGCACCGGGCGGTTGGACAGGCTCAACCTGCCGTTGCCGTCGCGGGCGCGCAGCGGCGCAGGGATGAGGTTGTAATCGGTCCAGGTGGAGCCTGCGCCGATGAAAGTGTTCCGTCCGATGACGCACATTTGCAGGCAGGTGTTTTGCGCCAACATGCTGTTTTCCATGAGCGTGGTCATGAACAACGATGCGCGGAAGGGCAGGAAGGCGCCATCGCCCACCACTGAAAGCATGACCTGCGCCCCCTGCCCAATGTTGACGTTATTGCCGATAACGCTGTTGTCTATCACTGCGCCGGCATTGATGGTGACATTATCCCCGATGAGCGCCGGGCCCTTGATGACGGCGCTTGGGTCAATGACACAATTTTTTCCGACCTTCACCGCCTCGGAACATTCCAATACCTGCCGTCCTTCGTAAATGGCCTTGCCGAGAATTTTAAGTTTGAAGGAAAGTTCCTGGTTTGCCCGGTTTTCAAAACGTGCCCCGCGCGCAAACTGGCCGAAGACCATGTCCGCGATAAAGACATGGACCCACGAATCGATGGCCAGCAGGGCGCGCAGTGGAACTTGAAAGACCAGGTCTCCGCTTTGATCGCCCATGTAGGTTGGCACGTGATAATAGCCGATCTCGCGCGCCTGCATGTCTATTACCAGCGGCTCCACATTCGCTGTCGGACCGTTGGGGTAATACCACAGGTCTGCAAGATACAAACTGCCGGCCGGCGTGTAGGATGTGGAGAGCGGCAGGGCATGTTCGCGAAAGGCCATGTCGGAAGATTTGAAGGCCGCGCGCACAGGTTTCCCGCGCCTGACGGCTTCCTCGATAAAAGCATTGATATAAAACTCATCAAAAAAAAGATTGTCGCGGTAGACGATGGTCGGTTCGCGCACCGGCTGCATTCTCTCGCCCGCTTTTAATTCCAGTTCGCGGGTGACGTACGGCGCAAGCAGGTTGCGTTGAAGCAGCCAGAGCGGCGAATTTTGAATCCGCAGTTCACGCGCCGCCTCGCAAAAAGGCATGATCTGATTCTGCGCGTGCAAAATGATCTTAAGCATGGGCGGAATTATAAATCAATCCAGGTGATAATACGCCCATCCAACAAAGCTGTTAATTCATCTTACGCGGTAGCACGAGATTTATCTCGTGGTTTCAGGCGACATGAATGTCGCGCTACGAGTAAACTGCGTAAGGTGAGCTGTTAATTCATCTTACGCAGAGTTATCAGGTTTACGAAAACGGAGTTGGGTCAATCTCGATCGTGCAATCCGCATCCCCTTTGGCGGCGCAGGCTGTTTCGGCCACGTCGAACACTTTCCCCCCGCTTAACCAATACAAGGATTCCTGAAGCAACCCCACCGCGAGGTGACAGACCGGCTCTTCCGTCATCCGCCCCCAGCACAAAGGACAACGCTCGATATGCCAGAGTATTTTATCCTCTCTTTCCTCCACCCGCACTTTTTGGTCGGTATGTTTGTTGAACAGGCCGGCAAAGGATTTGGCGCCGGCGCTTAATTTTGTGGGCAGTGAAAGCAGGCGGAAAGCCATTTCGGTCAGGCCAAGCATCGAGCCGTATTCCCTCAGGCCATACTTGAAACAGGCGCGCCCGGCGCGCAGAGCCAGCCCACGCCCGCCGCGCGGACCGTAGACCTGCTCCAGCGTGCTTTGCAGGAGGCTGACCGTTTCAAATGGAAAGTCACGTTCAGAGCGCGCCGGCGGATAATTCTGGATGTATCGTTCAAGAGATGCCTGACGCAGTACAGCATCCATCCCGTGCGCGCCCATCACCTCCTCCATGCCGGTCAGGATGATCTTCCCCATTTTTTGCGGGTAAAAGAAAGATTCTGCGCTCATTGAATTTGGACTTCCTGGTCGAGGAAAGATTTTAATTTATGCGTAAAGGCTGTCGGCTCTTCCAACATTGGGAAATGACCGGCCGCGGGAAAGCGCTCAATGACCGAGTGCGGGATTCCCTGCTGCATGGGCTGCCACTGTTTTGGATGGACGATCACATCCCTGTCACCGTAGATGCCCATCGCCGGGACTTTGATCTGCGGCAGCATCGGAATCAAGTCGGTGCGTCGCAGCGATGCGATCGAGCGCAGGAACGATTCAACGGTCGTGCGTGAAAGGTCGCGGTCCATCATGGCCGGAAAGCGCGGGTCCCTGCAAATGAACGGGGAATACATCCGCATTCCGACGCGGAAGACCGTCATCATGTTGAAAAGCATGAATGCGATCGGCCGTTTGCCGGCCAGTTTTAGCAGCGGCGCAAGCGAAGACCCGACCATTGGCGAGCCCACCACAACCACCTTGCTGACGCGCTTCGGGTATTGAATGGCAACTGAAAGGCTGACTGTTCCGCCCATGCTGTGCCCGACGAGCGGCGCGTTGACGATGCCCAACTGCTCCATGAATTGATCCACCAGGCTGACAAAATCTGAAACTGCATAGGTCTCGCGCTTCTTGCCCGATTCGCCAAACCCCCAAAAGTCAAGTGCATAGGTGCGGTAGAACGCGCCGAGATAGGCCATCGTCTCCTGCCACAGCCCCCACGAGCCAAGCCATCCGTGCAAAAGGATGACCGGACGCCCGCGGCCGTACACTTCGTAATGAACTATTCCCTGATCGGTGGTAATGGAAGACACGGCAAATGATGATCCCGCCCCTACTTCCCGGATTCCATTTCTTTTAAGATGCTGTATAACAATTCAAGCAGAACTGTTTTTACGGTTTTGCGGTCTATCGCAACACAGGGCAGGAGTTTCGTATTGCTGTCGAGGCGCAGGGCGTGGCGCACATCTTCCAACTCCCAGGCATCCTCGGCGTCCTGCTTGTTCGCGGCCACCACAAACGGCGTGGGAGCGTATGCGCGGAAGGTCTCCAGAATCGAGCGCGCCTCGCGGAAGGTTTCAGGACGGGTGCTGTCCACCATGACAATGAAACCCAGCATACCCTCCGAGAGAATCTCCCACATGAAGTCAAAGCGCTTCTGGCCGGGCGTCCCAAACAGGTACAGGACCAGGTCTTCATCCACAGTGATGCGGCCGAAATCCATCGCCACCGTCGTTGAAGATTTAACCGCCCGTTCCTCCTCCGATGTGATCTTGCGCTCCGTGGCGACCACGTCAATTTCACTGACAGACTGAATGAACTGGGTCTTGCCGGCGCTGAAGGGGCCTGTCACTACCATTTTGACCGTTTGCATAATCTCAATCCTTCCAACCAATGAATCACAGCGAACGAATGCGGCCAATCAATTTATTAATCAATGATTTCTGTTCTTCCTTGTTCTGGGTCGGGAACTGGCGCGGATTGGGCTGAACAGCCAGCCCGGCCGGGCGCGCCATCTCAACCAGGCCGGCCTGTAAAAGGCCGTACACAATCTTGCGGATCTCAATATCGTTCAGGCGGTTGACATTCGCAATCTGGCGCATTGTGTTCTTCGGGTCAACGAACTTCACCACTTTCCATTCTTCCATGCTTAAATTCACATTGGTCAGCGGACGCTGGGTGAACTTAAGTGCCATATCGAGGCTTGGAATTTCATCCTGCAACTGCTCCAACTCGCGCAGCTGGCGCGAACCTTCGATAATAATGTTCTCCAGGTCTAGCCGCACATTGATGCGGTCATCCGGCGGAAGCATGTCATTCTCAAAACGGAAGATGCCCTCCACCCATGAAAACAACCTGCGCACCACCTCGGTGAAATATCCCTGCAAATTCAGCAGGATATCCTCCTGCGACACATAGCCCGCGTTAATAAGCAGCAGCCCCAGTTCCTTGTCGGTCATCTGGCCTGCGCGCGCCATTATGGCGCGGTATTGATTGGCATTGATCTTATTCGCCTTGTGCAAAACCGACGCCAGGCTGCCATCATCCTTGCCGACCCGCGCATGAGCGAGTTTGCCGTCGCGAAATGAGATGTAAGCCTGCTCCGAGGAACCATCCACAACCAAAGTCCCAGTCTTGCCGGCAAGGTGCACCAAATTCAGCAGCTGGGTCATTGTAATATCGCGCAAATTTCCACGCAGGGCCATATGTTTCCTTTACATACCCTCATTGAAGGATAAGTTTGAAAATTATACATGCAAGGGGATAATGCGTCAATTAACCCCCCTTTACACTCTTGTGAATTCATGAATGGGATAAAAAATCCGCTTCGAACTTAAACCGAAAACTGCTTCAACTCGCGAAAAACATTTCCGACCCGTAACATTTTCTCCAGCTCACGCTTTCAACATGCGGTTCAATTGCAGCAGGGTCTCCTTTGTGCTTTTGAACAGGATGCCTTTCATCCCGGCTTTTTCACAGCCTGCGATATTCGCGGCGACATCATCCACAAAAACGGATCGGCCTGCGGCCAGCCCGGCCTGCTTCAACGCAATTTCATATATTTCAGCAGACGGTTTGACCACGCCTACTTCGGCTGAAATAATGACTGTGTCGAAAATATCAATGAGTTTTTCGCGGGTTAAAAAGGAGCGCAATCCGCTCCACGCATTGGAGATCAGCCCCGTGTGAACCTTCCCGCGCAGCGAGCGGATGTAATCCGCCAGGGTGCGGTCAATCACATCGCCGCCGAAGAATTCGCCTGAAAACGACTTTGCATCGGAAGCCGGCCTTCTTAACCGCCTCAACACTTCAGCCCAATGCGCTTCTTCGGTGATCTCACCCAGAGAAGCGCGGCGCGCCGATTCGCTGCCGAACACGGCCTTGTCAATATCGGCATAATCCATGTTAAAGCGCTCGGCCAGGTGCTGGCGCGGAGCTTGAAACTCTGTGCGCTGAATGACGCCGCCGAAATCAAAAAATACTGCGCGAATGGTCATGTCTATTCATCCCATAAATACATAAAGCCGCAAAGAAGGTTTGCTTCTTTTCGGCTTTATCATGACATTGAAAATTGAGTTATTTCTTTTTGCCTTTGGCCGGTGACTTTTTTTCAGACGGCTTGGCAGCTGTGGTCTTCTTTGCGGCCGCTGGTTTGGCCGGCGTTTTCTTGGCAGCAGGCTTTTTCACGGCGGCGGCTTTCACCGCCTTGGGTAGCGGCACCGTCTCACTGAAATCAGAAGCAGGCTTCGGCGCGGCAGGAGGCGCGGCCTCAACCGCCGCGGCTTGCTGTTTGGCGGCTTCCTTCCAGTTCGGGAAGAACAACTCCATCCGCTGGCGTGAAATGGAATTGGCGCGGCGGCAGCGCGGGCAATGCGCATCGTAATGGGTTTGATTCTTCTCGTTCATGGTCACAATCGCGCTTAACATCTCGGCGCGGGCAAGTGTGAAAGGAGTCTGGCAATACATACAACGCAGGTTCATATAAGTATCCTTTCCGGAATGGCGAATGTATGCTGATTCTACTCTGAATTTAACCGTCCTGCGGGTCGTCTTTTGACATTTCCAGGTCCCGCCCCGGGCGCAGGTCTTTATCGTAGGTGATGAATTCGCTTGCAACGTACATGCCTGCGCGCTGGTACAGGCGGGTCGCGCCACTTGGGTTGGAGGCATCCACACCGAGGCCGATGGTCTTCATGCCGCGCCCATAAAATTCTGCAAATGATAGTTGAAGGAGGGCCTGCCCCAGCCCGTTTTTGCGCCACGGGCGGCGGACGCCCAGCGCACCGACCCAGCCAATGCCCATGCGATAACGGTTCTGTGAGAACCCGGCGATTTGATCTCCATCCCAGGCGATCTTCCACAACGAGGGGTCGAAGTCCGGCTTGCCAAACCTACGGCGCGACCATTCTTCAAAGGTGGAGTCGTGGCTGCCCCAGTGATCGCGGAAGGCTTCGTTATCCGCCTGCCAGACTGCTACAGCATGTTCCTCTTTAATAAATGGACGCAGTTCAAGGCCGGCCGGCAAGTTTGGGGCCGGCGGCGCTTCGCCAAGTTTGATCTCCATCCGCCAGTTAAAACGGACAGGTACAAAACCGTCGGCTGTGTGCGCCTGACGGGCCTCAGCATCCTTGCCGTCCATTGTGCTGCGGATGAAGACGCGCAGGTCCGGCACAGCGAGTTTCATTTCTTCATGCGAGCGTTCTTCAACCCATTTGAGTAAAACATCCACCAGGCCAAGGCCTTTGAAGCGCGGATGCACATAAATATCCGCGCCCAAATGCGCATGGTCTTTGACATTGTAAAATTCGCCGTAACCGACCACCTGCCCGTCTTTGGTTTCGATCACACAGGTATCGGTTTCGGGATTAAATCTTTCGCTATGCCATTCGTTATCCAGTTCTTCGGGAGTGGCGGCAACGGTCACATCGCCGTCTGCTTCGCAGACTTCATAGATGAGTTTTGCCACAGCGTTCACGTCTGCCCATTTGGTGGCGCGCAGGTTCAAGGTCGAATCAAGAAGCGGTTGTTCCATCATTATCAGGGGTTGGCAGTTGAGATTCGGCCCGCCAGCAGGGCATCCAATGTTTCCTGGGCGAGGCGCAGTTTTCCGGGGGTGAGCAGTTCGGGGTCGACATCTGCCAGCCCGAGCGGAGATTGAACATTAATCCCGCCCTGCCCGGCGACCAGGCTCGGCCACGCAGATTGAATCGCTTTGACCGTGTCCGGGCTGATGGTCGCCACCCAGCCGCCGGGGCGCGGCTCGGGCATGGAGGTTCCGATCAACATGACGCCCTGCGTGCCGAGGTAGGAAAGGAAGTCCGCGCTGGCCAGCGAGGGGTAAACGTAAAGAGTGTAGACCTTGCGCTCGTTGATCAGGATGTTTGCATAACCGCCGTAACGTGCGGGGTCTTCGTCGGCGGGGATTTCAACGAAGGTCGGGTATGCAAATTGAGCGAGGTAAAAAGTGCGGCACAGGCCGCAGTAATAGGTCTTGCCGTTATTGAAGGCATTGAAGGCACGCTGGGCTTCCGCGTCGCCCTGCGGGATGATCATGCCGATGTGGTATTCATCCGAAAGCATGGCCGCGATGTAGCCGGCAAGGAAGGACGATACATCCAGCTGCGTTCCGCCGGCCAGCACGCTCAGGTTTCCGCCAGCCGCGAGGCCGGGAATGTTCACCGCCAGGAACTGCACGCCGGGAGCGGACGGCGCAAGCGACGCCATGCCGGGGTCGGTGGAGAGCGCGATGACAATTTTTAAGGTGGGGTCGGTCAGGTCGGAGGGGGTGAGTGTGTTGCGCACCTGAAAACGATAGCCCGATTGCTGCGCAAGATCGTACACGGTCTTTTGATACAAGTCTGAGGAAACCTTGTCCATTTCCGCGGGGATTACCAGAATTGCCAGCGGCGTGGATGAGGTGGGAATCATCGTGGGCGGCGGCAGCGGGGTATGCGTGGGCACAACGGTCGGCCCTGCAACTTCTGTCGCAGAATTTCCGCAGGCTGTCAGAATGGCGATGACGCAGATCGCAAAAAAGAAATGTTTAACGCGCACAGGGTTACTCCGAAGGATTAAGAATGCCAGAATTATACCCATTGCAGGCATTATGCACTGCCTGATTTTCGGAGAGAATCAAAAAGAGACGCAGTTGCGTCTCTTTTTGATTGCGCTGCTTTAATTAACCGAGACCTTAATCTTCTTCGGCCGGGCTGATTCAGCTTTTGGCAGGGTCAGCGTTAGGATGCCGTCGGCAATTCTGGCTTCGACGCGGTCTGCTTCGATGGCAGAGGGCAGACGCAGGGTCCGCGTGAATGAGCCGGCGGGGAGTTCATTCAACAGATATTCTGCGTCATCCATTCTGTATTCACCCTCAATACGGACAACATCATCCAGTGTTTGAATGTTCAGATCATCGGCTTTGATGCCCGGCACAAGCGCTGAGAGGATGTAAGCATCCTCCTGTTCGCGGATGTTAACGCTGAGGAAATTTCGGCGCGGCTGTGATTCCGCCATTGTCATTCTGTGGTGCGCCATGCGGCGGAACGGATTGGTTTGAATATAGAAAGTCATTTTGGTTTCTCCTTATACAAATAATATAGCCCCATGTTAGCGGCAGGATGTATAAAAAATGAAAACGAAAGATTGAAGTTTTGTAAGAAATCACGCATGTAAAAAACGACTGGCAGGATTTCTCCCGCCAGTCGTTTTTGCAACCAGATAAACAGTTAGTTACGGACGCGCGATATCAAAGACAGGCGAGATCCAAGTCTCCCAATCTGCGGGGTTCTTGGGATTGCCCAGCGCCTTGAGAACAGAAAGCTTGATGAAATACTGTCCGTTGGGCGCAGTGTACACCTTGCTGCCCTTGGTCGTGGTGCCATCCCAGGCAAAGTCAAAAACGCTGCTGGCAGAACTGTTGCGGATCATGTAATCCAGCTGGAGGATGGTGCCAATGGATTTGCCGTTGGAAGCCTTGAACGCTTCAAGACGGAACACCCGCGATTGATGGTCGAGGTGTACAACGACATGCGGCAGGTCGCCATTGGCCATCGTGAAGACAGTGGCGTCGTTCCAGTTTTGATCCACCAGCCAGGGCAGGCCGTAGGCATTGGCAAGCACTCCAATGGACTGGTAATCGCCCACGAAGCCGGCGAACGGCACACGGTACGATGTTCCTCCGCCGCGCGGGGTGACGATAATGTAGCCGCCGTATTGTCCCTTATCGGGATAGGTGGGCGGGGTGACAGTGACCTTGATCTTCTTTTCGCCGTGGCGCGGAACGGTGATGCTCGGGACGTTGAAGGTTACGACCGCGTCAGAATCCCAGAAGCTGGGGGTGATCACGCCGCCGGTGGATAGGGCGTTTTCATACGAGAAGTCATAGGTGACATCAGCATCGCCACTGTTCTCGATCTCCAGCGTGCGGGTCACGGGGCCGGCCGCTCCCTCGCCCAGAGACAGTTTCCCGGGTTGGAGGCGGGTCGTGGCGAGAATCGCCCTGTCAATTTGCAGCATACCGGCGCCCTGACGGTGGACATTATCCAGATAGCCAAGGCCGGGGTTGCCCCACCACATGGCGGGTTCGGCGCTGTTTTGCAGTACGTCGCGGACTTCGTCCGCATCCACGTGTTTGAACCAGTGCTGGCTCGGATCATTGAGCGCCTGCAAGAGCAGGGCGGCTGAACCAGCCACATGCGGAGACGACATGGAAGTGCCGCTCAGGGTGGCGTATCCGCCAAGCTCAAGCGGATATGTGGAATAAATATTTCCACCCGGGGCGCCGATATCCGGCTTGAGCGCCAGGTCAGGTGAGAGACCATAAGAACTGAACGACGAGATCAACCCGCCGGTGGGGCTGGGGGATGAATTCATCTGGTCGGTCCAGGTCATGGTGATGGGCGCGGTCTGTGCGCGGATGAAATTTCCGTCAGCCTGCGAAATTCCCACCACCGGCTTGGGGTTGGCCAGAGGCGCGCCCAGCGTGCCGTTAAAGACGCCCGGCGCATTGTTGGAAACCAGCACTGCTTCTGCGCCGGCGGCTATGGCATTCGCGGCTTTAACGGCAAAGGCGCATGCTCCGCGGGACGCGAGCGCAACCTTGCCAGTCAGGTCCACGGCAAGGGCAGAACAGGCCAGCCCGACATCAACGATCTCGCCTGTGCCGGAAGTCGGCGGGGCGGGTGAGAATGCCATGGTTACATAGCCGATCTTCGCACCGTTAACTTCAAAGTAGGGCAGGAAGACATGGGTGTTATCGAAGGAAGCCACGCCAATGACCAGGTCGCCGAGGCCCGGGGCGCCGGCTGAATACAGGCCGCTCGCGCCGTTATTCCCGATGGATGCGACCACCACAACGCCCTTCTTGACGAGGCGCGAGGAAGCCACAGCCGTGGGAGATTGCGGCCATTCGAACGGCGAGCCGATGCTCATGTTCAAGACCTGCATCTTGTCTTTGTAGGCGCGTTCCATGGCGGCCAGCATGATATCGTCGGTGGTGGAGCCTGCACAGCCAAAGACGCGGTACGCTCCAAAGGTGACGCCGGGGGCAACGCCTGTCACAGCGCCGCTCGCGCCGATGATGCCGGCTACGTGCGTGCCGTGACCGCCACAGTCATCCGGGTCGGGGTCGGGAGCGGGGACCGGGTTGTAGCTGGGCGAGGTGTCGTCGGCATTGTACGCATCGCCGACAAAGTCCCAGCCGACAGCCACGCGGCAGCCGGGACCGAAACAGCCGCCGAGGTCCGGGTGGTTATAGTCTATGCCGGTATCCATTACGGCTACTTTGATTCCCGCGCCTGTGTATCCCAATTCAGACTGGGCGACATCTGCGCCGGTCATGGCGAGGGCTGTGTAAAGTTCCGGGTCTGCGGCCGAGGGGGTGGTCTGCGGCACGGAGACGACCATGACGGGATAGATGGCTTTCACGCCCGGAATGCGGCTTAACTTTCCAAGTTCAGAGGTTTTCACCGAGATCGAAAAGCCGTTCCACAGGTTTTCATAGCTGTACTGTTCCTGGTATTCGATCTTTTCCTTGCCGGCATTGTTTCGGAATTTTTGATGTTCTGAGTTTACTGCCAGCAGGGAATTTCCATCTGCAACGGGGGCGCCGCTCATTTCAACGAACCACAAATGCGGGGTCTCATCGGTGATCGGCCCGTCTTCAACGGCAGGAGCGCCTTCAAGCGGCACGATCGGCCCTCCGTCGCCGGCGGATGCTGCGGGGACAAGTCCAATTGACAGCATGGCAATGATCAAGAATGCACTAAACAACTTCGCTTTCATTTTTCTGTTCTCCTTGTGTGTTTCTAAAACCATTGGTGGTGCCATGTACATACATGTTTATTCAATGAGTTTTTTCTTCGCGTCACCTCCTGGCCCTGGCAGTTAAAACAAAAGACTGCCGAAGTAAATTCACTTTCGGCAGTCTGGCGATCTGCAAATTTTTTTGACCTGCAGATCCATGACATTGCGCCCCCGCCTCACGGTGGGTTTGCCGTTTCGAGGTGTAGATTGCTGATACCTCTCAAACAGGAACGCAATAACGCTAAAACTTAAACAAAGTTTACATCGTTTTATTTCGAAATTCAAGTGGAACGATAAACGCTAAAAACAAGCCGGCAGCCGCTCGAAAAAACTACAAGAAATGCGGCTGCCGGTTGTTTGCCCTTTATAACTGATGTCCTACGGCAGGTTGAAGGTCCTCACCAAAAAGATCGCCATCTGCGCCCGCGTCACATTCGCTTCGGGACAGTAGTTCCCGCCTCCGCACCCGCTTGTGATTGCTTCTACCGCGAGCCGTTCGATCCAATCCCGCGCCCAGTACCCAACAGGCACATCTGTGAACACACCGGTCGCAGCCGGCGGGACAAATGTCTTCCCGTGCTTGGCCTTCAGCAGGAAGACTGCCATCTGCGCCCGCGTGACATTGCCTTCAGGACAGTAGTTCCCGCCGCCGCAACCACCGGTGATGCCTTCCACCCCCAGTTGTTTGATCCATGCTGCCGCCCAGTAATTCGTCGCCACGTCTGCAAAGCCGGTACTGGTTCCTACCAATGGCGGAGTGTAGCCTGCCCCGTGAATCCCTCTCAGCAGGAAGATTGCCATCTGCGCCCGCGTCACGTTCCCTTCCGGACAGTAGTTCCCGCCGCCGCAGCCTGTTGTCACACCTGAGTTGTACAGCCGCTCGATGTATTGCCAGGCCCAGTAGCTTGTCGGTACATCGCCAAAAGTGGCCGGGCGGATGCTGTAAACTGCCCCGCTTGTGTATGGCAGTCCGCCCAGCGGATTGCCGGCCAGGTCGCTCACCACTGCGCTGACGGGAACGTCCAGCCGCAGGGTGCCGCTCCCGCTGCCGGTCGAGACTGTCACAGTGTAGGTACTGCCTGAGCCGCTGACTCCGCTCACGGCTGCGCCGGATACGCTTCCGCCTGCCGTCAATGAAAAGTCGGCTGTGCCTACTCCCATCACCGGCTCGGAGAAGGTTACGGCAAAGTCCACGCTGGCTGTGTTGACCGGGTTGAGATTAAGCCGGGTAATGGAGCCTACTGCCGGCGGGGTAATGTCGATTGTTATGCCGTAAGCGGCAAGGTAATCGGCTTCTTTTATGATGGTGCCGTTGTTGTTGACATTGCTGAATTCGCCGCCGACCAGCAGGTCTGTGCCTTGAATTGCAAGGGCATTAACCCCGCCATTGGTTTTAATCGAGCCGTTACCGGCGCCGTCGCTGCCGAGGGCAGACCAGCTTGTTCCATTCCATTTGGCGATGTAATCGGCGGCGAGGACCATCAACCCGTCGTTGTTGACGTTGCTGAACCACCCGCCCACGTACACATCCGAGCCGCTGATGGCGATGGCTCTGACGCTTGATTTGAGGGAGCCGGACCCAGAAATGTTGTTGCCCAGAGCTGACCAGGCGCTTCCATTCCATTTGGCGAGGTAATCTGCGTTGCCCAGTATTGCGCCGCCGTTGTTGACATTGGTGAAGGACCCGCCCACGTACAGGTCTGAGCCGTTGGCGGCCAGCGTAATGACGCTCGTATTGAGTGAGCCATTGCCGGCGCCGTCACTGCCCAGCGCCGACCAGGCGCTTCCATTCCATTTGGCGATGTAATCGGCCGGCGCATTGTTGGCGGCGTTGGTAAAGCCTCCTCCGGCGTATAGGTCTGTTCCGCTGACAGCCAGCGCGCTGACGTATGAGTTGAGGGCGCCGTCGCCCACGCCGTTATTGCCCAGCGCCGACCAGTTTGCGCCGTCCCATTTGGCGATGTAGTCGGCATCGAGGAGCAGGCCGCCGTTGTTGTTGACATTGGTAAAGTTTCCACCGACATAGAGGTTTGTGCCGCTGACGGCAAGCGCGCTCACAAAGCCGAGGTTCGGCAGCGACCCGTTGCCGGCGCCGTTACTGCTGAGCGCCGACCAGTTCGTCCCGTCCCATTTGGCGATGTAATCCGCGGCGGGCAGGGCTATGCCATTGTTATTGACATTTGAAAATCGACCACCCACATAAAGGTCAGTACCAATCATGGCCAATGCTGCTACGTCGCTGGCCAATGACCCGTTGCCGGCGCCATCACTGCCAAGCGCCGACCAGTTCGTCCCGTCCCATTTGGCGATGTAATCCGCGGCGGTTAAATTGACCCCGTGATTGGAGACATTCTCAAAATACCCGCCCACATACACATCTGTGCCATTGACGAGGATAGCATTCACCGCGCTGCTTACATA
>Ga0233425_10003360_pt1 | contig 29166 bp, 18 predicted proteins | sample Watercolumn_Towu_2_FD_181712 | JGI IMG/M metagenome (GOLD analysis project Ga0233425, IMG submission 181712) | Freshwater microbial communities from Lake Towuti, South Sulawesi, Indonesia - Watercolumn_Towuti2014_140_MG | ecosystem: Environmental > Aquatic > Freshwater > Lake | place...
GGGGGGGGGGGGTGGTGGCGGTGGACCTGGTGGCGGTGGACCTGGTGGCGGTGGTAGTGGTGGACCGGCTCCGTCGTTTCCACCGACTCCTCCCACGGGCGTACCACCAACGCCAGATAAACCTCCTAAGTGCAAACCAGGCCAAAAGTGCGGTCCGGGTGGCGGTGGTGGTGGCGGTCTAAAACCTGGCGGTGGCGGTAAAAAACCACCAGGTGGAGGTGGTGGTGGTCCGGGCGGCCTCAAATGCGCTTGTGGCCCAGGGGGCCCAGGTTCCGGCGGCGGTTCGGGCGGCGGAATCCGCCGGCCCGTCGACCCGAACGACATCATCGGTCCAGCGGGCTACGGCGCTGAGCGATTTCTCGTGCCCGATCAGACACTCGACTACATCATCCACTTCGAGAACAAGCCCACCGCCGGCGCGCCGGCACAGGAAGTGGTGATCACCCAACAGCTCGATACTGACCTTGATTGGACCACGTTCGAGTTGGGTGAATTCGGGTTTGGAGATTTCACTGTTCAAGTTCCAGCCGGTAGACAATACTTCAACACCCGCGTCGATGCCCGCGCCAGTGTCGGCCTCTTCGCGGACTTCACTGTCGACATTAATCTGCGGACCGGCCTCGTCACGTGGAAGTTCTCCTCGGTCGATCCCGCAACATTCGACCTCCCATCCGGCGCCCTGGACGGATTCCTTCCCCCCAACGTCACCGCACCGCAAGGAGAAGGTTTTGTTTCCTACCGTGTACGGCCCAAGTCTTTTGCCGTTACTGGCACGCGCATCGACGCTCTAGCCACGATCGTCTTCGACACCGAAGACCCGCTGAACACGCCTTCGATTTTCAACACGCTTGACGCAGCACCTCCGACCAGCACCGTCGATCCGCTTCCAACAATTTCCACGACCGAGACATTCTCCGTGAGTTGGTCTGGCAGCGACGATGCCAACGGCACGCCGGGATCGGGCATCGCGAAGTATGACATCTTCGTTTCCGATAACGGCGGACCGTTCCAGCTCTGGCTTGACGACACGACCGCAACCTCCGGCGTGTACTCGGGTGAGGCCGATCACACGTACCGTCTTTACTCGGTGGCTACCGATCATGTCGGCCACGAGGAAACGACATCGAGAACTGCACAGACCCAGACTACCGTCAGCATTTTCGATTGGCACAATGTCACCAATCCGCGCGACGTCAATGCTGACGGACTGATCGCCCCACTGGATGCCATCCTGGTGATCAATGAACTGAATCGCCCATTGCACCGCGACCCGGCTACCTCCCGATTGCCGACGCATCGGCCCAACAGCGCCCCTTATCTGGATGTGTCGCGCGACAAATTGGCGTCGCCGATCGACGCGATCTTGGTGATCAACTATCTGAATCATCCCGATTCCCCCGAGGGAGAGTCATTGGCTGGAAACGTCGCAGCGGGGTTGTTGGATGTCTCGTCTTATCTGGCCGTCGCTTGGGCGTCCGGTGACAAGAAACTGTCGGGCGCACGCGAGGTTGATCCCTTGGGAGACCGTGCTCTAACTGAATTTGAGCCCCGTCGAATTCGTGAACTGGATTGGTGCATCGCATTGCTTGCCGCCGATCAGTCGAGCAAGGGCGCGCTGCGGGCATCGCTTCGTGGGAAGAACACGACGGACCACGAGTTGTGGGACGATCTGTTCACTTCGGACGAAGACTGGGGTTTGCGAGCAAGTCCGGGCTGATTTGTCCGCCGGGTTGATTCGATGTTGGTAGTGTGGTTACCCGGCTCAACCCGAAAAACCAGATCAATTCGAATATATTCAGTTCTGTCAGCATTGATGTGGTCAAAACCAACTTCTGACCGGTTATATTCGGGTATAGGAACAGTATGCAGGAAAACTCCAGTGCGATTCACAAATCGGTGCGGTGGGCCGTGCCGAGCGATCTGCGGGAACTTGCGGAATTGTTCGAGCAGAATCGCGAACGGCTCGCGCTGATGGTGCGTCTGCGAATGGACCGGCGGCTCCAGGGGCGAGTGGATGCTGCTGATGTCTTGCAGGAGGCGTACCTGGAGTGCGCCCGACGATTCGTCGAATACCAGGCGAATCCGTCGATGCCGCCTTATTTGTGGGTGCGGTTTCTGACCGGTCAGAAGCTCATCGATTTGCACCGTCAGCATTTGGGCGTGAAGATGCGCGATGCGGCTCAGGAGGTCTCGCTGTATCGCGGAGCGTTGCCGCAGGCGTCGAGTATTTCGCTGGCGGCGCAGCTCTTCGGACGGCTCACTTCCGCGAGTCGCGCAGCGATCCGGGTGGAGACTCAACTCCGCGTGCAAGAAGCCCTGAACGGTATGGACCCCATCGACCGTGAGGTACTGACGCTGCGCCACTTCGAAATGCTGACCAACGAGGAGACGGCCCAGGTGCTAGGGATCAAGAAGACGGCGGCAAGCAACCGGTACCTTCGCGCGCTGAGGCGAATCAAAGAAATCGTTGCTGGCATTCCGGGTTTGGGTGATGCGTGACATGAAGGATGGGGAAGCGAGCATCGGCGATAATCCGCTGGACGCGCTGGCGGAAGAATTTGTGGCGCGGTATCGGCGCGGCGAGCGGCCGGCGCTGTCGGAGTATGTTTCGCGGCGACCGGAACTGGCCGACGAGATCCGCGACCTGTTTCCGACGCTCGTCATGATGGAAGACGCCCGGCCGTCTCGCGGAGTGGAGTCAGCGGGTTTTTCCGGAGTCACCAGTGCGACGACCGGCAAGAGGCTCGAACGGTTGGGAGATTACCGCATCCTGCGCGAGGTCGGACGGGGTGGGATGGGGATCGTGTTTGAGGCGGAGCAGGAGTCGCTGGGACGGCATGTGGCGCTGAAGCTGTTGCCGACGCAGACACTGGTCGACCCACGCCATCTCAGGCGGTTCCAGCGCGAAGCGCGGGCCGCAGCGCGGCTCCACCACACCAATATCGTGCCGGTCTTCGGCGTAGGCGAACACGACGGATCGCACTATTACGTGATGCAGTTCATTCAAGGCCTCGGACTGGACGAGGTGCTGATTGAACTCAAGCGACTGCGGCGTGAGAGACCTGAGGACGCCGATTCGTCAATTCAAACTGGGCGATTATCGGACAGCTCGTCGTCGAAAGTACGGCTGCCCGGTCAGGATGACGGTTGCACGTTGTCGGAGAGCGGCCGATCGTACTGGTTGAGCGTGGCGCGAATCGGTGTCCAAGTCGCCGACGCACTGGCGTACGCGAATGGCCAGGGCGTGCTGCACCGCGACATCAAGCCGTCAAACCTGTTGCTCGACAGGCAAGGGACAGTCTGGGTGACCGACTTCGGACTGGCGAAATCCTCGGACGCGGACGCCCTCACGCACACGGGGGACATCGTCGGCACGATGCGTTATTTGGCGCCGGAGCGGCTGCAGGGTAAAGCGGACCCGCGCAGCGACATCTACAGCTTGGGCGTGACGCTGTATGAATTATTGACCCAACAGCCGGCGTTTGAGGAATCGGACCGCAACAAACTGATCCACCAGCTCGCGCAGATCGACCCGCCGCGCCCGCGCACGATTGAGCCGGAAATTCCGCGCGATCTGGAGACAATTGTGCTCAAGGCAATCGCTAAACAGCCGCTGGACCGCTATCAAACCGCCGAGGCGCTGGCGGCCGACCTGCGACGGTTCATCGAGAACAAGCCGATCCAAGCGCGGAGGATCGGCCGCACGGAGCGACTCTGGCGCTGGTGCCGTCGGAATCCGGTCGTGGCGAGCCTCGCGATCGTGGTGGTGCTGCTTGCTGGCGCGCTCGGCGTCGGCGCACTCGTCATGCATGTCGTACGCAGCGAGCGAGATCGGGCGTTGGTCAACTTGAATCGTGCCACCGATGCGGAGCAGGAGGCTCGGCAGAGCCAGGATCGGGCGGAACGCGCGGAACGGGAAGTGAAGATTCGCTCGCATCTGGCCCAGGCCACAATCCACCGACGAAGTGGGCGGATCGGCCAGCGATTCAACTGCCTGGAAGAACTGGTCGCGGCAGTCAAGCTCGATCCGTCTGACAATTTGCGCCGGGAATTGCGCGATGAAGCCATCGCTGCAATGGGTCTGACGGATTTGGGTGTCCGAGTCGACCGTCCCGTGGGGTCGCTCCAATGGCCACAGTTCGACTTTCAGCTCCAGCGGTACGCATTCGTCGACTCTTACAAAACGGGCGAGGCGATCGTACGAAGACTGGATGACGATCGTGAGTTGCTGCGCGTACCAAATCCAGGATTCTCGTTCTGGCACGCAACGACAGACTTCACACCAGACGGGCAATTCCTGCTGATCTGTTATTTTCAGCGCGATGCCCGAAAGGGAGACGCGATACTGCACGTATGGAACTTGGAACGGAACGAGTGCGTCTCGGCGCACGAGATTCGGTCAGCCGACGTGACCGGTGCCGTTGCGACACATGGCCGACGGCTACTGTTTGTCAACCGCCGGCTGGAGCTGTGCGTGTGGGATCTCGCCGCGGGGCGAGAGGAGAAGCGGCTGCCGCTGGGCGTGACCCCGTTTTGTATTTGCGTGGATGCCGAGGGGCGCTGCTTGGCGGCCAACGACTTTTTCACGCCACTCGTGCGAATCCTCGACTTGGAATCCGGCGATGAAATCGCGTCCTGGTCCACGGAAGTAGGGACCTACGCTATGGCATTGAGTGCCGACGGTCAACTGCTCGCGAGCGCTCGGAGCGTTGGACAGATCTTTGTCCGCCGTGTTCCGGACGGCGAACTTATCTCGGTGCTTGAAGGGCAGTACGTTCGAGCTGCGTTTGCCAATCAGGGGCATCTGCTCGCCACATCCGGTTTTGATGCTACGACGCAACTGTGGGATGTCGGGACGGGAACGAAACTCGTTCAGGCAGTGGGTCAAATGGTGCGATTCGGTGAGGATGATCGGCAGCTCGGTTTTTTCCATGGCAACGGGATCGGAGTTTGGGACCTGGTGCATGCCATGGAGTCGCGAACGGTTCAACCGGCCGCATTGCTGGGCAAGCGAGGGGACGAATCGACCAGGTACGGCGCGAGCTTCAGTCGGAATTCGGAGGGTCCGGAACTATTGGCGACCTGTGGCACTTCGGGAGTTTGGCTTTGGAACCGACGTACCGGCGAGGAATTGGCGCATTTGGATTGTGGTAACACGAGACAAGTGCTGTTTCGCGCGGACGGCCGTGGACTCATGACCAACTCCACGATGGGGGGACTTTATTATTGGCCAATGCAGCGGGAGTTCGTTGATGGCGCCAAATTGCTGCGGGTCGGCCCACCGCGCCTCCTTCAGGCCGTGGAGTCGCAAGAATTCCTCGCGGTGGATCTGCTTCCAAACGACCGTGGCGTAGCAGTGGCCGATAGTGTGAACCAGCGTGTACTGATCGTTCCATTTGATACGGACGCATCCCACACTGATCGGATTATTCTCCCCAGCCAGCACCGCCGTATCACCAGCGTGGCGGTCAGCCCGGACGGCCGGTGGGTGGCGGCTGGCGGCTGGAAGGAGCAGGGCATTCAGGTATGGGACTTGGCCCAGCGGCGTCTCGAGCGAGTTCTGCCGCATAGTGCCAGTCAGACTGCGACGGCCTTTTGGGTCTGCTTCAGCTCGGATAGCCGCCGGCTCGTGAGCGCGGCGGTGTCGGATGACTCCTGCGGTTACTTGACCTACCTCGTTGGGTCGTGGGAACGCGAGGCGACCCGATCGGCCGAGTTCGGAACGCCAGCTCGTGCGGCGTTTTCATCCGATAGCGGGCTGATGGCACTGAGTCTTTCGCCAAATCAGATACTCATCACAGAACCGGCCAGCGGACGGGAATGGATGAGGCTGTCTGGCAGACATTATGCCTGGCCGGCTGCGCTTAGCGGCGACGGCAGTGAATTGATCGCCGCTTCCGGCGTTCAGCCCATGGCGTGGTGGAATCTGCGTCGGCTCGACAAGCAGCTCCGAGAGCTTGGACTCTCGTGGGACTCCGCGAACGGCGCGACAGACGAATCGCGAGACTCGCGATTTGATTCGCCAATTGATCCGTCGGGACCCGACACGTGGAGCGACACGGCTCTGGCGGAGACGCGCGTCAGCGTGCAAGTGGATCAAGGCGACTTTCCGCAACGAATCGTGGCACAAGAAAAGGCCAAGACAGGCGCCGAACAACTGCGATTGGCTCGCACCCTGGTGCTTGCGCAAAGCTGGGTCTCGGCCCGATCCGCGTTTGAGCGTGCGCTGGACGCAACGCCGGGCGACCCGCGCATTCAGAACGACCTCGCCTGGCTGCTGGCAAACTGTCCCGATCTGCATTTGCGCGACGCGCCCCGCTCATTCCTGCTGGCTACCCAAGCGGTGAAATCACAGCCGAACAATGTCACCTATCGCAATACGCTCGGCGTCGCCCACTATCGCATCGGCGACTATCGAGCCGCCATCACTGAACTCACCAAGACCGAAGAGCTTGCCCCCGACCGATGGTTCGCTCACAACGCCATCTTCATCGCCATGTCCCACTGGCAACTGGGCGAGCACGAGACAGCCCGGGACTGGTTCGGTCGCGCGGTCCAATGGTTGGAAAAGAACAGCCCCACCGACAATGAGCTTCGCCGCTTCCGCGCCGAGGCAGAAGAGTTCATCAGCGAGCCTTGAGAATGTCGGCATGGATCAGGCGCGCGGTCGGGTGGGCCAGCAGGATGCCGACGAGTGTTGCGAATGAACAAGCGCGGTTCATGGTGTGCTTGCGGTGTGCCTATTGTATCCAGCGCGGCCTCGCGTCGCAGTCCGGTGCGGCGCGGTATCTCGAAACAAGTTTCGAGATACGTGGTTCGAAACAGGTATCGCGATATGTAGCTCGAAACTTGTTTCGAGCTACGTTGCTATTCACCCTGGCGAAACGCGGCGCGGAGTCGCTCCAGGCTGCGGGGAACGGCGGTCGACGGATCTTCTTTTCCTTCCATCTCCAGCGAGATGTAGCCGCGATAATTGGCAGCGCGCAGGATCTCGGCGACGCGACGGTAGTCGATATCGAGCGAATACCATTCGCCGCCGCCATCATATGTTTTCGCCTGGACCAACACCGCGTGCGGCGCCAACGCTTCCATCTGTTCGTAACTGTTCTCGAGAAAGTTCCCGGTGTCGAGCGTTGCCCGCAGCCAGTCCGAATCGAGGGCCCGGATCACCCGCAGTACGCCGGACGCTTCGCGGCCAAGCCCCCAATGGTTTTCAAGGCCCATCACCACCCCCAACGACTCCGCTTTGGGCAACAGCGCCTCGAAACTGCGAATCACCCATTCGAATCCCTGGTCATCGCTGAAGCCGGGCAATCGCGGTTCAATTCCCTTGTTCGCCATCAGTTCATCAAAGTTTTTGCTGGTACCCCAGCGGCCGGTATTGACGCGGATTGTTGGAATGCCCAGCTCGTGGGCCAGTTCGAGGCAATGCGCGGTATGCTGGATATTACTCTTGCGTTTCTCCTCATCCGGCGTGACGAATCCCTGGTGGGTGGAAAAGCCGATCAGGTCCAGCCCCAGCGCGAAAGCGCGCTGTTTAATTCGGCGCAGCAGCGGTCCCGCCAGCTCTTCGCCACGTGCTTTTGCCGCTTGCTCCATCTGTACGTGCAGAATCTCGACGCCATCAAAGCCGAAATCGGCGGCCCGTTCCAGGCAGGTTTCGATCGCTACCGGCTCGCCACGAAAATGCCAGAACGAATAAGTCGAGACGCCGATGCGATTCGCGCCCGCGCCCGGTACCGGGCGCGGAGCCGCCGACGCGCCGCGTGCACGACCAAGACCGTTGCCAACACAAACCGCTGCCATCACCAGAAAATCACGTCGTGTGGTCATGTTGATTCCTTGCTGGGTCACGACTTTTCGGGGGAGATTGTCCGCAAAAGGCGCTTAAGGCTTATCCGATGCCCGGCGATTTGGCAAGTCGGGCGGGCGCGGAGGACAGAGCAGCGATCATTACCCATCTTCGCCGGCGCGGCTCAGGTTGCTGTAATGGCCGCGGATCAGCCCGAAATTTTCCACCTTGCCTTTCGCGTCGTAGATATTGCAGACTTCGTTGAGCGCCAGATACAGTTTGGCCAGTCGAGGAGAATCGGTGCCCGCGCCCAGTTGCGGAACCATCAGGAACTCCAGTGAACCGGGCAATCGGCGCTGGATATCGACGAGCAACTCATCGCGCTGCGTCGACGTGACTACGCCCAGACGCTGCAATTCGTCGAGCACGACCATCGTGCGATCGAGCGAGCGGATTCTGCCAGGATCGCAATCCGGGTCGAGCAACATTGCGATCTTGAGCCGATTCAGCAGCCGACTCTGGCTCGGCGCCGCACGGACCAGTTCCAGCAGTTGTTGTGATACTCGGCGGCGTCCTTCCAGGTCATGGGAATTGCGCAGCAGCAGTTCCCTGTTTTTTTTTCAACTCAATGAATTCCTCGTAGAACACGCGCGTTGATTGCTTATCGAGCTGCTCCAGTCTGGGAGCGACGTTTTGGGCAAAGCCGCGAAAGGTCCTCGGCTCCAGTTTCATCCGTTTGCCGTCGGCACTGCGGATCATGCCCGCGACGAATTTCTGGCATTCACTCGGCAAGATCTGCGAAGTTTCTTCGTTCAGAATCAACGCCAGCCAGTCGGTCAGCCGATCACGGCGGCTCTTCAGGATCTCGTAGAACTCTCGAACGATGCCGCTCGGGCTATCGAGGAGCCGCCCCAGCTTCTTGATCAATTCAGCCCACTCGCCAAACGAATCCGCCGATCCCCTCAACTCCTGGATTCGCGAGGCGAGGAAAGCGGGCATTTTCTTATGTCGGGGCGTTTCGGTGGTCAGGCAGTAAGGTGCATTCCAAACGCCGCTGACCAGATTCGCCTCGACAACTACCAGCCCCTGCAGAATTGCCAGATACTCGTCCGCCGTTTCCGCCCGCTCGCGCAGCTCCGACAGATCCGCTTCGCATCGCTTCCGGAAATCGCACTGGCGGCAGCAGCACAAGTCGATGATTCGCTGGATCAGACGCTGGGAGTCTGGCGGCGGCAGCCTCCGCGCCGCGAGCGTCAACGCGCCATTCAATTCCTCGAACGACGTCGCCGCTTTTCCCTCCAGATCGTCCAGGAACTCGAAAACCGTCTTCATCTGGGGTTCGGAATAGCAGGCCGCGTTCGATCTGGCGATCGGCAGCACCAGCGCCGTGTAGAGATTGAGCCAGCTGGGAAAGAGACATTCGTAGGGGATATTCTCCGAGTGAAACGCCAGCGGCTTCAGGCCGAGGAAATGTTCGCGATCGTGAAGGATGGAGCTGATAATCTCCGAGGCGATCTTCGCCGCCTCGGGGTCGTCGCCCAATCGCCATCGCACCAAGTTCTTTTCGAAATCGAGCAACAACGTTCGATTCCTGGCATTAAGAATCGTTGGAACTTCCTCGTGCTGTTCCCGATGGAACAGCGGGCGCAGCAGGCTTTCCCCTTTCGCCCGCAGCATTCCCAGCAGCTTCTTCGGCTTTCCATCGAGCGGCATTTCGCAGATCTTGTCGATGCTGCGGAACAACCTGGTAGTGCGCGAGGAGTGATTCAGCCAGGAGATTGAACCTGGAATATCGATTCGATGCGGCGACTTTATGGCCCGCAGTCGCTGCAGTTGCAGAGCGCGCTCGACCAGAAAGAAATCGTGGATCATGACGAACCGCATTTCCCCGGCCCGGGAATGGACGGCCGGAATCGACAGCCCCAGCCAGCGGCTCGGTCGACGTCGCGTTCGAGTCGCTCGGCGGCATTTCCAAAGTCACTACGGTGGCGACTCTACCCCAAGTGGAGTAGAGCCGGCTCCTGATTGTAGCGGAATCCGACTGGGGCAAGCAAATATTTTCCGAGTGGAACGGAACGCGGTCGGCCTGTTGTGGACAACCGTTCAAGTCAGGGGCCCAGGGGCTCTGACGGCAGATTTACGGCTGGGAAGATCGGAATTAATCGCCTACAATTCCGCGGCCGAACGGACCCGAAGCGGAGTGCAGACCGATGTTTGACGTTTCAGCCGTACTTGCGATGCAGGAACAGACCGTGGCGCGCTGGCACCAGCAGCCGCTGGACAATCCTTACAGCGATTTTCTGGGTCTGGCCTGCCAGCAGCACCAGTTCAATTTCCAGTTGTGGCACGAAGAGGACATCGCGCGCAGTCCCGACGTGGGCGACGCACGGATCGCACAAGTCAAGCGGGCGATCGACCGCTTCAATCAGCAGCGCAACGATGCCATCGAGAAGCTCGACGATTGGCTGAGCGACGCGTTGGCCGCGCAGTCGATCCTGGCCGATCCGAACGGGCCGATCAACACGGAGACTCCGGGCAGCGCCGTCGATCGGCTTTCGATCATCGCGCTACGGATTTACCATCTGGACGAGCAGGCGGCACGAGTCGATGCATCGGACGAGCACCGGCGGAATGTCGCGCGGAAGGCGGCGATCTGCCGGCTGCAGCGGGATGAGCTGGCCCGATCGCTGGGCGAGTTGCTGGCCGAGATCGCTGCGGGCCGCAAGCGGCACCGCACCTACCGGCAATTCAAGATGTACAACGATCCGGCCCTCAATCCGTACCTTTATCAGGCGTCGAACCGCTGAAGCGGAATCCGCCGTTCAGGGCCAAAGTCTGGCCGGTGATAAACGCAGCGGCGGGGCACGCCAGAAACAGCGCGGCTTCGGCGACATCTTCGGCCGTGCCCCAGCGTTCCAGCAGCGACTCCTGGCAGGCGCGATCCCGCCAGTATTCGGGCGCCGTTTCGCCCCATTTCGTGCGGATCCAGCCCGGGGCCAGGCAGTTGACTCTCACGCGCGGCGCCAGGCTGCGCGCCAGGCTGCGGGTAAAGGCGGCGACAGCGCCTTTCGCCGCGCAGAACAACTCGCCGCTTTCGCCGGCCATTCCCCACTCCACCTGATCCCAACTCATGTTCAGGATCACGGGCAAATCCGTCCCCGCGCCGCCCGCGGCGGCTCGATCAGGCGCGGCGGTGAGCGATCGTTCGGCCATCCGTTGGCCCGCCAGTCGCGAGAGGCGAATTGTCGCCAGGACATCGACGCGCCACAGCAGCTCCAGCTTGTCATCGAACGGCAGAGTTTTTGCGGGGGTGGTCAGCAGATCAGCACCGGCATTGTTGATCCAGATGTCGCAGCCGCCGCGCCAATTCCAGCACTGTTCGAAGAATTCCTGAAGGCGTGTTGCGGCGCTGAGATCGGCCAGCAGCAGTTGGGATTCGCGGCCCAGCGCCCGAATTTCGTTGGCAGTCGCTGCGGCCTGGTCGCGATTGGCGCGGGCGTGCACGACGACATCCGCGCCGGCCCGCGCCAGGCGCACCGCGATCGCTCGGCCGATCCCGCTGGAGGAACCTGTCACGACCGCCACGCGGCCCTGCAATGGCATCATCGATCCGGACATCAGGCGTTTCCTGACACTTGGAGCGACCGATCACTTACGCTCGTCGATGTTGCGACGCTGCAACTGATCGAGTTGCTCATTGGCGTCCTTCAAGGTGAACTTGCACTGGGGAATTCGGCCGCGCAGTTCATCGGCATCGTCCAGTCGGCGCAAGGGATCGCGCGCTTCTTCGACTTCATCTTCCAGGGCCACCAGCCAGGCGGGAACATCGAGCCCCACTCCGGTCGGCCTGCGGGTCAACGATTCGGCCTCATGTTCCAGCAGTTCGAAAACCGGGCGTGGACCGTTCGCGGTGGCTTCGCGGATCGCAGGTTCCACCAGCGCCCGGATGCGGTCGATCGCCATCGGTCGCACGAATCGTTCGGCCACGCGGTCGGCGATCGTCGGCATGCGCATGGAGTATTTCTTCTGCAACAGCGACAGTTTTTCCGCGTAATGATCCGCCTCGCTGTTGATCCGATCGGTAAGCGCCCGCCGCCACATTTTGGCGGCCGCATTCTGTTCGGCGCGAACAAGCACTTCATGGGCCCAGACCACCGGCTTCAGGTTCCAGGCAACGCGATCGTATCGGGTCCGCAGGCGGAGAAAATCAAGCAGCGTATAGATTAGTTCACCCCGATCGGACTGCGTGGTGGTGCTGTTGTAATCGCGGTACTCGCCGTAATTCTCGAACACGGCTTCGAGCAGCAGCGTGAGGTGTTCGACGATATACAGCCGCGATGTTCCCTGCTGGATTGCGGCCAGAAACGGCGCCGCGAATTCGTCGTCACCTTCCTCGGCCTGATCCAGCCAGTTGTCGACGCCCTGGTGCAGGATCGATCGGATATTCCCCAGATTCAGGAACCGCTGGGTAAACCGATCGCTGCCGAAACGCTGGATAAACTCCAGCATATGTTCCCAGGCCTGTTTGTCGTGAACTTTTTCCAGCACCGACAGTCGCAAAGTGCGGCTATGGTTGAGCCAGCAAAGCAACAGCGATTCGGTCAGCTTTTCCAGGCAACCAACCAGTGCGGCGGCGGAGGTCTCCTCGCGCGTTCGGCCGGTGCCCTGCCCCCACTGCGAACTCGAGGCGACCAGCGATTCGACAATTGCCTTGAACCCGCGCTTGAACAGCTCGTCGAATTCTGTCACCGCGCCGTGGCCGACCGGGTGGTCGGTTTCCATGCGTCGGGAAACGTCCAGCAATTCGCAGGTCTCGCGGATCAGCCCCAGCCGCGGCAGAAACGCCAGCAGGTCCTGGATGCCTCGTTGCCGAACGCGGGTGGCGACGATCACGCGAGGATGACCGCCGCGTCCCAGCGGGACATAGAGCAGCGGTTTGGCGGCGAGCGATTTGATCAGCTTGGGCCAATTCTCGCGAACACGGGCGCGGTCTGCTTTGAGGATCGCTGCCAGGATCGCGGTGATTTGCCGCTGGTCCTGATCGTCGGGCGGCGACTCCGGCAGCGATGCGTCGAGAGCCGCCGCGAGGATCCGTTCGGCGTCGGTGACTTCGACGGTTATCGAAACGATCTTGTCGAGCAGCGATTCCTTGGTCGCGCGGCGGTTGTCGAATTCCAACATCGAATCCATATCGGTGCGAGGCAAGGGGATCTTGTACCGCTGGATATTGTCGAGCAGTTCGACGAGTCGTTCGCGGTTGATCTCCGCCTGGGCGCGCCAGCGTTCCATGGCATCCTGGCGTTCCTTGTCGGCTCGGAGATCGCCGGTGGGGCTATCGGACCAATACTGGCAGGTCACGACGGATTTCCAGAGCCTCGCCAGGCATCCGATAAAGGCGGCCCGATCAACAATCCGGTCGGCTTCCACCGCCAGTTCATCCTGCGAACTGAGGTTACTCTCGAAGACCGCCCCTTCCACGCCGTCATCGGTTGTGTCCCGGTAGACCATCTCCTCATAGGCCGCGTCGAACCGCTCGTCGCCGGCCGCGGCGTCATCGTCGAGCCCATCCGGGCTCTCTTGATCGGCGTCGCCGTCGTCATCGGGCGGGCGGAGCGTCTTGGAGCCTTCCCGGTTTTTCCGCCCTGTTTCGCCGGGCTCGTTCAACTGGAATCGAGGCACTTCCCAGTACGATTCGGCATTCGCTTCGAAGTAGTCGAGTATTCTCCGCATCATCGATGCGGGGCTCAGCCGCATCCGCTCGATTTCCGCAGGAGGGAGGTTCACGAGCCGTAGCAGCCAGTGCTCCGCCAATTCGTGAAACGAGCTCTCGCCGATCTGCAGCGGGATCTTTTCCGCCTGGCTCAACCAGTGCACCAGCAGCGCGAGCGAGGCGACGAAGTCGTTTTTTTCCAGCAGGGCATCGATGACGAGCGCGTAGGCGCGGGATGAATCAAACATCTCGGCATACGGCGCCCAGAAACCTACGTCACCGGCGGCGGCGCCGCCTTTGTGCCAGAGGTTGAGCGCTTCGGCGACTTTTTCCGCCGCGCGGTAGGCATCCAGGGAATCGATCGCTTCCACGCAGGTCACTTCATGCGCGGCAAACCGGTGCCACCACTCGGCTGTGTTGCGAAACGCCTTGGCCACCTCCCGGCAAAGGTCTTTCTGGTCCCGCGCGGCGAATTCGCTCCAGACCCGCGCGTAGCCGTTGCAGGATTGCTCGATCACGCGCACCAGTTCATCGGCTCGATGATCATGGATGCTGTTTTCCAGTGCGGGAAAGAGGCTGAAATTCGCGTCAAATCCGAGGATATTCCTGGGGTCGATCACCGCGCCGCATTCGATCCCGCGTCGCAGGTAATCGATGATCCGCGGCAACTGGCTACTGGCATGTTGCGGGTCGCCCCGGCGGATCGCCAGGTCAAGTTCCGTGAGCCAGCAGTCGATCTGGCAGATCATCCGTGCGGAGGCGGTCGGCACGACGTTGACCTGCCGCGTGGCGGCGTCGGCGAATCCCATCCGGGCAAAGATCCGAGCCAGGTGAACATGTTCGAGCTGTGAAGCGCGGCGGCATGCCAGTTCGGCATTCAGGTGTTGTCGAGCGGCTCCGAACGGCTGCTTGCGCTCCTTGCTTTCTCGCCGTAATCGCTCGGCATGCTTGCCCTTCATCCCCGCCAGCAACCGCTCGTAAAACTCGTCGCGATAGACCGCGATCCGCGGAAGAAGCGTGGACAGCGTCACCGAAGAGCTGTGGCTGTCTGGTCCCGCGCCGCTCACGCCGGCGGCCATCAGAATCGTGCCGGCCAAGACCGCCGCTGCCTCGAATTCCAATTCGTCGCGAGGAAGTTCCGTGAGCGACTCGACTCGCTTCATCAACGCTTCCAGCGTGACTTCCTGGGCAACATAGCGACGGTAAAATCCCTTGCCGTCGATGACGTGCGGATCCCACTGGCCGAAATGGTAATTCGGCCGTTTGTTCGCCGGGTGATCGAAATCGTAGGCCCGCGGGTCGACCGCCAGTTCGTCCAGCCGCGCTGGATCAAAGTAGGCCTCGCGCAAAATATCCGGATCGGTGCGTTCCAGGATTTCCAGGGCAAGTTGGATCACTGGCCGAGCCGAACCGAAGACGACGCCGGCGCCGCGGATAAACAGCGGTACCGGCCGCACCGATTCATGTGGGTAAGGCTCGACTTTCTGGTTTTCCAGAGTGGCCACCGGCCGATGGCCGATGAAATCGTTTAACCGTTCAATGACCGCGGGCACGATCCGGGCCGATTCGGTCCAGGGGCCGCCTTCGCGGAGAATCACCTCGCAGACGCGCCCGACGAAAAACGGATTAAATAATCGTTCCGCCGTCTGGTGAAACAGCAGATCCCGGTGAAAGTCCAGATAGCCAGGCAGCAGATGCCGCTCGAGCAATTCAATCACGGCCCCCGCCTGACCGTCGTCGACACCGCTCGACTTCCTTTTCTGGATTTTCTCCCGCAAGGCGGCCAGGACACGCTGGTACAGGGGCTCTGTGGGGTATAAAGAGGGCTCCCCCCCGGAGTTGTGGGAGCACGATTCCCAGCAGCAGTTGAGCGCCGCGTGAAATTGCGGGTCGCTGGCTCCCGAGGAGAAATTCAGGTAGCCGAGCACTTGTTCGAGGGCCTGCGAGCCCTTCCGGTCAAGTCCTCGTGCCGCCATCGATCTCCTCCCAGATGAAAACGCCGACGCCGTACCACAACCGGAGTCCCCGTGCCGTGCCGCCAGGACCGGGTCGAGCGGCGGGGCGAAGGGCCCTACCCCGCAACCGTTTACCACGAAACCTGAGTCGCATTTTCGCGCGCCCTGGGGGTCTAATTTAGGGGGCGCTGTGCCGCGAGGGAAGGGCCGAGCGCGGAAAGCCGCTTTCGGAACGTGAAAATCCAGACGATCTGAATTATCATGCAGGAGTCCCATTCCCGGGTCCCTGACCGTGCCGGGCCCCATCCCGTACTAATGACCGGTTGTCCGAACTGGATTCCAGCTTGAGGTTTTCCCGCATGTTGCTCTGCCGAAATTGTTGTTATGGACTCGTTGTCGTCGTCCTTGCCGCGGCCGGAGTCGCTAACGCCCAGAATTCCGGAATCCTGCCACCCAATCTGGCGCGGCGCCATGGGCTCGACCGCGTCTGGGCAACTCAAGTCGAAGTCGGCCGGGATCGCGGCGGTGTCGTGCACGTCACGCCTCAAGTGAGTTCCACTCGCAAGCAGACCGTGTTCGACGTCGTGCACGCGGCGGGCGTACTTTCGATTTCCGAACAGCAGCTCAGCCCGCAGGGGCGGCCGTTCGGCATCGACGGAGCTCGGAAATATGCCGAGGATCGTGTCAAGGAATTTGCCACCAAACAGCCACTCAACACCGATCCGCCCCGCATCGAAATGCGCGAAGTGCCGGAGATCACACTCTATGCTGCCACCTCCTTGGGCGCCGTGCACGCGATCGACGCCGAAACAGGCAAAACAAAGTGGGTGACGGCACTAGGGAATCTCAACTACCCGATGTCGGAAGTCGCCGCCAATGACAACTATGTCGTTTACATGAATGGTTCCAGCGTGTTTGTGCTCGATTCGCTCGATGGCAAACTAATCTGGACACATCGGTCTGCGGGGGTTGCCGCGGCCGGGCCCGCCGTGACCGATACGCATTTGTTCCTGCCGACCGTCGTCGGCAGCATGGAAGTGCGGCTGCTCGCCAGTACTCGCGAGACCGCCTGGCACTATCGAGCCGGAGGGAAAACACGGGTGCCACCGGTTGGATCGTCCGACAGCGTCGCCTGGACGACGGATCGCGGGCAGTTGATTGTGGCCGCTGCGGATCCTCGCGCCATCCGGTTCCGGCTGGAAGCCAAACAGCCGTTCTATGCTTCACCCGCTTTCGCCGGCGTCAGTCGCGTCGTGGCCGCAACCGTCGACGGCTTCGTGCATTGCATGGACAGGACCAGCGGAGGCGTGCTGTGGAAAACGGCCGTCGGCGACCGCTGCTTTGCAGCACCGTACTGTGTCGGCGATTCCGTTCTGATCCTGACGGAAGGGCATGACCTTGTCTGTTTGAACCTTCAGAATGGCTTGGAACAATGGCGCACCATCGGCATCCGATTGGTACTCGCCAGCAGCGCTGAAAAGCTCTATTGTGCCGGCGACATCGGCCGGATGCTGATCCTGGACAGCAAGAACGGAGCTCGTATCTCGACCGTCGAAACCGAAGAGTTCGATCTGCAAGTGGTCAATTCGCTGACCGATCGCATCTACCTGGGCAATCGCGGCGGAACGCTTCAATGCCTGCGGGAAATCGGCAATCGCTGGCCGATCGTCCATGTCAACCGCGAATCCGAATCCGACGAAAAACCGGCAACAACTCCGCGGTCGAAAACCAATCAAGGGACGAACGAGGATCCCTTCGCGACGCCCAAAACCAATGCCGGGGAGGACCCCTTCGCCAATCCGTGACGAAGGGGCCCGGACCGGCATCCCCCGTTCCCCGTTCCCCGTTCCCCGTTCCCCGTTCCCCGTTCCCCGTTCCCCGTTCCCCGTTCCCCGTTCCCCGTTCCCCGTTCCCCAACTCTGATTGACCGCGCCGAGCGTCTGAGGGAAACTCGATAGTGTCGCGCGATGGTAGCGCGGAGATCGTCGAGGTCAGTACCATGCGATGCGGTTATGCCTGTGGTTCTGCCGAACATGCGTTTGGTCGGCGCGCGTTTCTGTTGCAAGCCGGCCGAGGCGTTGCCGGGATGGGGCTGGCCGGACTGGTTTCGGGGCTGGGCGGAATGGTCACCGGCACACCGGCGGTGGCGGACGCGATGCGGCGCTCGGGCAAGCGGATTCTGAATATCTTTCTGCACGGCGGCGTCAGTCAGTTGGAGACTTGGGACCCGAAGCCGAATACGGACACCGGGGGGCCGTTCCGTACGATCGCCACGTCGGTGCCGGGACTGCATCTCTGCGAGTTGTTGCCTTACACCGCGCGGCAGATGCACCGGCTGGCTGTGGTGCGTAGTCTGGACACGAAGAACGGCGACCATGCGCGCGGTGTCGTGGAAATGACCACGGGGCGGAAGCAGATGCCGGGCGCCGATTTTCCGCACCTCGGCGCCGTGTCTGCCAAGGCACTGCTTCCCGAATCGTTCTCTTTGCCAGCGCACATTCTGATTCGTAGTTCGCCCGGGAAGCGGAACGTCGAATCGGAGTTTCACAAAGCCGCATACCTTGGCCCCCGATTCGCCAGCATGGCGATTTACGACGGCAAGCCGCCGCAACTGGCCAGCGGACCAGCGGCTGCTGACAACGAGAAGCTTGAACTGTTGCGTAACGATTTGCGGCGAAGTCTCAATCAGCGTTTTGCGGGACGTCGCCGCACGGCGGACACCGAGGCTTACAATTTTACTTTCGATCAGGCGCGCGATCTGCTGGCCCAAAGCGACGTGTTTCGGATCGAACGTGAGTCGGCGGCCGACCAGGAACGATATGGCGGCAGCGAATTCGGGCGGCATTGCCTGCTGGCCCGTCGACTGCTGGAACATGGGGTGCCGTACGTCCAGGTCAACCACGCCGATTACGACACGCATCACGAGAATTTTGATTTTCATATCGAGCAGCTCGGGGAATTTGATCAGCCGTTCTCGCGATTGATCGAGGACCTTGCCGAGCGGGGACTGCTGGAGAGTACGCTGGTCTGCGTGATGAGCGAGTTTGGCAGGACTCCCAAGATCAACAAGACCTACGGTCGCGACCATTGGGGCACGGCCTGGAGCGTTGTGATGGGTGGGGCCGGCATCCAGCCCGCCGCGATCATCGGCAAGACGAACGCGAACGGGACCCAGGTCACCGACCGCGAAGTCGATCACGGCCATATTTTTCATACGGTGCTGCGGGCCGTGGGCGTCGATTCCGGCGGCGAGTTTCAGGTCGGTGGGCGGAGTTTTCCGATTGCCGATCCGGCGCGCAAGCCGATCTCGGAGTTGCTGGCATGACGAACGAAGGCGTCGCCCCGGTCGACCCGCGCAGAGTGGAACTCGTCCGCGAATTCCCGCACGATCGTCCGCTCACCGCCTGCCACTGGGAGCCAGGCGCACGCTACCTGTTTTGCGGCGCGGAGGACAACTTTGTACATCGCTGGGACCTGGCGAGCGGCAAGCGGATAGCGATGGCGGCGCACGACAGCTGGGTACGGGCGTTTGCGTCTTCCGCAGACGGCCAGTTTCTGTACACGGGCGGCTACGATGGCCGGCTGGTCACCTGGTCGGCGGCGGCCGATAGTCCGGAATCGCTGCGTACGATCGACGCACACGACGGCTGGATCCGGGCCGTCGCCACCAGCGCTGACGGTCGGTACGTGGCCAGTTGCGGCAACGACCGGCGGGTCAAAATCTGGGATGCCGCGACTGGCACGATTCTTCGGACGCTGAGCGGCCACGCGACGCATGTTTACAATCTGATTTTCTCGCGTGATTCGAGGCGGATTTTCTCGTGCGATCTGCGCGGCGTCGTATTCGAATGGGCGGTGGAATCGGGGATCGGTCGAGAACTGGTAACGGTGAAGGCGTTGCACGAGTACGACACGACATTTCGCGCCGACATTGGCGGCGCACGCTGCGTTGCGGCACGCAGCGACGGCGAACAGCTGGCTCTGGGCGGTATCAGCAACGTCTCGAATGCCTTTGCCGGTGTCGGTGAGATCGCAATCGCGCTGGTGAATCCCCAGTCAGGCCAGGTCGACCTGTTACTGCAGGCGAAGGACAAGACGCAAGGAACAACCTGGGGCGTCGCGCACCATCCCGACGGATTCTGGATCGGAGTTTCGGGCGGCGTCGGGGGCGGCTGGCTGTATTTCTGGAAAGGCGATGATCCGCACGAGTTTCATCGATTAAAGCTGAAGCACGACGGCCGCGGGATGAGTCTTTCGCCCGATCGCCGGCAGCTGGCGGTTGCCCATGCCGATATGCAGTTGCGGATCTACACGATCGGTGGTGCGTGAGGCGATGGGTGGGCGTGGGCGTCTCCGCTGGCGAGACGCAACACGGGAGCGTCAGGCATTCGCGCGCCGGCCCCGTTCGCGCAGTCGAGCGATTTTCTGTTCCAGCGCCTGCCGGGGACAACAACCGTTGTTGTGGGCCTCGAGCATCGAAAGCATGATCGACGGATAGGTGTCGAAGATCGACAGTCCGCCGCATTCGGCGGCCCAAAAGCGGGCCAATTCGCGTGATGGCGGACCTTTTTCCGGGTCGTACGCTTCGGGAACCACCGAGACCAGCGCCAATCGGCCGGCGATTGCTCCGGCTGCAGTTCGCGAAGCGGGGTCGATCAGTTCGCCGACGCTTCCCGGCAGGATCGATTTTCCGCATGCCATCTTGATCGGCGGCTGCTGGCCGCGCGGAACACGCCGATGGCCAGGCACCTTGACGCGATCCCGCCCACGGCCTTTCTTCAGACGCCGCGCATCATCCTGGTAGGCCTTGTGGCTCATCAATGCGTGCCCGTTGATCCAGGCGAATCCATCTTCGGGCAACTCCTGGCCGTGGTCCAAGGCGACGAACGGCGTGGAACTCAGGTTCCCGTTCGCGAACTGCTGCAGCGTCAGCAGCATGCGATCCTTGGCGTTGTGGCGACCGCGCCCGTGGGCCAACCGGCCAATCAGATGGTAAAGCACATCGGGAGAAACTCGTGTGGCGACGATCAGATGCCGCAGGCGGAGCAGGTCGAGTGATTCTTTGACGACGGAAGCGGACGAGACCAGCACATTGGGGCCTGGTCCGGCGGTATCGAACCAGATCTGCAGCGCCTCCCGATCCTCCTCGTCGCCATGGAACGGCCGAACGACCGCGGATGCGTGCAACTTCTTATAGGCCTGACGCAGGCGTTCCACGTAGAGATCGACCAGCCGGGCGTGGACGACGAGCAGCGTATTGACATGGAACGGCTGCGGCAGGCCCAGCGCTTTGAAGCTGTCGAGCGGCTGGTAGTAGAAATTCAGCAATTGGCGCATCGCTTCTTCGGTTTCGGCCGGGTAATGCAGGTCGTCGGCGGAGGGAAACAGCCGCACACCCAGATCAGGGAGGATGCCGCGCCGGATCGACTCCGGGAAACTGTGCGCCGGTGATCTGCGGTCCCAGGCCTTTCCGTACCATTGTGAGCCGGCGGCGAAGACCAGGGGCGTTTGCTCGGCACCCGCCGCCACGACCGGTTCCTGGAAAGCGATCGGCTGACGGCGCTGTGCCTCGTCACAAAGCACGACGCGAATGTGCCGGTGCAGCTCCTGTTGGAACCGACCGATCTGTTGTGCGCTGGTGAACACCGAGGCCGGTTCCAGGACGACTCGCGCATCGGCGCGGGAACAGTTTGCCACGCCGATGCCCTCGCGCGTGAACAAGGGGTAGTCGTGCGGAATCGCGAACGCCGCATCCCCTGTATGCGAGACCAGCCGTTGTGCGGCATCCGGAATGGGAGGGAATGTGAGAAGTTCCACCGCGCCGAATGGACCTCGAACCAGAGTTGCCATGGAAGACAGAACTTGCAGCACGTTTTCCAGCATTGGAGCTTCCGAGGCATCGATCGTCGACTTGCACGACTGCAGGTGACGGGACAGCAGTTCTCGCGCCTGCTCGATGGTGGCGGGCCGCTGCGCAAACAGGCGCTGAAAGGCTGCCTTGGGAAAGTACTTCTTCATGAACGGGCCGTCGATACGACATAGCGCCAGCCGCCGACGGTTGATGTCGCGCTCGCTGGGAACATAGGGAGGCGCCCGCAGCACGCGGCGGTGTCCCATGCCTTTGCCGCGGATCTTGTCCGACAAGTGGTACGGCTTGGCCGTGCAGTAGGCGATTTTGCCGGGCATCAGTCCGCGCATCTGCAACCGGATGCACGCCTGCATCAACACGCCGAGGGTGAGCGTCTTGCCGGTCCCCGGCGCGCCTTGGATGAAGAACGACTTCGGCGAGTTCGGGCCGTCGGTGATCGATGCGGCCAGCCAGATCAAATGGGCAAACTGGTGATCGCGCAGCGTCTTTTCGTTGACGCGGCGCTTGTTGCGCTGCAGTTCCTGCAGCAGCGTCCAGAATTCCAAACCGAGCCGCCGGTGAAACTCCGGTGCGTTGATAAAACGTTGTTCGAGAAATTCGCGGGCCGAATCGGGCGGATAAACGCTGTCCGGGTTTTCGCCGGGCGGAAACACCTTGATCATGAAGCGTATCAACTTGTGATACAGCGCGGCGAAAGCGCGAGTCGGCTCACGGCTGCTGCCCGATCCCTTCATAATGGTGGTCGCAGGCCGCACGGTCGGGGCTTCCTTGAACTGAAGTCGACGTTTCGGTGGGTGTCTATCAGGGTGGGAACCGGCGAAAGAGGTCCCTGAATGGACCGTCGTCACCGGCTGGACTATCATACTATCCCGCAATAGCAGAATCCACCCCTGCCCCACCCGCCTTCCCAGGTAAGTTCCGTGAAGTCTTCGGCTCGCATCGATACCGTCGAGTTATCCACGCGTGGTGTCGCGGGGCATGCCCTGCGGCGCGTGCAAAAGTTGAACAACACCCTGCGAGGCACGCGGCAACTGGTCGCCAAGTCGGGCGAGGATCCCGCGCAATCGATCGCGCTGTTGTTAGCCCAGACACGTGTGCTGGTGTTGAAAATGGGCAGGCGGGAATTCGGCAACGCGGCCGGCATGCACTTTCACGCCGTGAAGAACGTGGAGACACCCGGCTCCCATCCGCAGCACGAGTCGTTTTCGCGCGTTTATCGAACCTGGTTCCGCTTCGCGCGGTCGGAGAAGGGACCGTTTCTGCCGGTGCGCGGACAGGTCGCCAAGGCCTGCGAGAAACTGCTGGAGTTCCTAGTGCCCCAACGGGACGAGCACGGGAGGCCGTTGCGCGAGACGATCGACGGATTATATCGCAAGTGGATGTATCAGGCCGGGCATGAGGCGTTTGAAGCGGCGTCCAAGCTGGCAAATCCGCTGCACGTTCCTTTGACCTATGGTGCGCTATGGCAGCGGCGCGAAGTCGGCATGGTGCCCGACTTTGACGAAGTACGCTCGATCGGCACGCGATTGCGGCTTGACCTGGACGAGGCGGCCGCGATCTGGGAGCAGTGCAAAACCCGTCAGCTGCTAGAACGCGGACTGCCATCGCCACTGGTCCGGTTCATTGTCACGATGCAGCTGAAATGCTCCGGGCTGCGGATGACCGCCGCTTCCGTGCGCGAGCACTTGCGCGTCAGCGAAAAGACGGCGCAAGCGATCAACAACGGTCAACTGGTGAAATTCAAGGACGTGCGTAACGCCGTGCAATCGATCCTGGACTCGAAGAGCGCAGCGGCGCTGGAGCGGGATTGGCAGTCAGCCTGGGAGCGAAACCGATCGCAAGAGGACTTCGGCACCGCCTTGCCACGCATCTGCGCGGAGAATGGCTGGAGCAATCACACGCTGGCGGTATTGCTGCGCATTCGACCGCCCGAGGAGCGCGGAATCGCCGCCGCGGCACGCGGCAAAGCGAGGCTGCGTGCCGAGTCGTATCGTCCGTCGGCGGAGATCCGGCGGATGTATCAGGAAAAGTGCTTTTCCGGACAGGCGCCGGCGAAAGCCGTGATCGACATGGTCGCACTCGAGGGAAAGCGGGAGGCCAGCGGCGAGAATCAACGTCACTACCTGACCCGGCTGTTCCTGGAGGGAGTCGAGCGGCAGCTTTCCCGCAAGGGTACCGCCGCGCATGACTCGCCGCTGCGCTGGCACCGGATCCTGTGCGGTGTCACGCCGCGACAACTGGCGGACGCTTCGGGAATTTCCAAAGACCACCTGTTGCTGGTGGAACGAGGCAGTCGAAAAATCAGCGCCGCGGAATTGAAACGCCTGTTGAATCTGATCGAATCGTTCCCGGCGGAGAAGGTGAAACAGGCGCGGGCCCGGCTGACGGAATTGAAATCTCCTCCCGAAAACGCGCGGCAGGCGGTGGAGCGATTGCGGGATCGGCACGGCGGTTATAATCCGCTCTGCCGGCTGCTGAACGATGATCCTGAACGGCAGGTGAGCTTCACCCCGGTCAGGTTGAAACGGATTGCAGGCGGCGCCGAAGTGCCCCCTTTGCCGATGCTGGAACGGATGCTGATCCGAGGCGGCAGCCAGATCGTTCCCGCCCTGATCGACGACTGGTATCAACGGGTGCCCGAGTATCTGCGGAACCACCCAAAGCTCCGCTGGAAACATCCGCTCGTTCGCGGTTTTGGCGTCGTGGTCTTCGAGAAATGGCTGAGCCTGCGGCATTTCTGGGACGACCAGTTCCGCGACGACTTCAGCTATTCGATTATCACCCGGAATTTCCAACAGCTGAACGGCAACGGCGCCGACTACCATTGGGCAACCGTCAGCCGATACCTGAACGCGGCCGGAATGGACGCCGCCGATCCAAGACGCGCCTTTCTGCAGCAGCTGTTCGACCGTCGCGGAGAAGTTACCGACGCCGTGCGGGCGAATCAACGATCCAGAATCATTCAGATCGTCGGTGAAGTGCTGCGGCAATGGCGCAAGTCGGAGCGAACGGCGGGACGCGATCCCCGGCCGACCGAGCGGTTGCTCGGCCTGACTGCCGAGGAACGCAATGCGGCGAGCAAGCAATGAACAAGGAACGAAAAATGTCACGAGAATCGGGGATGAACGCGGGCCGGCTTCGATGGGGGACGAATACTGTCGGCAACGTGCTGCTGTGCATCGTGGCCTGCATGGCGGTAAACGCCTGCGGAATTCGAGCTCTCTCGCCCACCGCGCAAGCCGACGATTCCTCGCCGCCGCCGGCCGGCTGGAAACACCATTCTCCGCGCGAAGAACTGCGGCCCGCGTTTGAGTACTCTCCGACCGGCGGCTTTAACGATGGGCCACGATGGGTGATTCGAACCGATGCCCGCGACGGCCTGATCGGCTGGTGGGAAACCATGGTGCCTGTCGAAGGCGGTCAGGCCTACCGCTTCGAAGCACGTCGGAAATGCCGCGATGTCGCCGATCCGCGCCAATCGTGCTACGCCCGCGTTTTCTGGCAGGACGCAGCGGGCGGTTCCATACTGCGCGATAAGCCGGTGTTCGCGACCTACATGCCCGGCGCTGTGCCGCAAGCCCTTCCCGACTATCCGCCGGACCGCGACAGCGGCCCGCAGGGCGCCGCCGAACCTGGTGAGAGCAATTGGACGATTGTCGGTGATACCTACATTGCGCCACGGGCTGCACGGCGCGCGCTGGTGCAACTGGTGTTTCGCTGGGCCGCCGATGCGTCCGTCGAATGGAGCGGGTTTCGGTTTGAACCGGTTCCGGAAAAGACTCGACGTCTGGTCCGGTTGGCCACGGTACATAAGGTCCCCAGCGAAGGAGCTACCAATCGGGAGAAATGCCAGATCTATGCCCCGCTGATCGCCCAGGCGGCAGAGAAAAAAGCTGACCTGATTGTGCTGCCGGAGACACTGACGGCGCTGCGGGAGTCGTGGAATTACGAAGCTGCGGCGGAGTCGATTCCGGGGCCGTCCACCGACTACTTCGGGCAGCTCGCCAGGGAACATGACCTGTATATCGTGGCGGGACTGGTCGAGCGAGATCGGCATCTACTGTATAACGTCGCCGTCTTGATCGGTCCCGACGGCAAAGTCGTGGGCAAGTACCGCAAGGTCTGCCTGCCACGCGGAGAACACGACGCGGGAATTCAGCCGGGCAGGGAGTTTCCCGTTTTCGAAACGAGATTCGGCAAGGTAGGTATGATGGTCTGCTACGACGGGTTTTTTCCGGAGCCGGCGCGGGAGTTGACCAAGAACGGCGCCGAAGTGATCGCCTTTCCCGTTGCGGGATGCAACCCGGCACTGGCAGCCGCACGCGCTTGCGAGAACCATGTCTATATCGTCAGCAGCACCTATACACCGGTTGAATCGAAGTGGATGGTGTCGGCGATCTTCGGCCATGACGGAGTTCCGCTGGCCCAGGCTAAAGAATGGGGCTCGATCGCCGTGGCGGAGGTGGATTTGAACGAACCGTTGCTCTGGCCCAGCATGGGTGATTTTCGCGGGGAAATGCACCGCGCGCGACCCTCCCAAGTTCCGCCTGACGGTCGGGCCGCCCGATAACGCGATTCCAAAGCATGGCGGCGTCCCGGTCACCTGGCCCAACGGCAACCGGCAAGTTATCGCCGGCCCGATCCCGGCGCGACAGCAGTTGACGGTCGTCGAAGAAGCGCCCCCTGACGCCGTGCGGTTCGGACGTTATGATCGTCCGAACGACGCATTCTGTTTGGAAACCAGGGGAGGCGTGACCGAAATTCTGGTTGCGCTGGATGCATGCCATTGACGGAACGGCTAATCACGGTTCCGGCCAACTCGCCGCATTGCGGCGGACGCATTGACCGACTGGTCCAGGAACTCGTCGGCGGCGGCCGCGCGCATGTCGCCGGATTGTTCGAGCAGTCGTGCGTTGAATTGAATGGCGAGCGCATTCTGGAGAACTGGATGCGGATCCGTCCGGGTGACCGGGTACGGGTGCGCTATGACGATCGTTTGCGGTATCTGCCGGCGCAGCGCCCACGGTCGCACCGCGGATTCGCGGTCATATTCGAGGACCGCGACTGCATCGTCGTCGACAAATCGGCCGAAATCCTGACGGTACCAACGCGGCGCGGCGAACCGAACACGCTGGTCGATCTGCTCGGCCAGTACTTGCGGCGGTCGCGGCAGGGGCACCAGGCGTGGACCGTGCATCGGTTGGATCGGGATGTGTCGGGATTGCTTGTCTTCGGCAAGTCGGAGCCATCTGCCGCCGCCTTGCGCGATCAGTTCGCGGCTCGCAAACCCGACCGTCGTTATCTGGCCATTGTTGCGGGCAAGTTGTCGTCCGATCACGGCACGTTTCGCAGCCACCTGGCGACCGACCGCGACTTGAATCGCTACTCAACCGACGACGAACAGATCGGGCAGCTGGCGATCACCCATTATCGAGTGCTGCAGCGGGGAGACGATGCGACGCTCGTGGAAGTGCGGTTGGAGACCGGCCGTCGCAATCAGATTCGGGTTCATTTCGCCGAGCATCGGCACCCGCTACTGGGCGATCCGCGATACGGCGGCTCTGCGTCCCGGCATCGGCAATGGCCGTACCGTCGCGTCGCTTTGCACGCCAGGACGTTGGGGTTTCAGCATCCGACGACCGGCCGGCAGTTGCTGTTTGAATCCCGCTATCCGCCGGAAATGGTCCGATTTCTGTTGCAGGCGGATTGGAACCGATCGTGACGACCGGCGGAGTCGCGCCGCATTTGCAGTTGCTTTGCCGCGCTGCGCCGGGTAGAACGCTGGCTGGAGCGGGTCGGAATGGCGAGGATCGGACGGGCCAGTGCGGCGTTTCATGGAGTGAACTGGAAATGATGCAGGGCATGGCATACTGGAGCGTAATCAGCACCGCGCTGCTGGCCGCCGGGAGCGAGACTCGACCGGCGCGCGAGCTGCGCGAGTATGGTGTCTGGGTCGATCAGACTCTGTCCGGGAAACTGGAAGTGGAAATCGACGAAAGTGTGGCGGACGCGGTCAGTGTCAGCTTTAAGACCGAAGTGAAACATACTTTCTACAAAATCTACAACTACAGTTACTCGTTGCAGGGACGGGAGCTATGGGGGAAGGGACGGCCGCTGTCGCTGCGGTCGGAGGCAAATGACGACGGCAAGAAGTTCCGGGTGCAGGCCGATCTTCGCGGTGAACAGAATTGGGTGGTTGTCAACGACAAGAAGCGTGCCTCTCCGGAAGTCGCCTGGACAACCCTGTTCTGGAATCTGCCCGATCCCGAATCGCTGACCGGCGAAGTGCTGATTCTGGATGTGGATACCGGCGCACCACTCAAGGCACGCGTGACTCGAGAGAAGATCGAGTCGATCGAACTGAGTGGCAAGCCGCGAGATTGCTGGCACGTACGCGTGACCGAACCTAAGGTGATTGACCTCTGGTTCGACGGACGACGACGGCTGGTGCGGCAGGTCTCCAGCGAAGACGGGTTTGCAACCGAAATCCGGATCAAGTCGATTAGTAACCCGCCCGCAGCGCGAGATCGCTAACCGGGGGTCGTGACGGTGCAGAACAACCGCTTTCGAACAGCGATCGAATCGGGAGATCTCGATACGGTGCGCCGTGCGCTGGTCGCCGATCCGGGGCTCGCCCAGCGCACGATTGTCTGGGACCTCAACCAGCGGAACGAGTCGGATCCATTGCACTTCGTCAGCGACTGCGTCAGCAACGGCTGGCTGAAAAACGGGATGGAGGTTCCGATTGCCCAGTTACTGATTGAGTACGGTGCTCCGATCAACGGCAGTCCGGGTCGGGAATCACCTCTGATCGGCGCGGTATCGCTGGGCGCGGACGGAGTTGCGCGACTGCTCGTCGAAGCGGGAGCGGAATTGGAGTCCAGTTCGATTTTCGGCTCGCGGGCGATTCACTGGGCCGCCTGGGTCGGCTCGGCATCGACTATGGAACTGTTGATTGGCCATGGCGCGCAGATCGAGCCACGTTGCCAGGAATTCGCCGCGACGCCGCTGTTCTGGGCGGTGCACGGCTGGGGACCGGACGGGCCCCGCGAAAAGCGGGATCAGGTCGCCGCCGCGCGCCTGCTGATCGAGGCCGGTGCGACCGTGCAGACGGAGAATAGGCAGGGAGTCACCGCGTTGGAGCTCGCCCGATCGAACCCGCGACAGGAGATGTACGAGTTGCTGCGGAGCGTCGCGTAATTTTCGGGCCACGAGTTTTTCGCCGCGCAGCCGGGGGGGGATGGAATCCGCGTCCACTTCTTATTTCTTTGGTGGGCCTCGGAGTACCTCGACCCACCCTACAGCCCCTACAGCTGGGCGGAAAAAAAAGGCGGCGAAATTACAGCATTGAGGCGCAAACGATGAGCGTTGCCGTTGCGCGCAACGAACCTGTACTCCCCTCGACACCGGTATTTCCGGGGGAGAGTGGTCGGGGGTGAGGGGGGACGGAGTGGACGTTGCGCTACGCGACCGGACTTTTGGCGACTGCACTCGGCATAACCAAGCAAGGCAAGGCCGCGAAATGGCCGGTAGCGTTGCGCCACGTCGCGTCCGATCCCCTCACCCCCGTCCCCTGGGCTGAAAAAAAGTCTTCATTGATTGGCGGGAAACGTGTTGCGCGCGACATGCCGTTTTGGCGCGATCGGATTCCGAGAGTCTGTAGGATGGGTCGAGGTCCGTAGGGTGGGTCGAGGTACTCCGAGGCCCACCAGAACTCCCAGGTATTTCCTGGGAGACGAGGCGGGTGGACTGATAAAAAGTCGAGTTCTTGACCAGACCATATCTGTTGCGCACCCCAATCTGAATCCCTCGGCTCCCCTCGCCCCATGCGACCGTGTAT
>Ga0233425_10003361_pt1 | contig 29152 bp, 11 predicted proteins | sample Watercolumn_Towu_2_FD_181712 | JGI IMG/M metagenome (GOLD analysis project Ga0233425, IMG submission 181712) | Freshwater microbial communities from Lake Towuti, South Sulawesi, Indonesia - Watercolumn_Towuti2014_140_MG | ecosystem: Environmental > Aquatic > Freshwater > Lake | place...
GGGGTGGTCCTCGCGCTGCCGCGGCGCGGCCGCTGCCGCGCGTTCGATCAACGTGACGACGTCTCCCACCGCGATGTCCCCGCCGCTTGCGACCCGCGTGAACACCCCGTAGTCCGGCATGATGCAGCGCCCCACGGTCCGCCCGATCTCGCACGGAGCGTGGCACGTCTTGCCGATGAGCGTCACCTCCAGCACCGCCGAAGCGCCCAGCGCGACACGATCCCCCACCGCGACCGCGGAAAGGTCGATGCCTTCCGTCGTGATGTTCTCCGCGAACAGCCCCGGTCGCAGGTGGATGCCGTGCCCCTCGATCTCCTTGAAGCGCTCGATGGCCAGCAGGCTCACCTGGCGCTTCCCGGGCCCCGCGTGCACGTCCCCCTTGAGCCCGTGGTCCTCCACCAGCGTCGCCCGCCGGATGCTCTCCTTGGGCTGCCCCTTGCGCATCGAGTAGTTGATGGACGTGATCCGGCCCGTCGTCACGCAGTCCCCCTCTCGTACTTCCCGCTCCTGCCTCCCTCCTTCCGGAGAAGGCGGATCGGCCCGATCTCCATGGTCTTGTCCACGGCTTTCAACATGTCGTAGAGCGTGAGGCACGACGCGGCAACCGCTGTCAACGCCTCCATCTCGACGCCCGTGCAGTCCCGCGCCCTCACGGTGCACCGCACGCGAAACCCTCCGCTCTCCAGCTCGATCTCCACAGCCGCATGCGTCACCGCCAGGGGATGACACAGCGGGATCCACTCGGACGTCCGCTTCGCAGCAGCGATCCCCGCAACCCGGGCGGTGGCAAGCACGTCCCCTTTCACAGCGGTCGCTTCCCGGCACGCTGCCAGCGCCCCGGCCGACGCCGCGACGAACCCCTCCGCCACCGCGCTCCTCAACGAGGCCTCCTTGCTGGAAACGTCCACCATCCAGACCCGCCCGGAAGCATCCGTGTGCGTCAACCCGCTGCCTTTCCGCCTGCCGTCGCGCACCGGACTCATCTAGCCTCCAATGGCGCTGATGCGGCCGGGACACGCGAGGCCGGCAGGAGACATCCCGTGCTGAAGCCCCTTGCCCGACAACGAGTCGCGAATCGCCTGCGCCGCGGCCTCCACGTCCCCGGACAGCACGGCCCCGGCCAGCGAGACGTGCTGCTCGGACGCAAGGCACGGGTGCACCGCAAGCCGCGACGTGACGCGGATCCGGTTGCACGTGCCGCAGAAGCACTCGGTCATCGCACCGATGAACCCCACCGTGCCGCGCGCCCCGGCCAGCCGCCACACCCGGGCAGGCCCGCTGCCGTCCACGCACGCAGGCTCCAGCGCTCCCAGCGCAGCCACGCGCCCGCGCACCTCGGCCGCAGGCACCAGCAGATCCGGCCGGTAGAAGCCGGGATTCCCCAGGGGCATCACCTCGATGAACCGCACGTGGAGGTCCCGCTCCACCGACAGCCGCGCAAAGTCCTCCACCTCGTCGAGGTTGACCGAGCGCATCACGACCATGTTGACCTTCACCGGGGAGAGCCCCGCGGCCAACGCCGCATCCAGCCCCGCCAGGACACGGCCCAGCGCGTCCGAGCCGGTGACCGCGGCAAACCGCTCCGGCCGCAGCGAATCCAGGCTCACGTTCACGCGGGCAAGCCCTGCGTCGGCAAGCCCCCTCGATAGCGGGGCCAGGCGCAGCCCGTTGGTCGTCAGGGCCACCTGCTCAATCCCCTCTTGCGCCCGGCACGTGGCTACCACGCGCTCGATGTCCGGGTGCAGCAGCGGCTCCCCGCCGGTCAGGCGAAGGCGCGTCACACCCGCAAGCGCCGCTGCCCGAACGAGGAAGGCCACGTGCTCGAGCGATAGGACCCCCGCATCCGGAGCCTGGTGGCCCGAGCGACAGTACGAGCAGGCAAGATTGCACCGCTCCGTGAGCGAGAGCCTCGCATACGTGACCTTCCTGCTGTCTGTTCCGTTCGCCGGCAATGCGTCCCTCTCGACCCCACAGTCTTGTATCAAACCGCATCTACTCGTGTCAAACAACCATGCTGGATCTATCGCCCGTGTGCGAGTAAGATCCCCGCAGCGTGTCCGGAGGTGCCATGCGTCCCCTGTCCGTGTGCAGACCAGCCGTCGCAGCCCTGCTGCTCTCCCTCCTGCTCGCCCCACCGTGCCTCGCAACGGAGAAGATCAAGGAGCCCGCATCCGGCGTCGAGTTCGACGCAACGGACCGAGACGGTCTCAAGCTGCTGGGCGCCGGCGTCCGCAGGATGATGGTCTTCAACGTGTACGCCCTGGCGCTCTACGTGCCCGGGGACAAGCTCGAGAAGGAGCTGGGCGGCAAGACCGACCCGGAGTCCCTCTACCGCGCGGTCATCTACGGGACGTTCAAGAAACGCGCCCTGCTCCACTTCGTCCGGGGCATCGGCGGCGACAAGGTCAGGGACGCGTTCCGGGCCTCGCTGGAAGGCAACATGGCCGCAGAGGACCTGGCAGCGGAGAAGGCGACCCTGGAGCGCTTCTACGACATCATGGCTTCCGGAGGCGTCTCGGACGGCGACGTCTTCGAGTTCGTCACCGAGGGAAGCAAGGTCCGCGTCACCAAGGGCAGCAAGGAGATCTTCTCGGCCGACACCGTCCGGCTTGCCCGCGGGCTCTGGATGGGATGGTTCGGCGCGAACCCCGTCTGCCCGAAGCTCAAGGCAGCGCTCGTGTCGCGGGTCAAGGAAGTCGTCGAGTAGCCCGGCGGCCGCTCACGCTGTCCCCTTCATCCCCCACGCGGCCAGCTTGTTGTATAGCGTCCGACGATCGATCCCCAGCTCCACCGCGGTCTTCTTCTTGTTCCCGCGGTTCCGCTTGAGCGTCGACAAGATCACCGTCTTCTCCATGTCCGCCAGCGTCCGACCCTCGAACAGGGACGGGTCCGACGTGTCCAGCACCTGGCCGTCGCTGCGCTCCAGCGACTCGAAGTCGTCCGCATCCAGCATCGGCTTCTCCGCGAACAGGCACGCACTCTTGATGCACGTCTCCAGCTCGCGGACGTTCCCGGGCCACGGGTGCCGGGACAACAGCATCAGCGCCTGCGGCGTGATCCCCCGGACCTTGCTCAGCCCCTGCTTCCGGTTCTCCTCCATGAAGTGCTGCACCAGCAGCGGGATGTCCTCCTTGCGACGCCTCAGCGGCGGCACCTCGATGGTCACGATGTTGAGCCGGTAGAACAAGTCCTCGCGAAACGTCCCCGCACCCACCATCTCCTCCAGGTTGCGGTTCGTGGCCGCCACCACGCGCACGTCCACCTTCTTGCCCGCCACGCTTCCCACCCGCTGGATCTCGCCGTACTGGAGCGCACGCAGCAGCTTGCCCTGCATCTCCATCGGCATGTCCCCGACCTCGTCCATGAACAGGGTGCCCGTGTCCGCGACCTCGAACAGGCCCTTCTTGTCCCGCGTCGCACCCGTGAACGACCCCTTCACGTGCCCGAACAGCTCACTCTCGATGAGCGTGGCAGGAATCGAGCTGCAGTTGATGGCGACGAACGGCTTGTCCCGGCGCCGACCGAACGTGTGCACCGCCCGGGCAACCAGCTCCTTGCCCGTGCCGCTCTCCCCCAGCACCAACACGGTCACGTCGTTTTCCAGCACCTTCTCGATGATCGCGTAGACCCGCTCCATCGCCGGGCCCTCTCCGATCATGGGAGGGTAGGGGTTCACCCGCGGCCCCTTGCCCGGCTCCCCCGACACCCGCCGGGCCAGCACCGCCATCCGGTTCATCTCCTCGACCTGGTCGCGCAGCTCCTGGAGCAGGCGCTCCGTCTGCCGCAGCCGCTCCTCGAGCGCAGTCCGGTCCGCAGCCACCGACGTCTTCCAGAGGAACAGCGACAGGAACTCGGCCAGCGTCTCCAGCGCGGCCGCGTCCGAAGGGCCGAACGCCGCGGGGATGAAGCGCGAGTCCACGTACAGCGCACCCACGACCACCCCGTCGAGGGAGACGGGCGCACACAACACCGACTTGAGCCCCAGCTCGAATACCGACTCCGACAGAGCGAAGCCCTCCTGCCGCGACGCATCCTCGATGAGCAGCGTGGTCTGCTGCTCCATCGCGTGGCGGGCTATCGACAGGGACAGCCGCGCCTCGCGGCCGCGCAGCGACTCCTGGTCCACGTTGCGAGCGCTCTCCACCGCAGGACGCTCCGCGGAGCCCATCACCACAATCCCGCGCTCCGCACCCGTCATCTCCACGGCCAGATCCACGAGGTGGTCCAGGAACGCCTTCCTGTCCGACATGCCCGCCAGCCTGCCCGCCAACCTGCGCAGTTTCTCCATTCCCTTACCTCAGTCGCCAACACGGTACCAGAATGAAGCCCGGAGTTCGAGGTAATTCCGCTGTGAGCAGAAGCGCGGAGTTCGGACCCCCCAGTTGCAGAAGCGCCTGCGACCTGTAATAATCAGTCCTCTATGCTGGAGGTAGGACGCGCCATGCGCAGACCCGTCGTCTTCCCCCTGTTCCTCATTCCGCTACTTGCCGCGTGCGTGTCCACCCCGGACCCGTGGGCGCCGGACGGGGCTTCCGCATCGGATTCGGGTCCCTCGGACCGCTCCGCAGCGGACCGCTCCGCTTCGGATCTCGCCGGCGACCGTGGCACCGACAACGGCGCTCCGCCGGACACGCTCCTGCCCGACGGCCGGACCGTGACCGACACTGCGGGCACCCCGGACGCCGCCGGCGACGGGACCGACCAGGCAAGCCCTGCCGACGGCGGCGCCGATGCTCCGGACACCGCGGCCCCGGACAGCGCGGCCCCGGACAGCGCGGCTCCGGACAGCGCGGCCGAGTTGCAGACCGGCGATGCGGGCGGCGACCAGCAGGTCGACCCCGAGGTCCCGTGCCTGCCCGACTGCACCGGCAAAGTCTGCGGAGACGACGGCTGTGGCAGCGATTGCGGCCAGTGCCCGGGACCCCAGGACGAGTGCGTGCAGGGCGAGTGCCAGTGCGTCCCGGACTGCCAGGACAAGGACTGCGGGCCCGACGGCTGCTTCGGATCCTGCGGCGCGTGCACCGGCGCACAGGAAGCCTGTGCGGACGGAGTGTGCACGTGCCAGCCCCAGTGCGCAGGCGTCCAGTGCGGGCCCGATGGCTGCGGCGCGGAGTGCGGAGCCTGCGACGACGGCAACCCCTGCACGGACAACGCGTGCAACCAGGACGGGCAGTGCGTGTTCCCGTCCAATACCAAGCCATGCGATGACGGCAACGTCTGCACCGGCAACGACACCTGCAAGAGCGGCAAGTGCGCGGGGAAGTGGCTCTCACCGGCCGAGCTGGCCCTGCTCCAGTGCGTCTGCCAGACGGACGAGGACTGCGCTCCGCTCCAGGACCAGGACGTGTGCAACGGCCACCTCGTCTGCCTGCCCTCCCTCGACGGGCTTGCCAAGTACTGCACGGTGGAGCCCGGAAGCGTGCCGCAGTGCGACGACGGACTGTTCTGCAACGGCTCCGAGCAGTGTGACCCCAAGAACGGTTGCCAGCCCTCAACGCTGCTTGTGCTCGACGACGGAGTCGAATGCACCGTGGACACGTGCGACGAGCAGCAGGACTCCGTGTCGCACACTGCCGACGACGCGGCGTGCGACGACCAGATTCTTTGCACCGACCAGTGGTGCGACGCGACCCAGGACTGCCAGTACCAGCCCAATACCGTGGACTGCGACGACGGCAACCCCTGCACCATCGGAGACCACTGCGCTTCCGGGTTCTGTCAGCCCGGCGAGACGCCCAACCCCTGCGACGACGCCATCGACTGCACCCTGGATGGATGTGCTCCGGCCACAGGCTGCGAGCACGCGGTCATCCCCGGCTACTGCCTGGACGACAACCCCTGCACCGACGACCCGTGCGACACGAATCTGGGCTGCCAGCACCCGCCCAACTCCGCACCGTGCGACGACGGCAACCCGTGCACCCTGGGGGACACCTGCAGCAACGCCGCCTGCGTCTCCGGCAATGACATTGACGCCTGCTCGGACGGGGTCGAATGCACCGTCGATTCCTGCGATCCCGCACTCGGTTGCGTTCACTTCCCGGACCCGTCCCTGTGCGATGACTCCAACGTCTGCACCGTCGATTCCTGCCACCCGCTCAGCGGCTGCCAGCACCCGCCCAACGCCTTCCCATGCGACGACAACGACGTGTGCACGCTCAAGGACGTGTGCGCAGGCGGCGCGTGCGTCGGATCGGGAATCCTCGACTGCGACGACTCCGTGCAGTGCACCAAGGACACCTGCGACCCCTTGCTCGGATGCCTGCACGAGGGGGGGGCTGCGGGTTGCGACGACGGCAACGCGTGCACCGCGGACATCTGCGATCTGCTCTCAGGCTGCCTCCATACGCCCATCTCGGGCGACTGCAGCGACGGCGACCCGTGCACCGTCGGCGACACCTGCGACGGCAATTCCTGCAAGCCGGGCAGCAGCGCACCCGACTGCAGCGACCCCTTCCAGTGCACGGAGGACTACTGCCTCAAGGGCATCGGATGCGTCCACGTCCCCAAGGACAATCTCTGCGATGACTTCGAAGTGTGCACCGACGACACGTGCCTGGCGGAACAGGGGTGCCTGTTCACGCCAAACGTCCTGCCGTGCAACGACGGCGACCCGTGCACCGCGGTCGACACCTGCCAGGGGGGGATCTGCGTCGGAGCGGGCCTGCCGTCCTGCGACGATGGCGTTGCATGCACCGTCGACACGTGCCTGCCGCCTGCCGGTTGCATGCACACCCCGGACCACGAGAAGTGCTCCGACACCGTCGCCTGCACGACCAACACGTGCGACAAGAGCAAGGGCTGCGTGTTCCCGCCGGACAACTCGAAGTGCAACGACAACGTGGCCTGCACCGTGGACACCTGCAACCCCGCGTCGGGCTGCGTCTTCACGCCGAACAACGCGGCATGCGACGACTTCAACCCGTGCACCTCCAACAACTGCGACGCGGTCAACGGCTGCTGGTTCTGGCCCCTCGTCGACTTTCTTGCGGACCCCAACAACTGCGGTTCCTGTGGGAACAAGTGCACCCCGGGCACGCAGATGTGCTCCGGCGGCAAGTGCGTGTGCGCACCCCAGTGCGCGGGCAAGCAGTGCGGCGATAACGCGTGCGGCGGGTCCTGCGGATCCTGCGGCGGCGGCCAGGTGTGCTTCAACTACCAGTGCTGCGTACCGCAGTGCACCGGCAAGGTCTGCGGCGACAACGCGTGCGGCGGCACCTGCGGCACCTGCAGCGGCACCACCACCTGCATCAACGGGCAGTGCTACCAGACCGGGTGCACCAACGGCATCTGCCTCGTGCCCCCCGGGGGCTTCTGGATGGGCTGCAACAGCGCGGTCGACACCCAGTGCTACAACTCGGAGAAGCCCTACCACGAGGTCATTCTGGACGCGTACTACGTGGACCAGTACGAGGTGAACGCGAAGCTGTTCGCAGCGTTCCTCCAGACGAACAACAACGGGTGTCCCGGCGGCGCGTGCATGACCACGGGGCAGTCCGGGGCCAACGTGATCAAGTCGGGCACCAACTGGATCCCCGCAACCGGGAAGGACTTGTATCCCGCGAACTTCGTCACCTATGCCGGCGCGTGGGGCTACTGCATGAACAAGGGGAAGGTCCTCTGCTCGGAGGCTCAGTGGGAGAAGGCGGCCCGCGGCACCGACGGTCGGAAGTACCCCTGGGGCAACACCTCCCTGGACTGCAACCACGCGATGTCCACCTTCACGTGCAATCCCGCCGCGTTCATCACGGTGGACGCCAAGCCCGCGGGCGTCAGCCCCTACGGTGCGTACAACATGATCGGCAACGTGGTGGAGTGGGTCGACGACGAGTGGTTCTGCGACTACTACTGCAACGGAGACAACGCGGTCTACGTGGAGACGGATCACAATTGCACGCAGTGCCTCAACAAGGGGCCCTGGAAGAACCCGTGGTACAACCCCGTGGCGATCTTCGGTGGCGGCGGCGTCATGAAAGGCGGGCACGTGAACCAGGCAAAGGGCGAGAATCTGCGGACCTCCACGCGGTATCCGATCCCGGGGACCGCGGGGGACTACAACCGGGGATTCCGCTGCTGCAAGAAGCTGTAGGAGGCGGACCATGCGGCTCATGACCATCTCCATCCGCGGCCGTCTCACGGGCCAGCGCCTCCCCTCGCCGCTCCCGGGGCGGCTCCGGGTCGCGGCGGTGCTCCTCGCTCTTGGAGCGACCGCTTGCGGCGCTTCCTCGTCCGCGCCACCCCAGTGGACCCTGTCCGATGCCTCTGCCCCGGACACGGCAACGGACGGCGCACGCACCACGGATGTTTCCTCTGCTGACAGCATGCTTCCTGCCGACGATCTCCGGACCGCAGACCGTACCCCGGCCGACGCAGCGAATCCCGGTGACGCGGTGGAGCTGCCCGATGCCGGGGCCGATCCGGGCCCCGTCGACGCCCACACCGACGCTCCGGGAGACGTCGCCAAGGACGGCTTGCCCGACTCCCTCGACGGCTCCCTGGAGCTGCCGTGCTTGCCCGATTGCGACGGCGTGCAATGCGGCCCGGACGGCTGCGGCGGCGAGTGCGGCACCTGCACCGGTTCCCAGGACCAGTGCGTCGACGGCGTGTGCCAGTGCCAGCCCGCGTGCGAACAGGCGGAGTGCGGCCCGGACGGGTGCGGCGGAGAGTGCGGAACCTGCGACGGAGTCCAGGAGCTGTGTCTCGACGGCCACTGCTCCTGCCAGCCTGCGTGCGCGGGGAAGCAGTGCGGACCCGATGGCTGCATGTCCTACTGCGGCACCTGCGACGACGGCAACGCGTGCACCGACAACGCGTGCTCCGACGAGGGGCTTTGCCTCTTCGTCCCCAATCAGGACCCGTGCGACGACGGCAATACGTGCACCACCGGCGACATCTGCGGGGACGGCGCGTGCGCGGGAACCTGGCTCCCCCTGGAAGCGCTTGCTGAGCAGCAATGCCTCTGCGTCGTCGACGCGGACTGCCAACCCCTCCAGGACGACAACGTCTGCAACGGTCTTCTCATCTGCCTGCCGCCGGAGCAGGAGAACGGCCCCTCCACCTGCGGCGTGGATCCCGGAAGCATCCCCGACTGCGACGACGGCCTGTTCTGCAACGGCTCCGAAGCCTGCGATCCCGCGACAGGGTGTGTCCCTGGTCCCACGCTCATCCTCGATGACGGCATCGACTGCACGCTGGACTCCTGCGACGAGGACGATGACAGCGTGCTGCACACCCCGCTGCCGGCCGTCTGCAGCGACGCCAACCTCTGCACGGATGATACCTGCGACCCGCTCGCGGGCTGCGTCCACCTGCCCAACACCGTGGCGTGCTACGACGGCGACCCCTGCACCCTCGGCGACGCCTGCGCAGGAGGCGCCTGCCTCCCGGGCCCGGACAAGGACCCATGCGACGACCTGGTTGCCTGCACCACCGACACCTGCACGCCGGGCAAGGGGTGCATGCACACCGCGGCAGCGGACTCGTGCAACGACGGGAACCCTTGCACCGACGACTCGTGCGACCCGGCCCTGGGCTGCAAGCACGCGCTGCAGGATGCCAAGTGCGACGACGACAACCCCTGCACCGACGACGTCTGCACTCTGACCGGGTGCCAGAACACGCCCAACAGCGCACCGTGCGACGATGGGGACCCCTGCTCCCTGGGCGACGCATGCAGCGGCGGAGCCTGCACGTCCGGCTCCGAGCCCCTCCAGTGCAAGGACGCGGTGGACTGCACCCAGGACTCGTGCGTCAAGGGCGTCGGCTGTGCGTTCGTCCCCCATGACGACCTGTGCGACGACGGGCAGGTGTGCACCGACGACCTGTGCGACGCGAAGGCCGGATGCGTCCTGACCCCCAACGCTTCGGCCTGCAACGACCAGAACCAGTGCACCGTCACCGACGTGTGCAGTGGGGGCGTCTGCATCGGCTCCGGTTTGCCGAACTGCGAGGACGGAATCCCCTGCACCGTTGACACGTGCAACGTCCTCAAGGGGTGCGTGCACACCCCGGGCCACGACAAGTGCGCGGACGCATTCCCCTGCACCGTCGACACCTGCACGGTTGCAAGCGGCTGCGTCTACACTCCGGACAGCGGGAAGTGTGACGACGGTATCGCGTGCACCGCGGATTCCTGCGACATGAGCAAGGGGTGCGTCTTCACGCCCAACGACTCCCTGTGCAATGACGGGGTCGCATGCACCGTGGACTCCTGCAGCAAGGTCACCGGCTGCGTGTTCACGCCGGACAACGCGCTGTGCGAGGACAACAACGCGTGCACCGCCAACCAGTGCGTGCCCGGCTCCGGCTGCCAGTTCCCGCCCGCGGCGGACTACCTGACCGATCCCCACAACTGCGGGTTCTGCGGCAACCAGTGCACGCCGGTGGTTGAGATGTGCTCCGGCGGCAAGTGCGTGTGCGCGCCGCAGTGCTCGGGCAAGCAGTGCGGCGGCAACGGCTGCGGGGGCTCGTGCGGTTCGTGCGGTGTGGGCCAGGCGTGCTTCAACGGCCAGTGTTGCACCCCGCAATGCACCGGCAAGGTCTGCGGAGACAACGGGTGCGGCGGAACCTGCGGCGCCTGCATCGGGACCAGCGTCTGCATCAAGGGCCAATGCTACCAGAACGGCTGCTCCAACGGGCTGTGCCTGGTGCCGCCGGGCACCTTCTGGATGGGCTGCAACACCGCGGTGGACACGGAGTGCTACAACTCGGAGAAGCCGTACCACGAAGTCACCCTGGATGCCTACTACGTCGAGCAGTACGAGGTCACAGCGAAGGCCTTCGCCGCATTCCTCCAGACGAACAACAACACGTGTCCCGGCGGCGCGTGCATGGTCGCGGGACAGGCCGGGGCCACGGTCGTCAAGTCGGGCACCAGTTGGGTCCCCGCAACGGGCAAGGAGATGTTCCCGGCCAACTTCGTCAACTACGCGGGTGCGACTGCCTACTGCGCTTCAAAGGGACGCGTGGTCTGCACCGAGGCACAGTGGGAGAAAGCCGCTCGCGGCCCCGACGGCAGGAAGTACCCCTGGGGCAACGAATCCCTCGACTGCAACCATGCCACGAGCGCGGCGACCTGCAACCCGACAGCGCTGGCCGGCGTGGAGTCCAAGCCCGCGGGCGTGAGCCCCTATGGCGCGTACAACATGATCGGCAACGTCGCGGAATGGGTCCAGGACCGGTGGTACTGCGACTACTACTGCAACGGCGACGACGCGCTGTACACCCAGACCGACCACAGCTGCACGCAGTGCCTCAACAAGGGCCCATGGAAGAATCCCTGGCTCAACCCCGTTGCGGTCCTGGCGACGGGCCTCGTCGTGCGCGGGGGCAGCTTCGAGAACGCAAACAAAGCCGCACTGCGCACCTCTTCCCGTAGCCCGGTCCCGGAAGCCACCGGCTCCGGGTCCCGCGGGGCCCGCTGCTGCCAGCCGCTCTAGCGCGGGGACAGCAGGCACACGACCGGCCGATGGTCGAACGCCACGGACTCCGTGACCCGCGGATGGCCGGCCGTCACCCCCGCTGCCCAGCACGACCCGGTCCACGCATCCGAGACCACGTGGTCGATGCTCATCACTCCCCCGTACGTCGGGGTGGATTCCGGTCCCACGTCGGTCACGAACTGGAACGGCTTGCCCTCCCCGACGAAGTCCAGGAAGCGCGCCGCGCTCGGGTCCGAATCCGCCAGCAGCACAGGGTCGGTGTTGAGATCCCCCATGAGCAGGTTCCACTCGCCATTGGCCGCAGGCTGCCCGTCGCCGACGTCGACGAACGCCTGCTCGAACTGCTTGACGCGGCACTCCATGTCGTCCTGCGCAAGGCCGGAGCTCGCATGGATGCCCACCAGCGTCAGGACGCCGCCGCCCACGAGGTCCACCACCCCGCGGCCGATGCGAGCTCCCTTGCCGCACCCCTCCACCGTGGAGCCGTACATCCCCTCGATGCAGAAGTCCGAGTCGCACCCGCGAAACGAGCCGATGCGGTGGTTGATGGCCGCACACTTGTCCGGCTTGCCGACGTTGCACATCACCTGGAAGTCGTCGCCCAGCACCCGCTGCGCCACCGTCGGATCGCCTGGAGCCCACCCCTCGCACACGAACCCCGCATGGTCCTCCACCGGGATGCCCGGGCACTCCCCGCACCAGAAGATCTCCTGGAAGGTCACGACGTCCGGGTCTACCTCCTCGATGTACTTCCGGACATCCTCCACGAACGCGTTCCACGACAGTCCGTTGCCGTACCACTCGTCGCAGATGGCGGCCTGCTCAGGACCGAAGCCTTCGTTCGCGACGCCCGGCGGTGGTGTCAGCGACGTACCCGAGTTGAACGTCATCACGGTGAGCGGCGGCCTGTCGGGTGAGCCCGTTTCCGCAACCACGTCCCCGTCTGCGCATCCCGCGTCCGGCTCCCCGTTGGCCCGTGCACACGGCCCCATCGGGTTGATCTCGGGCATGTCGTACTGGGCCACGACCTCCTCCGGGATCCGGTTGGCCGCAACGATGGAAGCGTACAGGTCCGCGCTGCCGCGGCCGGTCCGCTCGAACGTGGAGAAGTCCACCGCGAACATTCCGAACTTCATGTCGAACCCGGACGTCCACTCGTAGTTGTCCAGCAGGGACCAGTGGAGGTATCCCCGCACGTCGTATCCGTCCACCAGCGCCCGGTGCACCTGCATCAGGTGCGTTACGAGATAGGAGGGGCGCAGGTCGTCGTCCGCATCCGCCACGCCGTTTTCCGCAATGTACATGGGCAGCCCGTAGCGGCTGAAGTCCGCGATCGCGTCGTAGATCCCCGGCGGGTAGACCTCGTTGCCGTTGTCTCCCTTGACGCCCGTGGGATCTCCGCAGAGGAAGCCGTGGATGCACGGCATCGCGTCCACCCCGGGAATGATGCCCGGCGCATCCATGACGAACTCGCGGGCGTAGTAGTTGATACCGATGGCGTCGACCCGGCCCTTGATGGAGTCGAACACGCCCTCCTGGACCCCGCCCACCGTGTCCTTCGTGTCGCCGTCGAGGTTGAGGTCCATGACCCCCTCGACCAGAGCTCTCGGAAACGAGTGATTGTAGTGCTCGTTGAAGCGGCGTGCGGCATCCACGGACCTGGGGTCTGCCGGCGTGTCCGGGTAGGACGGGCTCACCGCGTGCACGAGCCAGACCGTTGCGCCCGTCGGATCCGCCTCGTGGATGGCGTCGTAGGCCGCGGCATTGGCCGAAGTCACGTTGTAGAACACCTTGCCCATGGCCTCGAAGTCGCCGACCTGGCCGCCCGGAAAGGCCATGACGAGGGACCAGCCGTCGATGTACACCATGGGCTCGTTCATCGGATTCCAGTGGTCCACGAGGTCCCCGAGGTTCTCCGCCAGGAGCCGGGCGTAGTCCTCGAACTCGGCGACCACCCCGTCCCACAGCCAGTACCCCTCGTTCGCGACCCACCGCGGGTTCGTGAAGTGGTGGAGCGTGACCAGGGGCTCCATCCCCGCATCCCGGATCTCCTGGAGCAGGTCCCGGTAGTGCTCCACCGCCTCCATGTCCCACTGGCCGGGCTGCGGCTCGATGCGGCTCCACTCGATGCCCACCCGCATCATGCTCACGCCCAGCCCCTTCGCCAGAGCGACGTCCTCGGGATAGCGCACGTAGGAGTCGCACGCCTTGCCGATTTCGGGCGACTTGCCCGCCGCGATCCAGTCGGTGTAGTCGTTGTCGCTTCCGCCTTCGGTCTGGAACGCGCTCATGGCAACGCCCCACACGAAGCCGGGCGGGAACGCGAACCCATCCAGGCGGAAGGCGTCCGGAGCGCTGTCGGCCGCAACCTCCACCACCTCGTCTGCACGAGATCCCACGTCTTCCCCGCTGCCCGCGGGGCCGCTGCCGACGCACCCTGCTGCCACCGCCACCGCCGCACCGATCACCGCTTCCCGCATGGTCACCTCTTTGCAGGAGGGAGTCGGCCCAGTCTACCCGCAGCCGTGCTGCACCGCAACCGGATCCCGGACCTGCCCGTGCAGCGCTAGAGGATCTGGATGACCACGGTGAAGAAGCCTGAGTTGTCGTTGTACCCGCTGTCGCCGTCGCTCACACGGAAGTTGGCCTGCTTGGCGCCGACGCCCAGGTCGTAGTTGAAGGAGTACTGGTGGGTGGGGTTGTACGGCAGCATACCGACCTGGCTGTACGGGTGAGCGTTCGAGATGAGCAGGCTGTAGTATCCGCTTCCCGAGAACGAGACGCCCCCGCACCCCTCGAACAGGTAGAACGCGTCGTTCAGGCAGGAGCCCCCGGCCTTCCCGTATCCGGACACGGAGATGGTCACCGAGCCGGAGTAGGCCAGCTTGGTGTACGCTCCCCCGGCCGCGGCAAAAGAGACCGTGACGGTCTCGCCCGTGGCGCCGTCGCCATCCGGGTCCGCGTCGCACGAGTCCCCGATTCCATCCTTGTCGTAGTCAGACTGGTCGGGGTTGTATTTCAGCGGGCAGTTGTCAGCACCGGCGGGATACCCGTCCGCATCCGGATCCTGCATGCACTGGTTGTTCCAGCAGATGGTGCCGGCGCCGCAGCTTCCGCAGCTCCCGCCGCAGCCGTTGTTCCCGCAGATCTTGCCGTCGCAGTTGGGGACGCACACGTACCAGCTGCACGTCAGCTGGCCGGAAGGGTTCGGCTTCGCCGGGGGCACCACGCAGTTGAAGAAGGCGTACACGGTGTCCCATCCGCACTCGTAGTTGCCGGAGCAGGAGATGTGGCAGAGGCAGCTGCCCGTCCCGGCAGGGCAGTTGGCTCCGGTGTCGCAGTAGTACAGGTCCTTTCCGGCCGCACCCGCACAGCACCCTGCGTACGTCGTTCCCCAGCAGTTCGTTCCCAGCATCCCCGAGCCGCCCTGGCACGTGCCGATCGGCGGTGGATCCGTGCACGCTCCGTTGATGCACTGCTGCCACGGAGCGCACCCGGTGCAGAAGGGGACGCACTTCCCGGCCGGGCTGCACATCTTCCCCGCCGTGCACGAGCCGCAATCGCTCCCGCAGCCGTCCGCCCCACACTCCTTGCCGGCGCACTGCGGAACGCACGCCAGGCACTGCCCGTTGACGCAGCTGAAGCCCGCTGCGCCGCACGACGTCCCGTTTGGCGCCAGGGCATGCAGACAGCCCGACGCCGCGACGCAGGAGTCCACGGTGCACGCGTTCCCGTCCTCGCACGATACCGGCGTCGAGGAGACGCAACTGCCCGACTTGCATGTGTCGTTTGCCGTGCAGTAGTTGCCGTCGTTGCACGAGCCCGCTTCATTGACGGGCGACACCACACACTTGCCCGTGTCAGGAACGCACACCGACGCGGCGCAGGCCGTGTTGCCCGCAGTGGCACAGGTGACTACCGTGGCGGGGTCCACCACGCACGACCAGCTCTGCGGGTTGGGGCTGCTCTTGTCACAGGTCAGCGTTCCGTTGCACAAGTCGCCGTCCTCGCTCTTGGCGCAGTCCGACGTCTTCGTACACGCACAAATGTTCGGCCCGCTGACGCACGTGCCGTTGGCACAGTAGTCACCGCTGGTGCAGGGGTTCGAGTCATCGCACAATGCGACCTGGTTCTTGTGCACGCACCCCCCTCCCGGGGCGCAGCTGTCCGACGTGCACTCATTGCCGTCGTCGCAGTCCGGCTTCCCGAGCCCGGCAACACAGCCGCCGTCCATGCACGTGTCGCCCAACGTGCAGCCATCGCCGTCGTCGCACGCTGCGTCGTTCGGTTGCGCCACGCAGCCACCGGGAACGAAGGGGTTGCACGTGTCCATGGTGCACGGGTTCCCATCGTCGCAGACGAGGACGGTGCCGACGCAGGTCCCCTGCTGGCATGTGTCGTCGGTGGTGCACTCGTTCCCGTCGTCGCAGGGGCTCTCCGGGAAGTCATGGACGCATCCTGTCTCCGGTGCGCAGCCGTCCGTCGTGCAGTCGTTGGCATCATCGCAGTCCAGGGGGAGGGTCCCGGGCACGCATGCGCCCTGCCAGCAGTGGTCGCCCACGGTGCAGACGTTCCCGTCCCCGCACGGGATGTCAAGGTTGTTGTGCACGCACCCGGTCCCGGCTACGCACTCGTCCTGGGTGCAAACGTTGCCGTCGTCACACTCGGGCGTGCCGCTGCCCGCCGCACAGGTTCCTTCGACGCACACGTCGCCCACGCTGCACGGATCCCCGTCATCGCACGGCCCGGCCAGCACCTCGTGCTTGCAGCCCACGCCCGGCACGCAGGAATCCAGAGTGCAGGAATTGTCATCGCCGCAGTCCAGCAGGCTCTTGCCCGCGACACACACGGCCCCCTCGCACTGGTCGGACAGGGTGCACGGGTCGCCGTCGTCGCAGCCTGCCTGCACCGGGGTGTGCGTGCACCCATCCTGTGGGACGCAGTCGTCCAATGTGCACGGGTTGTCGTCCTCACACGACACCGGGTTCCCCTGGCATACGGTACCGGAGCACTGGTCCTGCTGGGTGCATGCGTCCCCGTCGTCGCACGTGCCCTCCTGCGGATCGTGCAGGCAGCCGTCCAGCGGGTCACACCCGTCCTTGGTGCAGGGGTTCGTATCGGCGCAATCCAGGCTCCCGGATCCCGCCAGGCACGCGCCGGCCTCGCAGTAGTCGCCGGTGGTGCAGACGCTCCCGTCGTCGCACGTGTTGGAGTCGTCGTTCGACCAGCCCGTCTTGGTCACCGCGGTCATGCACTCCCGGCACGGGTTGTCCGGGTCCGGCTCCCCTTCGGCAGCACAGACCCCGTTCACCAGGCAGGTCCCCGAGCGGATCTTGAACGAGCACCCCTGGGCGCCGTCGCACTCGTCCACCGTGCACTCCTTGCCGTCGTCGCAGGAGAACGGGGAGCCGGCGCAGTGCCCGTCCTCTCCGCACTGGTCGGACGCGGTGCACGGATCCCCGTCGTCGCACTCCTGGCCCGGGACGCAGGAGGTTGACGCTTCGTCCGCATCCGCAGAAACCGCCAGGTCCTCGTCAGCCTGGGAGCCGGAGCCCGAGCATGACGCCGCCGCCGCAGCAGCCGAGCACAGGAGAGCGTACCCGATTGACGCGCGGAGTCTCATGGAAACCTCCTCTGTCGGCTAGCAGTAACCGCAAACGGCGCACACGTTGTAGCAGCAGTCGCCGTAGGAGTGGCACAGGGAGTCGCAGTAGCAGTAGGTGCTCTTGTTGCCGCACTCACCCCATTCGCAACCGTACGGATCGGACGAGAGGACGCACTGGCCTCCCTGGCATGTGTAGCCCCAGCTGCACGTGCCGCACGACCCGCCGCAGCCATCCGAGCCGCATTCCGCCCAGTCGCAGTTCGGGTCGCAGCACGTGCCGCCAACGCACTTCTCGTACCAGGCGCAGGTACCGCAGGACCCTCCGCAACCGTCGGAGCCGCACTCGGCCCAGTTACAGCTCGGGTAGCAGCATGTACCTCCCACGCACTTCTCGTACCAGGCGCACGTGCCGCAGCTCCCGCCGCAGCCGTCCGGGCCGCACTCCTTCCATGTGCAGCTGGGGTAGCAGCACGTGCCGTTGACGCACTTCTCGTTCCACGCACAGGTGCCGCACGAGCCCCCGCAACCATCGGAGCCGCACTCTGCCCAGTCGCAGTTCGGGTTGCAGCAGGTGCCGCCCACGCACACCTCGTACCACGCGCACGAGCCGCAGCTCCCGCCGCAGCCGTCCGGGCCGCACTGCTTCCACTGGCAGCTCGGCGTGCACGTGAACCAGTCGCAGAACAGGTTGCCCCAGCCGTCCTCCTGCGGGGGCGGAGCGCCGCAAACGAACCACTCGTAGTCCCAGCTGTACGTGCAAGCCTTGCCCTGTGCGCACTTGACGTGACACAGGCAGTTCGTATAGGGAGCCGGACAGTCCACGCCATTGGTGCAGTAGTAGAGGTCCGTGCTGCCGTTCCCGGAGCAGCAGCCCTCCCACGTCGTCCCGTGGCAGTCGGCGCTTACCATGTCGCCTCCGGGGGCGCAGGTGCCGAGGGAAGGCGGATCCTGGCAGAAGCCGTTGGGGCAGATCTGCCAGGGCGCGCAACCGGTGCACTTCGGAACGCACTTCGCGGCCGGGCTGCACTCGTAGCCTTCCTTGCACAGCCCGCAGACGCCCCCGCACCCGTCCGCGCCGCACTCCTTGCCCGCACACTGGGGCGTACAGGCGACGCACTGGCCCTTCTGGCAGATCCAGTTGTTCAGGCAGGGCGTCCCGTCGCCCATTGGCACGAACTTGCATCCCGTCAGCGGGTCGCAGGAGTCGATGGTGCAGGTGTTCGCATCGTTGCAGCCGATCAGGCCCTGCCCCACGCACTTGCCGCTGACGCAGATGTCCAGGGTGGAGCACACGCTGCCGTCGTTGCAGGCCCCTCCTTCGTTCTTGGGGGCCACCTTGCACGCTCCCGTCAAAGGCTGGCAGATTGCTGCCATGCACGTGCTCTCGAGGGGGGTGCAGTCCACCACGGTTTTCGGGTCCACCACGCATTTCCATTGCTGGGGATCGGCATTCGCAGTGTCACAGACGAGGGTCCCGTTGCACAGGTTCTTGTCTTCCTCCCCCGCACAGTCCGCCGTCTTCGCGCACTTGCAGACATTGGGCCCGCCGCTGCACGTCCCCGCCTGGCAGCCGTCCCCCACGGTGCAGGTGTTGCCGTCCTCGCACGGCGTGCCGTTGAGCGCCGTGAACTGGCATCCCTTGCCGGTGGCGCATGCGTCCTGGGTGCAAGGGTTGCCGTCGTTGCACGGCAGCAGTTGCTGGCCGCTGGTGCACGACCCATTGAAGCAGGAGTCCCCCACCGAGCACGGGTCGTTGTCCGAACAGGCCGCGAAGTTGTACGCGTGGATGCACCCTCCCGCCTTCTTCGGGTCGCATGTGTCGTCGGTGCACGGGTTGGAATCGTCGCACGAGCGCGGGGCCCCGACGCACATGCCGCCCTTGCACGCGTCGCCGATGGTGCACTCGCTGGCATCGTCGCACGGGTTGGCATTGGCAGCATGGGTGCAGCCCTTGACCGGGTCGCAGGTGTCGGTGGTGCACGGGTTCGCGTCGTCGCAGTCGATGGGAGCGCCCGGCTGGCAGCTGCCTGCTACACAGAGGTCCCCGGAGGTGCACGCGCTTCCGTCGCTGCATGCTACCGAGAGCGCCTCGTGCACGCATCCGGAAGCAGGGGCGCACGAATCCTTGGTACAGGGATTGGAATCGTCGCAACTCAGGGGCTGGTTCCCCGAGACGCACTGCCCATTGCTGCAGTAGTCGCCGCCGACACAGAGGTTCCCGTCGTCGCACGCGGCCGTGTTCGCATAGTGCTGGCAGCCCAGGGCAGGCAGGCAGGTGTCGTCGGTGCACGGGTTGGAGTCGTCGCAAGCGACCTCCGTGGGCCCGGGCTTGCATGCTCCCTGGTCGCAGTAGTCGCCCGAGGTACAGGAGTTCCCGTCGTCGCAGGCCAGCGGCACATTGGCGTGCTGGCAGCCGGACGCGGGGTCGCAGGTGTCCTTGGTGCAGGGATTGAGGTCGTTGCAGTCCAGCTGCCCTGCCCCGGACACGCAGGCCCCGTCCACGCACGTGTCCGAAAGGGTGCACTCGTTCCCGTCCTCGCACGGGAAGCTGTTGGGCGTATGCAGGCACCCGCCCGGAAGGGCCGGGCTGCAGGAGTCCGTGGTGCACGGGTTGGCATCGTCGCACTTCCGCGGCGTGCCGGAGCACGAGCCGAGCTTGCACGCATCGTCGACGGTGCACTCGTTCCCGTCGTCGCAGGGCCCTTCGAACACGGCGTGCGCACACCCCTTCAGCGCTACGCACGAGTCCGTGGTGCACGGGTCGTCGTCGTTGCAGTCGAGGGTTCCGGCACCGGATGCGCAGGCGCCGTCGACGCAGGCATCGCCCAGTGTGCACGGGTCGTTGTCGTCACAGGCCGATTCCTTGGATACGCTGTAGCAGCCCGTCTTGGAATCGCAGCCATCCTCTGTGCACGGGTTGCCGTCGTTGCAGGAGTCCGGGGAGCCGGGGCTGCAGGCCCCCGCGGCACAGTAGTCTCCCGTGGTGCACGCGTCCCCGTCGTCGCAGGGCCCGAGGATCGCCTGGTGCTTGCACCCCGACTCAGGGGTACAGGTGTCCTCGGTACAGGGGTTCGAATCGTCGCACTCCAGGGCATTCATCCCAGGCATACAGGTGCCCTCCTGGCACCCATCGCCCACGGTACAGGCGTTTGCGTCGTCACACGCCGTTTCGAGGGGCAGGAAGACGCAGCCGGACTCGGGCGCACAGGAGTCCTGGGTGCACGGGTTCGCATCATCGCAGATCAGCGTCGCGCCCGTGCAGACGCCGTCTGCGCAAGAATCCTTCTCAGTGCAGGGGTCGCCATCGTCGCAGGGACCCTGCTTCGGGGAGCTCACGCACCCCTTGACAGGATCGCAGCTGTCCGCGGTGCACTGCTGGCCGTCGTCGCACTCCAGCGCGTCCGGGCCGGGAGCGCAGGCACCCATGGCGCAATGGTCACCCACCGTGCACGCATTGGCGTCGTCGCACTCCCCCGCGTCCAGCTTGGTCCAGGAGTATGGCGCCTCTCCCGCTACGCAGGCCATGCACGGGTTGGTCACCTTGGCTTCGCCGTCCTTGCGACATATTCCATCGACCAGGCAGTACCCCTTGCCCAGCTTCGGTTCGCACCCGCCGCTTCCGTCGCACAGATCCTGTGTGCACTCCTTGCCGTCGTCGCAGGAATAGGGCGTACCTGCGCACGCCCCGTCGGTGCACAGGTCGTCGACGGTGCAGGGATCGAGGTCGTCGCACCCCTCGTTCGGCTTGCAGGGCACGTAGGTCACGCACTGTCCTTCCGCGCAACTCATCCCTTCCGCGCAGGTGCCGCAGGACCCGCCGCAGCCGTCGTCCCCGCAGTCCCGCCCCTCGCACGCGGGCAGGCACTGCCCCTCGACGTCCGTGTCGAGTCCGCCGGGAGAGGCCCCGGAGCAGGCACTGCTGGCCAATGCAGTTGCAGCAAGAAGCCCGATGAGTCCTCTCATGATATCCTCCTAGGGAACGATGTTGTTGAACTGTATGATCCCAAGGTCAGGGTTGTAGAGCGCCGAAGTCCCGCGGGACGTGGAGTACACGACCACTCGAACGGCCCTGGTGGTGGCCGGCGTGGGCTGGAACGTCTTCTTGATCTCAGACTTGAATCCGACCTCGTGGTAGTCGGCGATGGGAAGCCACGCGGTCGTGGGCCCCAGGAAGGCATCCGTGGTGTATTCCAGCGTCCAGTCCACGAATGAATCGTATCCCGCGGGGAAGGCCACCCTGAACTTCCACGCGGACTGGCGGCACCCGAAGTCCACGATGTACACCCACGGAGCGGGCTGGCACAGCGGGAAGTCGGGCTTTGGGACATTGTCGAGCCAGAACCCGTTCCCCACGGGCGTCAGGCCCAGCAACTTCTGGGACGCGGTGTCCAGCACGTTTTGCTGGGACGTGGACTCGAACCAGGTGAAGTGAGCGCCGTTCACGTACAGGACCTCCCCCGTGCACGCTCCCGGTCCGGCCATGCACTTGGCCTCGATGCAGCTCTCATTCACCAAGCACGTGCCACACACCGAGCCGCAGCCGTCATCTCCGCACGCCTTGCCCGCGCACTTGGGAGCACACGCCAGGCACTGTCCGTTCAGGCAGGTGAACCCCGCGGCCCCGCATGACGTCCCGTTGGCCAACACGGTGTGAGTGCACCCGGTTGCCGGGACGCACGAGTCCGTCGTGCACGCGTTGCCGTCGTCGCAGGACACGGGCGTGTACGACAGGCACGCACCCGCCTTGCACGCGTCGTTGGCCGTGCAGTAGTTGCCATCGTTGCACCCCTCCCCCTCGTGCACCGGAGACAGCGAGCACAGCCCCGTCGCAGGGACGCACACGGCGGCCTTGCAGAACGTGTCCTGGCTCTTGTTGCAGGTGACGACGGTGCCGGGGTCCACCTGGCACGACCACTTCAGCGGGCTCGGGTCCGTCTTGAGGCAGTAGAGGTTGCCGTTGCACTTGTCCCCATCCTCGAGCTTGGCGCAGTCCGAATTCACTGCGCACGCGCACTGATTGCCGCCGGCAATGCACATGCCGGCCGCACAGTAGTCCCCCTGCGTGCACGGGTTGCCGTCGTCGCAGAACGCCACCTTGTTCTTGTGCTTGCAGCCCGCTCCCGGGACGCAGGAATCGTCTGTGCACTCGTTGCCGTCGTCGCAGTTCAGCTGGCCCATGCCGCCCATGCACTGGCCGTCCATGCACGTGTCGCCGAGAGTGCACTCGTTGCCGTCGTCGCACGGCAGATCGTTGGGCGTGTAGACGCAGCCGCCGGCAACGAATGGGTTGCACTTGTCGGTGGTACACCCCACGCCGTCGTCGCAGATTCTCAGCGTCCCTCCGCACTGGCCCCACTGGCACGCATCGTTCACCGTGCATTCGTTGCCGTCGTCGCACGGCGCCGTGTTGGCGACATGGATGCAGCCCGTCGCGGGATCGCAGGCGTCGTCCGTACAGACGTCGCCGTCGTCGCAGCCGAGCGACTGGATGCCGGGCTGGCAGGACCCCTGGGCGCACGCGTCCCCCACGGTGCAGACGTTCCCGTCGCTGCAGCCCCCGTCAGCAACGGGATGGATGCATCCGAGGGCCGGATCGCACTCATCCTGGGTGCAGGTGTTGGAGTCGTTGCAGTCCGGGGCTTCGCCGCCCGGCTGGCACTCCCCCAGCGTGCAGGTGTCCCCGATGCTACAGGCGTTGCCGTCGTCGCAGGGCCCCTCCACGGGCGTGTGCACGCACCCCTCGCCCGGGTTGCAGCCGTCGGCAGTGCACACGTTGGAGTCATTGCAGTCGGCCTGCTGTGCTCCCGCGGTGCATCCGCCTGCAACGCAGAGATCCCCGACGGTGCAGGGATTGGCGTCGTCGCACGCCCCCTCGGCTGCCTCGTGCACGCACCCTGTGGTCTCGTCGCAGGAGTCCGCGGTGCAGGAGTTCCCGTCGCTGCAGTCCTTGGGAACACCCCCGCACAGGCCCTCCTTGCATGAGTCGCCCTGGGTGCACTCGTTGCCGTCGTCGCAGGCGGCCTCGACCCCCGTGTGCTCGCAGCCTACCGCGGGGTCGCAGGTATCGCTCGTGCACACGTTGTCGTCGTTGCAGCTCAGCAGATCCTGGCCGGGGACGCACGAGCCCTCGCTGCAGTGGTCGCCCACGGTGCACACGTCCGAGTCGTCGCACTCGTTGGTATCGTCGTTGGACCACGCGGACTTGCTCACCACCGTCATGCACTCACTGCACGGGTTGTCCGGGTCCGGGTCCCCCTCGGTGTAGCACGCACCGTCGATGAGGCAGCGTCCGTTGAGGAGCTTGGACGTGCACTGCCCGGCTCCGTCGCAGGAATCGACAGTGCACGGGAGCCCGTCGTCGCAGGAATAGGGCTCCCCCGCGCACGACCCGTCCGCAGCGCAGCGGTCATCCTGTGTGCACGGGTCGTTGTCGTCGCACGGATCGCCTTCGTCACACGTGGCCGCCCTCTCGGACGTGGCGTCCTCGGGCAAGCCTCCCTGGCCGGAGTCCGAGCTGCAGCCCACAAGAGCCAGGACCGCCAAGGCGAGACCGAAAAAGGCCGGAGCAACAGCGAGGGATGCGGAGGTCCGGCAGCAAGCAGCAAGACGCACACAAGTCATTCGCCCTCCTCGCGCACCCTTGTCCCGGATGCGCAGGCCGCGGCTCGAAACGAGAGCCGCCCGGACGAGGTGCGGTGGAAACCGCAGCCTCGCGAGAAACACAACTCCAGGTAAGACAACAGCTAGCAGCACCACCGATAGTAACTCTTCGGATCGATGCCCGCAAGAGTTTCCCCTTTGCGGGTTCGATCGCCGCTGTTGCGGATTGGCAGGAGCCGCTCTGCTTCCGGGGCAGCCGGGGGAGCTGCGGCTGAACGCCGGTCTCCCCTGCTCCCCTCCACGCGGGACCCTTCCACACGCTGGATCGCACCCCACGTTGGCAGTCGTCGGGCGTTCCACGCAACGAGTCCCGGCACACGGCCGCTACGGGCAGTCCAGCACCTGGAGCGCTGCCTTTCCGCCCCTCGGAGACCGCGCGACGGAAGCCGGCTTCCCTGTGGGCGGGGGCCCGAGGTACACGGCCGAGGAGTCTGCGAACCGGACCGCAGGGTGGGGCGCGTAGCTGATGCTGGCACCGGCCCGCACACCGAGCCGGTCAACCGCCAGCTCGATCCGGAAGGTGCCGTCCGTGCCCGGGACCAGGGCAACGGATTGCTCGATCTCTCCGGCCAGCAGCCTCGCTCCGTCCGGGAGATGGAAGACGAGGTGCGCCCCCTCCACCGGCCTGCCGGCCGTGACCGTAGCGTCCACTGCGAAGCGGTGACCGCCCATGGCCCTGGCGTTCACCGTCACCTTCACCGGGGACTCCAGCTTCTGGCACGGCATGGCGAAGTCGTAGGGGAACTTGGCGCCGTTCACGATGAGCTCATACAGGTCGGAGTACTTCTGGTGCCCGAGGCAGAACCAGCCGTCGAGAAAGTCTACCAGGTCGGAACCCGCGACCCCACGGTCATCGAACAGGGGGCCTGTGAAGTACTCCCCGACCACGTCGAGGATCTCCTCCGGGCCCATGGCGAGTGTATCGTGCGCATCGGGCTGGGCGTCGTTGATGTCCCAGAGCGCGCCTGCTACGAGCGCTTCGCACAGGTTCTGCTGCAGCCCCAGGTACTGCTTGGCCGGGCACATGGAAGATGCCGCCTCCAGGTCGAAGGAGAACGCATCGTAGTCCTGTGCATCGATGTAGATGGCCGAGCCCAGGACTGCCGCCCCGAAGAACGAGGCGAACCCCTCGGACCAGGCGAGCCGGGGATCGCTGGCCATGTCCACCCAGTGAGGACCTCCCGGGCTGTCGTCCTTGGACAGGGTCGTTGACACGTGGTGTCCATATTCGTGGAGGATTACCGCGTCGTCGAACTCGTCCGGGTTGCCCAGGCAGTGGGAGATGTTGATGTACTTGAGCTTCGGATCGTACCACGTGTTCTGTGTGCACCAGGACACGCCCGCGGGGCCGTCCCACGTCACCGCCATGCTGGGGGGCACCCCGACATGCTGCACCGCAAATGAACGGCCGTCCTGAAGCCGGTCCAGGATGTTGAACGCTCCGGAGCCCTGGCTGACGGTCACGGCCAGGGCCTTGCTGGCGCTGGCCTCGGACATGAACGCGGGGGTCGACACACCGACCATGGGGCCCGACCCCCAGTCGTCGGCAAGGTCCACCTCGAGGAAGGCCGGCCCTTCGGTCCAGTATGCGTAGGCCGCCACGTAGACCTTGGTCCCGGGGTCCTTGTAGGCCAGGGAGTAGGCACCGTTGGCATCCGTGGACCCCTCGGCCAGGACCACGTCGTCCGCGGTCGTGCCTGCAGTTCCCTTGGTGTCCCAGACGGTCACCGACACGTGCCGGGCCGGCTTCTTCACCGTGTTGCCGAAGCCCAGCGTGCTCACCGTTCGCTTGTCGTAGGTTACCGTTCCCGACACCTGGACGTTGCCGCCCGCAACGTAGATGCAGCCGTAGCCCGCGGTGGGGCTTACCAGTCCGCACTGCTTGCCAGTCAACGCACAATCGACGGACACGACCTTGGGCGGGTTCGTGGACACGTCGCAATGGTAGTAGACGCTTCCGCTGCAGTAGCCCGCAACCGAAACGCCGCCGCAGGAATCGATGCACGCGTATCCGGTCGTGGGGTCCACGTACCCGCACGTCTTCCCCTGGGCAGCGCAGTCCACCGAGATCACCGTGCCTGACGTCCCGGGCGAATCGTCGCAGAAGTACAGCACGCTGCCCACGCACTTGCCCTCGGCAGTGACGTCCCCGCAGTTCGCTACGCACCAGTATGTGCCCTTGCCCGCATCCCAGCCGCAGCCCATCCCGAAGATCGCACAGTCGAACTCGTCCACTCCGCTGTCCAGGCACGAGTAGAGCACAGTGCCGTCGCACTTGCCGACCGCGGGGATCGCTCCGCAGCCTGTCTTGCAGCCGTACAGTCCGTAGCCGTCCAAGAAGGCGCACGTCTTCCCCTCCAGTGCGCAGTCGTAGCTCTTCAGTTGGCCACCCTGGCACCACCACACCGTGCTGCCCTGGCACTGCCCCTGGCTCGTAACCGAGCCGCAGCCGGACAAGGGTACGCACAGACCCGCCTGGCAGGCGAAGCCGGCCTGGCACATCCCGCACGAGCTGCCGCAGCCGTCGTCCCCGCACTGCTTCCCCATGCACTGGGGCTGACAGCCGAAGCACTGGCCGTTGATGCACACCGAGCCGGGCCAGCACGCGGGGATACACGCGGTGCAGCTCTTGGGATGGTAGCCGGACGGATCGGATCCCCCAAAGGTGCCGCAGTCGTAGAATCCCGCGGTGCTCGACCACCCGCAGGAGGGGTTCTGGAGGCTGCAGTCGATGCAGTAGAGTGAGCCGCCATCACACCAGAGAACCCTCCCGGCCGCGTCGCAGCATCCCACGTAGTCGATGCCCGTGCAGTACGGGTAGCTGGGCTCGGAGGTCCCCTTGCATTCCATTACGCCCCCGACCGCTGCGCAGGTACCTGCCTGGCAAACCTGCCACGCGGCGCAGGAGCCGCACGTGCCCCCGCACCCATCGTCGCCGCACTGCTTTCCGGCGCACTTCGGGGAACACCCCCCCACGCAAGACCCGCCCACGCACCACTGGTTCACGGGGCAGGTGCCGCAGCTTCCTCCGCAACCATCGCTTCCGCACTGTTGCCCACCGCACGTAGCCTTGCACGCCACGCAGTGACCCGAGAGGCAGCTCCATCCCGGGGTCCCGCACGAGCTGCCGTCAGGGAGCTGCTGGTACATGCATCCGTACTGGGCTGAGCACGTGTCCCAGCTGCACGGGTTGCCGTCGTCGCACGTCACCGACTTGGTGCCCACGCAGGTCCCGGACTCGCACCCGTCCCCCTCTGTGCACTGGCTGCCGTCGTCGCATGACACCCCGTCGTTGACCGGGGTCTTGACGCATTGCCCGGAGTAGGGGAGGCACTTGGTGACCAGGCACACGGTATCCCCCGAGTGGTCGCAGACCACGGAAGAGCCGGGCTTGGCAATGCAGGACCACAGGCCCGGAATCGGGCTCGTCTTGTCGCACGCCAGCGTCCCGTTGCACAGGTCCCCGTCGTCGAACTGGGCGCAGTCCGCGTCCGCAGTGCACTTGCAGGTTGGATTGCCCGGCTTGCAAGCGCCCGCGTCGCAGTAATCGCCCAGGGTGCATGCATTCCCATCGTCGCAAAGAGACACGATATTCGTGTGCTTGCACCCCACTGCAGGGTCGCACATGTCCTTGGTGCACGGGTTGCCGTCTTCGCACGGCGGCGTGGCAGGCCCCGGGACGCACGTTCCGCCCGAACACACGTCCCCCACCGTGCACACGTTCCCGTCGTCACAGGGGAAGTTCGTAGCGGAATGCGTGCAGCCCCCGGGGAGGGCCGGATCGCAACCGTCCAGCGTGCAGATGCTGTTGTCGTTGCAGTCGCGAAGCGTACCCCCGCACACGCCAGCAACGCACGCGTCGCCGACGGTGCAGCTGCTGCCGTCGTCGCACGGTCCGTCCTGGACGACGTGGGTACAGCCTTCCCCGGCCGCGCAGTGGTCCAGCGTGCACGGATCACTGTCGCTGCAGTCGACCGGGCCGTCCGAGACGCACTGGCCGGACGCACAATGGCCGCCCGAGCTGCACGTGTCCCCGGTGTCGCAGACGCCCTCCTGCGGCGTGTTGGAGCAGCCCGCTTCAGGTGTGCACACGTCACTGGTGCACGGGTTCAGGTCGTTGCAGTCGAGCATGATGGCGCCCGCTGCGCAGTCACCATCCTGGCACGCGTCGCCCAGGCTGCAGGCGTTCCCGTCGTCGCACGGGGCCGCATTGGGAGACGAGGTGCAGCCGATCCCCTTCTGGCACGCGTCGTCCGTGCACGGGTTGCCGTCGTCGCACGAGAGCGTCTGCGTTCCCGAGGGGACGCACGTGCCGTCCGAACATGCGTGCTGGGGTGTGCACGGGTCCGCATCGTCACAATCATTGGTGTCGTCCACCGTCCAGGCGATGTTGCTCAGCTCGGGGATGCACTCCTGGCAACCGTTGCCCGGCTTGGAATCCCCGGTCGTGAAGCATAGCCCGTTGATGAGGCAGGTTGCCGGCTTGATGCTGTGCTCGCATGCGCCGTCCGCACCGCACTCGTCGAGCGTGCACTCCCGGCCGTCGTCACAGGCCGGACAATCCTGCCGTGCCGGGGGGCACTCCGGGCCGTCGCACGCGTCATCGGGTGCGTCGAGCTGCCGTGGAACATCCGCCTGAGTATCCGCCAAGTCCTTCTGCCCCGGGCCCGACGCTGAGCATGAAGACAAGACGGCAATCAGGCAGCACAGAGCGATGCACGTTGTTTCTCTCATGCTGTCCTCCGGTCTACTGGAGCTATCATAGCGCCGAGAGGACAACCGCACAAGACGGCAATCCGGGAGCAACCCCCGCTTAATGAATGCGCGTCCGCAACGCGCTTGCCCGTGCCTCCCCCGACGCAGCCAAGGGCCGATCCGGCGCCCGAGCCGGTGCAAGAGCCGAGGCCAGAGCCGAGGCCAGAGCCGAGGCCAGAGCCGAAGCCAGAGCCGAAGCCAGAGCCGGTGCAAGAGCCGAGGCCCGAGCCGAAGCATGAGCCGAGGCCCGAGCCGAAGCATGAGCCGAGGCCCGAGCCGAAGCCAGAGCCTCGCAGCTCGGCTCTCACCGTGGCCCTGCGGCTCATGGCCGCGGTGGGGCTCGTCGTGCTGTGGATTGTGATGTGGGGCCCGCTGGCCCCCCGCACCGTCGGCACGCGGCAGGGTGGGGCGGCAGGCGACAAGAAGCCACGGCAACAGGAAGCTCCCCTCCCCCTGGCCCCCCATTCCCGTGGCCCCGGCCTCCGGGTTTGCTCGCGGTGCCCGCTCCGGCTGGGGTCGATGCCGTCACTCCCGCGCCCGCCGCGGACGTGGTCCGTGTCGACGCGGACGTCAAGGCCGAGCCCGCGTCGACATGCACGGCGCTGGTCCGGGAAGACCCCTGGCATCATGAGGTTGCTGCCCACCGCTGCGGCCAAGGCATGCCCCGGGGGGATTGCCCCTCCAGTTGGTA
>Ga0233425_10003362_pt1 | contig 29150 bp, 29 predicted proteins | sample Watercolumn_Towu_2_FD_181712 | JGI IMG/M metagenome (GOLD analysis project Ga0233425, IMG submission 181712) | Freshwater microbial communities from Lake Towuti, South Sulawesi, Indonesia - Watercolumn_Towuti2014_140_MG | ecosystem: Environmental > Aquatic > Freshwater > Lake | place...
CGCCCCGGGGTGCAGAGCGAGTGCGGAGACAAGAGGGAGCGAAGCTCCCTCTGTGGCGCAGCCTTCGAGCGTCGCACCCCGGGGCGCGTCGCCCCCGCCTTCGCCGCGGCGCGGCCTGCCGCCGCCGGCTACGCGCGCGCGGCCTTGCGCTCCATGCGGCGCGCGAGGCGCGACATCGAGTACGTGCAGACCCAGTAGACGACCGCGATGAAGAGGTAGAGCTCGAACGGCTTGATCTCGCGGTTGTTGACGATCTGCGCCGCCTTCGTCAGATCCACGTAGCCGATGATCGACGCCAGCGACGTGTCCTTGAACAGCACGATCATCTGCGTGACGAGCGCCGGCACCATGTTGCGGAGCGCCTGCGGCAGGATCACGTACGCCATGCTCTGCGTGCTCGTGAGCCCGAGCGCGCGCGCCGCCTCCACCTGACCGCCGGCCACCGACTGCACGCCGGCACGCACGATCTCGCCGAAGTACGCGGCCTCGAAGATCACGAAGGCGGTCAGCGCGATACCGTACTCCGGCAGCGCGAGCCCGAGCACTTGCGGGAGGATGAACCACATCCAGAAGATCACCATCACGAGCGGCACGCCGCGGAAGAACTCCACGTAGATCGTCGCGGGCACGCGGATCCACGGCGCCGCCGCGAGGCGCGCCAGCCCGACGAAGATCCCGAGCAGAAAGCCGAGGACGATCGCTGGAATCGCGAGACGCAGCGTGCCGCCCGCGAACGCGCCGAGCCCGAAGAAGCCCTGCACGATCAGGAACTTGAAGTTGCTGGTGATGACGTCGAGGCTCACAGTCTCTCCGCGAGGAACGCGCCCGCGCGGCGGTGCGCATCGTCGGTGGCCGGCGAGGAGCGCCAGTCGAAGCTGTGGCCGACGCCGGGATAGACGGTGATCGCCACCCGCCGCCCGCTCGCGGCCTCGCGCGCCGCGATGGCCTCGCACTGCGCCGGCGAGATCGCGCGATCCTGGGCACCGACCAGCAGCAGCGTCGGCACGTCCACGCGGAAGCGGAGCCAGTGCGCGCGCGACGCGACGCCGCAATACGGGTAGAAGCCGACGACCGCGCGCAGCCCGCGCACGTCGTCCGCTCCGGCGCTGGACAGGAGATCGAGCGCGGCCCACGCGCCGTGCGAGAAGCCGATCACCGCGAGCCGCGACGGATCGACGTAGGGGAGCGAGCGGAGGAACGCGAGGCTCGCGCGCACGTCGGCGGCACGCGTCCCACCCCACAGCGTGAGGCCGGTGCACACCTTGCTGCGCTCCTCGAAGCTGACGAGACCGCGCCCGGTCATGCTGTCCACGACCAGCGCGACGTAGCCCTGATCGCGGAGCCACTCGGCCCAGCGCAGGTCCTTCGTCCTGACGCCGAGGCATCCGTGGAGCACGACGACGGCGGGAAACCGTCCGGCGCCCGCCGGCCGCAGCAGTGCGTCGTGAGGCCGCAGCACCGGCTGCAGGTCCACGACCGGGCGCGCGCAGCCGGCAATGAGCGCGAGCGCGATCACGAGCCCGAGCGCGCGCGCGTTCATCCCGCGCCCACCCGCGCGATCAGGCCCGGGATCGCGAACCGGCGCTCGATCCGGCTCATGACCGTCGCGACGCCGAGGCAGAGCACGAGGTAGATCAGCGTGCCCGCCGTGAGCGCCTCGATGGCCTTCGCGGTGTACGTCTCGATCTGGCGCGTCTGGAACGTGAGCTCGGCGACGCTGATCGTCAGCGCCACCGACGAGTTCTTGAGGAGGTTCAGCGACTCGTTGGTCAGCGGCGGCACGATGAGGCGCAGCGCGATCGGCAGGATGATCAGGCGGTACGCCTGCCCGACCGTGAGCCCCATCGCGAGCGAGGCCTCGAACTGCGTGCGCGGGATCGCGAGGATGCCCGCCCGGATCACTTCCGACATGCGCGCGCCCGTGTAGACACCGAGGGCGATCACGGCCGCCCAGAACTCGGCGCCGTGGTTGAAGAGCCAGTCCTGCACGGCACGCGGCAGCAGCGGCGGGACACCGAAATACCAGAAGAACATCCAGACCAGCAGCGGGACGTTACGGAAGAACTCGACGTAGAAAACCGCGATCGCGCGCAGTGGCGCGAAGCTGACCGTGCGAAGCGCGCCGGAGAGAATGCCGAGGACGACCGCGAGCAGCCACGCGAGCACGGAGAGCTCGATCGTGGTGAGAACGCCCTGGAGCAGCCAGGTCGCCGACTGGCCGCTCCAGAGCACGCTCCACTTGAACTGGTAGCTCACGAGAGCGCGGGTGCGCGCCCTCCTATTTCCCGATCTGCTTCAGCAGATACGCCTTCACCTGCGGCGTCATCGGGTACGGGACCTCGCCCTTCGCCCCGAACCACTTCTCGTAGATCTCGAAGTACTTCCCTGACTCGAGACCGTTCTTCAGCCCGGCGTCGACGATCTGCTTGAGCTTCAGGTCGCCCTTGCGCATCGCCATGCCGTACGGCTCTTCCGAGAAGAAGTCGCCCACGACCTCCCAGTCGTCCGGCTTCGGCGCCTTCGCCTTGAGGCCCCAGAGCTGGATGCCGTCGTTCGTGTACGCGTCGACCTGGCCCTGCGCCAGCGCCTGGAACGCGGCCGGCTGATCCGGAAACTCGCGCAGCTGCGCGTCCGGCTTCTTCTCGCGGATGATCTTCGCGTTGGTCGAGCCCTGCTGGGCCGCGATGCGCTTGCCGCCGATGTCGTTGATGCTCTTGATCGGGCTGCCCTTCTTCACCAAGAACTGGGCGCCCGTGTAGAAGAACGTGAGGCTGAACTCGACGCTCTGCCGCCGCTCCGGCGTGTCGGTCATCGTGCCGGCGATCAGGTCGACGGCGTTCGACGTGAGCAGCGGGATGCGGGTCGGCGGCGTCGACTCCTTCTTCTCGACCTTGATCGCCTTCCCAAGCTCCTTTTCCAGGGCCGGCTTCACGAGCTGCTCCACGAGGTCGATCGAGAAGCCCACCCACTCGTTGCTCTTGTTGATGTAGGCGAACGGCGGCGAGCCGGTGCGCGTGCCGATCGTCATCACGCCGGTGCGCTTGATCTTGTCGAGGCTTCCGTCCTGCGCGCCGGCCGGGACGATCAGCGCGGCCGCGACCGCGAGCAGGAGGCAGAGTGAAAGCACGCTCTTCATCATCATTTCTCCCTCAATGGGTAAGGATCTTGGACAGGAACTGCTTCGTGCGTTCGTTCCTGGGGTGCGCGAAGAACGCTTCGGGCTCGTTCTGCTCGATCACCTGACCTTCGTCCATGAAGATCACCCGGTGCGCCACGCGGCGCGCGAAGCCCATCTCGTGCGTGACGCACATCATGGTCATCCCGTCCCGCGCGAGGTCGGTCATGACCTCGAGCACCTCGTTGATCATCTCCGGGTCGAGCGCGGACGTGGGCTCGTCGAACAGCATCACGTCCGGCTGCATGGCGAGCGCGCGCGCGATCGCGACGCGCTGCTGCTGCCCGCCCGAGAGGTTCGCGGGATAGTAGTCGGCGCGCTGCGGGATGCCGACGCGCTCGAGGAGCCGCCGCGCGGTCTTCTCAGCCTCGTCGTGCGGGACGCGCTTCACCTTCATCGGCGCCAGCATGATGTTCTGCAGCACCGTCATGTGCGCGAACAGGTTGAACTGCTGGAACACCATGCCGACGTGCGTGCGAAGCTTCGGCAGGTTCAGGCCGGGTGCCATGACCGACTGGCCGCGCACGACGATGTCGCCCCCCTGGATGCGCTCCAGCGCGTTCACGCAGCGGATCAACGTGCTCTTGCCCGACCCGGACGGCCCGCAGACCACCACCACCTCGCCCGTCGCGATCGAGAGCGTGACGTCGCGCAGCACGTGGAGCTTGCCGAACCACTTGTTGACGCCCTTGAACTCGATGGCGGGCTGGGGCATGCGTGCGCGCGCGAGCCTATCCGATGACGACGAGGACGTCGCCCGCGTTCACCGCCTGCCCCGCCACGACGCGCACCTCGCGCACCGTGCCGGCCGCGGTCGCCTTGAGCTCGTTTTCCATCTTCATCGCCTCGATCACGACGAGGCCCTGCCCCGCCGTCACTGTGTCGCCCGCCCGCACGCCCACGTGCGTGATCTTGCCCGGCAACGGCGCCTTGAGAGTCTGCGCGCCGGCGCCGCCCGCCGCGCCGCCCCGCGTCCGGATGATATAGCGGGTCTGCTCCTCGACCTCGATCGAGTACGTCTCGCCGCCGACGTCCACCACGCACGTCCCCGCGTGGTCTTCGACGTCCGCGACGTGCGACACGCCGTCGATGAGCAGCGAGAAGATGCCCTGCGCGGTCAGCCGGCCGTCGACGTCCCAGACCCGGTCGCCGATGGTGACGCGATACCGGCCGTTCTCCCGCGTCACCGTCACCCGATGCGTCCGGCTCCCGCAGGTGAGGACGAGGTTCACGCCGTCACCGGCTCCCCGAGCGCCAGCCGGGCCGCAGCCCGAGCCGCCACGCGGGCGATGAAGGCGCGGGCTCCCGGGCGGGCGCCACGCCCGCGCCACCGCGAAGGCGCTCGTACTCCGCGAGCGCGGCGGCGATCAGCGCGATCGACTCGAACGTGCCGCCGGACGGCGTGAGCTGCGGGAGGATCCGCTCCAGCAGCTGGGTCGAGAGCCGTCCCGCTCGGAAATCTTCGTGCGCGATGATGCGCGAGAGCAGGGGGATCGTCGTGCGCACGCCGGTGACCTTGTACTCCTCGAGCGCGCGCGTCATGCGCGCGATGGCCGCCGCGCGATCGGGACCCCACACGATGAGCTTCGAGATCAGCGTGTCGTAGTACCGCGGAATCGTCGAGCCTTCGTAGGCGCCGGAGTCGTCGCGCACCCACGGCCCGGCCGCGGGACGTAAGCCCGTGATCGTGCCCGGCGACGGCAGCCAGCCCGAGAACGGATCCTCGGCGTTGATCCGGCACTCGATCGCCCAGCCGCGCCACGTGATGTCGCCCTGCTGCCAGTCGAGCGGCTCGCCAGCCGCGACGCGAAGCTGCGCCTTCACCAGATCGAGACCCGTCACCATCTCGGTCACGGGATGCTCCACCTGCAGCCGCGTGTTCATCTCGAGGAAGTAGAAGCTCCGATCGCGATCCACCAGGAATTCGACGGTCCCGGCGTTGACGTAGCCCGCGGCCTTCGCCACGCGGCACGCGGCCTCGCCGAGCTTCGCTCGAAGATCGGTGTCGACGAAGGGGGACGGCGATTCCTCGATCAGCTTCTGGTGCCGCCGCTGGATCGAGCACTCGCGCTCGCCGAGGTGGATGACGCGCCCGTGCGCATCGGCGAGCACCTGCACCTCGATGTGCCGCGGCTCCTCGACGTAGCGCTCGAGATAGACGCTGCCGTCTCCGAACGCGGTGGTCGCCTCCGAGCGCGCCATCCTGAGCGCGGCGTCGAGCTCGGCGTCGGCGCGTACGAGGCGCATGCCCTTGCCGCCGCCGCCCATCGCGGCCTTGATCATCACCGGGTAGCCGACCTCGCGGGCCACGCGCCGCGCGTCGTCGTCGCCGCGCACGGGGTCGACGGTGCCCGGCACCATCGGCACCTTCATCTCGCGCGCGATCCGCCGCGCCGCGGTCTTGTCGCCCATCTTGCGGATCGCGTCCGCGGGCGGCCCGATGAACGTCAGCCCCGCGCTCGCGCACGCCTCCGCGAAGCCCGCGTTCTCCGCGAGGAACCCGTAGCCCGGATGCACGGCGTCGGCGCCCACGCGCTTCGCGACGCCGATCAGCTTTTCGATGTTGAGGTAGCTCTCGGCGGGCGCCGGCGGACCGATCGGATGCGCCTCGTCGGCCATGAGCACGTGGAGCGCTTCGCGATCGACTTCCGAGTACACGGCGACGGTCGCGATGCCCTGCTCGCGGCACGCGCGGATCACGCGCGTCGCGATCTCGCCGCGGTTGGCGACGAGCACCTTCCGGATCGGCGCGGACATCCGGTTACTCGGGCACGGTCCGGACGGCGGCCTCGAGGAAGCTCGCGTCCACGATCTGTTTGAGCGGGATCACGCTCTTCATGAAGCCGTGCGTCTGCCACCACGTCATCTGCTTCTCGATGTCCGCGGTCCAGAGGCGGCCGTTGCGATCCTGGTACGGGAAGCCGACACGCACGACGGCCGGCGACGCGCCCGTGTACTTCGCGGTGATGCTCAGGACCTCGTCGTAGTGCGCGCCCGGCGCGATGCGCCCGTCCTTCTGCACGAGCACCGCGTCGTGGTAGTAGCGCGACGCCTTCACGTAGCCCTTCATGAAGTTCACCGCACGCGCCCTGTCGCTCGCGAACTTGTGCGAGTAGAAGATCGTCGCGGTCTGGTACGGGAAGAGGTCGCCGCCCCACGCGAGGATCTTGCCGAAGCCGTCCGCTTCGGCGCGCGCCGGGAACGGCTGCGCGAGCGCGATCGCGTCCACCTGCTTGCCCTTCAGCGCCTCGAGCACGGTCGGCATCGCCTGCAGCGGCACCACCTTCACGTCGCTGAGCGAGAAGCCGTGCTTCTCCAGCACGTTGCCGAGGTGATAGTGGAACGTGGAGCCGAGCTGCGTGACGCCGATCCGCTTGCCCTTGAGGTCGGCGACGCTCTTGATGGCGCCGCCCTCCCAGAGATCTTTCTGGACGATGATCGCGGTGAGCGGATAGCCGGGCCACTCGCGGCCCTTGTCCGCGACGATCCACAGCTTCTCGCCGCCGAGCACGATGTTGTAGAGCGCGGCGGTCAGGCCCGTCGCGCCGACGTCGATCTGTCCCGCCGCGAGGGCGGTGGCGATCGGCGCCGCCGCCTGGAAGTACACGAGCTCGGGCTCGACGCCGTACTCCTTGAAGAACCCCTTCTCGACGCCGGCGAACAGCACCGCCGACGACGAGAGCTTCAGCACGCCGACCTTGGCCTTTTCTTGACCCTCGGCGACGCCTGCGAACGACACGAAGAGAACGACCAGCGCGAGCGCACGTCGGAGTGAACCCATATCGCCCGATTATAGGGGACGCGCGACGGGCGCCCGGCACGGTGGCGGAATGCCCGCCCGCCTGACGTCCGCGTGTCCATCAATCCGCCCGGCGGGGCGCTTCACGCGCCCGCGAATGTCAGGAATTCCCGGCGGATCGACGCAGAACGGGTTTGGCACGGCGCCTGCTCTCCCGGCGTGACGCTCAAGCCACGGAGGAGGAGCCGGGCATGCAGAGCGACGCCTGGACAGCCTACGCGACCCACGACGTGCATCGCATCGATCGCGCGCCGGACCTGCTCGCCGGCGCGTTCGTCGACACGCTGTCGGTGCGCGACGTCGACGCGCCGGTCTGCATCGCCTGCCTGGGCAAGGTGCTCAACCGGCCGGCCGGTGAGGTCGTCGACGAGGTGATGTCGCCGTATGTGTCCTTCGACATCCGGCTGAACGACGCGGGGACGTGCCGCATCTGCGCGCGCCACACGTCGTGGTGAGCTAGGGCCCGCTCTCCTCGCTCGATCGCCGCAAGTCGATGATCGGCGGCAGGCCCGGCGCCTCCTGCCGCAGCTCGAGCCGCGTGATCTGGCGCATGTTCGCGATCATCTCGCTGATGCGCGTGCACGCCGCGCGCGCCTTCTCCAGCCGCTGACGGATCGCCGGGTCCGAGCCGAGCCGTTGCTCCAGGATCGTCAGATGTCCCACGATCACCGCGAGCGGGTTGTTGATCTCGTGCGCCGCGCCGTTCGCGAGCCGCGCGACCGCGCGCAGCGTCTCGGCCTCGCGCTCGACGGCGGCGAGGCGGTCGCGGTCGGTGATGTCGATGATGATGCCGTCGAGGATGTGGCCCTCGACGGGGTCCTCGACCGCCGCGATGTTCACGAGCACGGTCACCGCGCTCGCGTCCGCCCGGCGCCACGGCAGCTCGACGTTGGCGAGGCGGCCGCCGGACACGAGCAGCGCCACCACCGCCGCGTGCGTCGCGGGATCGACGTAGAGATCGACCGCCGCGCGCGCCATCAACGCCTCGCGCGTCTCGTAGCCGAGGATCGCCACGAGCGCGTCGTTGCAGTCGATGATGCGGCCGTCCGCCGTCGTCCGTAAGATCCCCGCGAGGTTGCGCTCGAAGAGCTGCCGGTAGCGCGCCTCGGCGGCTTCCGCGGCCCGCCGCCGCGCCTCGGCCTGCTCGAAGAGCCGCGCGTTGCGAATCGCCACCGCGGCCTGCGCGACGAGGCTTGCCAGCAGCTCCTGGTCCTCCTCGCTGAGCACGAACGGCGCGCGCCCGTTGAGCGCGAGCACCGCGAGCACGCGGCCGTCGAGGATGACCGGCGTGCCGTAGAAGCTCCGGAGATGGTGGCGCTCCCACCACCGGCGCGAGGTCACGAGCGAGTCCGGCGCGAAGACGTCGGGCACGTGCACCGGCTCGCCGGTCTCGGCGATGCGGCCGATGGCGCCCTCGCCGAAGCTGCGCAGGCGCTGCGGGAAGCCGGCGCCCATCGTGGGATCCGACCACGCCGCGATGCGGATCGTGCGCGCGGCGTCGTCGACGAGCCAGAACGACACGCTCGGCGTCGCCATGATGTCCGCGGCCGCGCGCGCGATCGCGCCGAGCACTTCCTCTTGCGTCAGCGACGCGGACACGAGCCGGTTGAGCCGCTCGAGCGTCCGCAGACGCTCGGCGCTCTGCCGCAGGCGTTTCGCCTCGTCGAGCTCGTCGCCCGTCATGTCCGCCACGGGATCGCGAGCCGCTCGAGACGGTTCAGTCCCCAGTGGGAGAGGACGCCGAGCAGCGAGAGCACGACGATGCCGACCATGAGCTTGGTAGTTGCCATGATATTGCCGGCGTGCAGCACGAGGAAGCCTATTCCGGACTCCACCGCGATCATCTCGGCCGCCACGAGCAGCAGCAGCGCGGTGCCGGCGCCGAGGCGGAGTCCCGCGAAGATCATGGGCAGCGCCGAGGGCAGGATGACCTTGCGGATGACGCTCGCGCGCCGCGCCCCGAACGACACCGCCGCGCGCACCAGCAGCGCGTCCGCCTGGCGCACGCCGGTGTAGGTGTTGATCACCATCGGGAAGAACACGCCGAGCGCGATGACCGCGACCTTCGACGGCTCGCCGAGGCCGAGCCACAGGATCAGGAGCGGCAGCAGCGCGATCTTCGGCACCGGGAACGTCGCCGCGATGATCGGCGCGCCGACCGCCTCCGCGATCGAGAAGAACCCGACCGCGATGCCGACCGCGGCGCCGAGGCCGCCGCCCACCGCGAAACCGAGCACCAGGCGCTTGAGGCTCGCCGCGAGGTGGCCGGCAAGCTCGCCCGACACGAGCATGTCGCGGCCCTCCGCGAGCACGCCGAGCGGCGACGGCAGGAAAAGGACGGGCACCCACCCCGCGCGCGCGACGACCTCCCACGCGGCGACGAGCGCCACCAGCGCGAGCACGCGCAGCACCCGATGCTCGCGCCGGATCAGGAAGCGGGTGCGATCCTCGACGGCGATCCTCACGTGGCGGTCCTCACTCACGCACGGCCGCCCTCGCCTGCTCCTTGATGAGGCTCCAGATGCGCTCGGCGGCGTGCGCGAACGCGGGCTCGGCCATCATCGCTTCCGCGCGCGGGCGCTCGAGCTCGATCGGAATCTCGGCGAGCACGCGCCCGGGGCGCCGCGACAGCACGATCACGCGATCGGCCATGTAGACCGCTTCGTGGATGTTGTGCGTCACGTAGACGATGGTCTTGCGCGTCCGCTCCCAGATCGCGAGCAATTCCTCCTGCATGAGCTGGCGCGTCTGCGCGTCCAGCGCGGAGAACGGCTCGTCCATCAGCAGCACGGCGGGGTCGACGGCGAGGGCGCGCGCGATGCCGACACGCTGCCGCATGCCGCCGGAGAGCTGATGCGGATACTTCGTCTCGAACCCCGCGAGCCCGGCGAGCTCGATGAAGCGCCGCGCCTCTCGCGCGCGCGCCGCCGCCGGCATCCCCGCCTCTTCGAGGCCGAACTCGACGTTCTTCTGCACCGTGCGCCACGGAAACAGCGCGAACTCCTGGAAGACCATCGCGGTCGGATGCGCGGGCGCCGCGTGGCCTTCGAACGACACGCCGCCGCTCGTCGGCGCGAGCAGCCCGGCGACGATGTTGAGCAGCGTGGACTTCCCGCAGCCCGACGGGCCCAGCAGCGCGACGAGCTCCTCGGCCTCGACGGTCAGGCTCACGTCGTCGAGCGCGGGGACGTCGTGGCCATGTCCGTCGTCGTAGGTCTTCGAGACGTGCTCGAGGACGAGGCGCACGCTCAGCCCGCCGCCCGCAGCCGGAAGCGCTGGATCTTCCCGGTCGCGGTCTTCGGGAGCTCGTCGACGAACGCGAGCGTGCGCGGCACCTTGTGGTGCGCGAGCCCGTCGCGCAGCCACGCGCGAAGCTCCCGCTCGAGCGCGGCCGACGCCGAGGCGCCGTTCGCGAGCACGACCGACGCGTGCGGCGTGACGAGCCCGGCGCCGTCGAGCTGCGCGACGACCGCCGCCTCGAGCACCAGTGGATGCGCGACCAGCCTCGCTTCGATTTCGCCCGGCGAGACCCATTGCCCGCCCACCTTCAGCATGTCGTCGGCCCGGCCCGCGAAGTGGAAGTAGCCGTCGCCGTCGCGCGACGCCATGTCGCCCGTGCGGAGCCACTCGCCGAGCATCGTCGCGCGCGTACGGTCCGCGCGATTCCAGTAGTACGGCGCGGTCGTCGGCCCCTTGATCAGGAGGTGGCCGACGGCGCCCGGCGTCACGTCGCGGCCCGCGTCGTCGACGACGCGCGCGTCGAAGCCCGGCACGACCTCGCCGACACTCCCGCGCCGCACGCGGCCCGGGCGCGTCGCGATGAAGTCGTGCAGCGCCTCGGTCGAGCCGACGACGTCGTGCAGCGGGAGCCCGAACGCCTTCTCCCACGCGTCGAAGATCGGCGGCGGCAGCGCCTCGCCGGACGAGACGCAGAGACGCAGCGACGAGAGGTCGAAGCGCCGCGCGGCGTCCGGCACCTGCAGCATCCGCGCGTAGAGGGTCGGCACCGCGAACAGCACCGTCGGACGCTCCGCGTGGATCAGCGCGAGCGTGCGCTCGGGGTCGAGGCGCTCGGGAACGAGCAGCGACGTGGCGCCGACCGCGGCGGGGAAATAGAGCGTGTTGCCGAGACCGAACGCGAAGTACATCTTCGACGCCGAGAAGACGACGTCGCCCGCGCCGAGCCCGAAGACGCCGGCGCCCACGTGCTCGGCGGCCGCGCGAAAGTGCGCGTGCGAATGGACGGCGGCCTTCGGGCGGCCGGTCGAGCCGGACGTGTAGCCCCAGTACATGACGTCGTCCGCGTGGGTCGGCGCCGGGACCAGCGCCGGCGCCGCGCGCGCGAGCAGATCGTCGAGCACGAGCGCGCCGTGCGCGGCCCTTCCGGTGACGACGACGGCGCGGAGGAACGGCGAGCGTGCGGCAAGGATCTTCGGCGCGACACGCGGCTCGACGATCGCCACCTTCGCGCGGCTGTCCTCGAGGAGAAACGCGTAGTCGTCGTCCGACATCAGCGGGTTGACCGGGACGGCGATCGCGCCGAGCTTGACGGCGCCCCAGAACGCGGCCACGAACGCCGCCGAGTCGTCGAGCACGAGCAGCACGCGGTCCTCGATCTGGACGCCAAGCTCCGCGAGCGCGTTGCCACACCGGTCGACCGCGGCCGCGATCTCCGCGCGCGTGATCCCGCGCCCCCCGGCGCGATGCGCGATCCGCGCGCCGTGTCCCTCCGCGACATGCCGGTCGACGAAGAGCGTGGCGGCGTTGAAGCGTTCGCCCACCCGTCCATCTTAGGGCATTCCCCGCCGTGGAGCGCCGCGTTAGGCTGACGAAATGACGACGGTGTGGACCATCGGCCATTCGACGCGCGCGCTCGAGGAGCTGGTCGATCTCCTCCGCGCGCACGGCGTCGACACGGTCGTCGACGTCCGCACGGTGCCGCGCTCGCGGCGCCATCCGCAGTTCGAGAAGACCGCGCTGACCGCGAGCCTGCCGCGGGCGGCGATCGCCTACACGCACATGCCCGGGCTGGGCGGCCTCAGGAAGCCGCGCGCCGATTCACCGAACACGGGACTGCGGAGCGCGGGATTACGCGGCTACGCGGACTACATGCAGACGCCGGACTTCGGCCGCCACGTGATGGACCTGATCACGCTCGCCGCGGCCGCGCGCGTCGCGACGATGTGCGCCGAGGCGTCGCCGTCCGCGTGCCACCGCGCGCTGCTCTCCGACGCGCTCGTCGCGCGCGGCGTGCGTGTGCTCCACATCGCCACGCGTGGCGAGCCTGCGTCGCACGTCCTCACGCCGGGCGCGCAGCGCGACGGCGAGCGCCTCAGGTATCCCCCGCGCCAGGGCGAGCTGTTCAGCTCATGAGTCTCGTGGAAGAGAGAGGCTGCGGAACAACGCGGCGTGCCCCGGCGGCGGCCTGGGTCAAGCGAATGGAGGACACGAGGCCGCGCAGGGGCCTCCGTCAGGCCACGGGTCGACTCAACACGTCGCCCGCGATGCGCCGCGGCACGAGCTGCCCGTCACTGAGATCGCCGTGGAGCTTGCCGCCGTCGACCACGACCTTGCCGCGCAGGATCGTCGTGACCGGCCACCCGAGGACGTTCCAGCCTTCCCACGGGCTGTAGTCGCTCACGTGGAAGTCGGCCTTCGTCAGCGGGCGGCGGATCGACGGATCGACCAGCACGATATCCGCGTCGCTCCCGGGCGAGAGCGCGCCCTTCTTCGGATACAGGCCGACGATCTTCGCCACGTTCGACGACGTGACCGCGACGAAGCGCTCGAGCGACATGCCGCGCTTGCCGACGCCTTCGGTGAACACGATGCCCATGCGCGCCTCGGCGCCGAGGTTGCCGCCGGTGACGTCCTCGATCGTCTTGCCGCGCAGCTTCAGCTCGAGCGTCGTCGGGAACTCGTCGGTCGCGGTCGCGGAGACACCGTCGCTGACGAGCCCGCTCCACAGCGCGTCCTGGTCTTCCTTCCACTTCGCGGACGGATACGTGTGATAGCAGAAGCCCTGCGGCTTCTTGTAGTCCTCGGCGCTGAAGCACGCGTAGTGGTGGAGCGTCTCCGCGTAGATCGGCAGGCCCTTCGCGCGGCCCTCGCGCACCGCCTCGACACCTTCGAGCGCCGAGGTGTGCACGAAGTAGACGGCGGCGCCGACCTCCTCCGCGAGCGAGATCGTCCGGCGGAACGCGAGCTTCTCCGAGAGCTTCGTGTGGACGTAGGGCAGGTTCACGCCCTCCATCCGCTTGTCCTCGCGGAACTTCTCGTAGTTGAACTGGACGAGGTCCTCGTCCTCCGCGTGCACGACCATCAGCCCGCCGTTGTCGCGCACGAGCTGCATCGTGTGGCCGATGCGGCCGAAGTCGAGTCTGTACGGCGGCCGCTTCGGGTGCTCGGGCAGCACGTTCACCGTGAAGACCTTGAACGTCGGAAATCCCTGCTGGATGGCCTCCGGGATCTGATCGAAGGTCCTGATCGGCAGCTTGCCCTGCAGCGCGACGTGGAAGCTGTAGTCGTTGTACGACTTCCCCTTCCAGCGCGACGCGCGCTGCTCGATGGCCGCGCCCAGGTCGAGCTGGTTCGGGCGGATGAAGCAGAAGTCGACGTGCGTGGTGGTGCCGCCGAAGATCATCCCGCGCGTGTCTTCCTCGGGGCCGAGCGTGTAGAACTGCTCGTCCGGGAACATGCCGACGAAGTGCGCCAGGTGCGTGTGCGGCTCGACGCCGCCCGGCACGACGATCTTGCCTGTCGCGTCCATCACCCTGCCTTCGGCCGGCAGCGAGCCCGGCGCGCCGATGGCGGCGATCCGCTCGCCCTGTACCCCCACGTCCCAGAAGCCCGCGCCCTGCGGCGTCACGACCTGTCCTCCGCGAATCACCAGATCCAGCACGGCGGCCTCCCTTTCAGCGGACAGTCGTCATTAACAGATCGGTCAGAAGGTGGATGTCCTTGAGCGTTTCTATCGCGTCGACCATCGCGATCACCTGCGCGGCCCGCGTGGCGCCGAGCACCGGAACGGCGAGCGTGGCGAACTTCTTCAGGCGCTCGGCGCGGTCCGGTGGGTTGGCGGCGTCGCCGTGGGCGACGCGCGTCTCCCCGGACAGCGTGCGGCCGTCGCGCAGCGCGATCGCCACGCGCGCGGTGACGCCGTCGGATCGCAGCGACATCGACTCGTCGCCGCGGACGGCCACGCGCGACGCGAGCCCGCGCACGCGCTCGTCCGCGCGCGCGTCGTCCGTGAACGCGTCCACGAACGTGCCGTGGCGCACGACCGCCGCCGCGACCGCGTACGGGATCGAGAACTTCGCCGACAGCATCGTCACCGGCGCCGGATCCGCCATACGCGGGACGAACGGAATCGACGTCACGTCGATGTGGTCGACGTCGGCCGGCGCGATGCCGCCGTCGCGGACGAGTTGATGGACCGCGTCGAGCGCCGGGTGGTTGTAGTAGCAGCACGCGTGGAACTTGAAGTAGTTCCGCTCGATGCGGAACGTCGCCACGCGGTCGTCGTCGCCGAGGCCCGCGACCGCCGCCTCGGCGTCGAACGCCTCCGCGAGGATCGTCCCGTAGACGTCGGCGGGCGCGTCCTTGACCGGCGTGAAGCCGCAGTCGAGCAGGTGCACGGCGAGAATTCCCTGCAGGCCCGCGCGCCCGGGATAGAGGTTGCGAATCGTCGCGCCCTCGAAGCACGGCGTCCACGTGTTCGCGGGGCTCATCGACGTCGCGAGGTTGATCACCGCGCGCAGCGCGACGGGCCCGTGGCCGAGCAGCCGCGCGGCGGCGACGGCCGCGCCCGCGGTTCCCCACGTCCCGTGCGAGTGCACGTTCGCGCGCTGGCGGGTGGCGCCGCCGATCCGCGAGGTGACCTCGTAGCCCGCGACGAGCGCCTCGACGAAGCGCGCGCCGTCCGCGGCCAGCTCCTCCGCGAGCGCGAGCGCCGCCGGCAGCACGTGGATCGCGGGATGCCCGCCGCCCCAGCGGTTGCCCTCGTCGACCTCGAGCGCGACGCCGGCCGTGGCGTTGGCGAGCGCGGCGAACATCGGCTCCGCCTTGCGGGCGTGGCCGATCAGCATCGCCGTGCGATGCCCCGAGCGCTCCGCGACGAAGTCGGCGAGCTTGACGTTCTCGTCGAGGCGGCTGCCCGCGAGGATCGCGCCGAGCGTGTCGAGCACGACGGCCTTCGCCGCCTCGACGGCCGAGAGGGAGAGATCGTCGAACCGGACTCGCCGCGCCATCCGCGCGAGCCGGTCGAGATAGTCGTTGCTGTCACGGGACATGACGCACCTTGTCGGTCCACGTCTTCAGCGCGGTCACCACCGCGAGGTTGACCTCGCCGCGCGGCGTGTTCCACCGACGGAAGCTGTCTTCCATCGACGCCGTCTGGCGAAAGCCGTGATCGATACCATCGAGCGCGAGATAGGTTCCCTTCCCCGGGCGCGCCTTCTCCACGAGCGCCGCGATCCTCACGTGATCGTCCTCGCTCGCGATGAAGTCGTGCCTGCCCCACATCGCCAGCACGGACGAGGTCCCCTTCGTCCACGCCGCGGCGAGGTCCGTGCGCTGCAGCTGGGACCAGAACCGGAACGAGCGGCCGTCGTACCGGCGGTCGGGAAAGAAGCGCTGGAGCGCCGGACGCTGGGGCGCCCGCTCGCGCAGCACCTCGTCGTAGCTTCGGCCCTGCACGAAAAAGTCCTGCATCAGCACGTCGAGCGCGCGCACCGCGCTCTCCGTCGTCTCCGGCTTGTTGCCCGCGAGCAGGCTCTGCCGCCGCGTGTTTTCGAGCGCGTAGTCGATCCAGCGCTTCACGACCGTGCCGTAGACCGCCACGCCGCGCACGGGAGTCTCCGCCGCGAGGAGCGGCGCGAAGACGCCGCCCATGCTGTGGCCGAAGACGAACACGTTCTCGCGATCGACGAAGTCCGTCGTCGTGACCGCGAGCAGCGCTTGCCGATAGACGTCGAGCTCGGTCGTGAAGTCGGTCTCCGCGTAGGGCCCGCCCTCGCTGTCGCCGATGCCCGGCTTCTCGATGCGCACGGTCACCCAGCCGGCTTCGGCGAACGCGTTCAGGATTTTGCCGTAGGGGCCTCCGCTCGCGAGCGGCTCGTCGATGCTCGCGGCGGCGGCGCCCTGCATCAGCACGAGCGCGGGGTGCGGGCCCGGCGCGTGCGGCCGGGTGACGATCGTGCGGATGCGCGCGCCCTTGCTCTTCACGTGGCGGTAGAGCACGTCGAAGTTCGCGCCACGATCGGGCGGCCGCGTGCCGAGCGTGACGGGTGCCGTGATGCGCTTGCCGTCACGCAGGACACCGAGCGCGGAGCGCTGCCCCGCCCTCATCCTCGGGATCGCCTGCAGGAAGGCGGGAACGCCCTCGATCGAGCGGCCGTCGATCGTCAGCAGGAGATCGCCGGATCGGAGTCCCGCGCGCGCCGCCGCCGTCTCCGGCGCGACGACCTCGACGAGCACGCCCTCGTCGGGCTTCAGGTTGCTCTGCTTGCGGACGTCGTCTGGCACGGCGGCGATCCGCACGCCGAGGTGGCCGGCCTTCCGCGGGAGCTCGTCGGAATCCTGGGCGCCGGCGACGCCGCGCACGGCGGCGACGACGCAGACCATCACGACGAGCGGCGCCAGCGCGGCGCGGCACCCGCGGAGAACCGGCATCAATCCCGACCGAGCGGGGACACAGGACCGCCGCGCGCGAGGAAGCGGCCGTAGCCCGCTCCCTGCTCGAGGCGGCCGTCGCGCAGGAGCACGTTGCCGCGCAGCATCGTCATCCACGGCCGGCCGCGCTCGGGATAGCCCTCGTAGAGCGTCCAGCCCGCGACGCCCTTGTGGTCGGCGACGGTGATCGTGGTCTGCGGCTCCGGATCGATGATCGTCAGGTCGGCGTCGGCGCCGACGCGGATCGCGCCCTTGCGCGGATAGAGGCCGAAGATGCGCGCGGGATTCTCGCCGAGCACGCGCGCCATCCACGTGAGTGGGAACCCGCGCTTCACGACGCCTTCACCGTAGACGAGCGGCACGAGCGTCTCGAGCCCGGGGCTTCCGAACGGCACGACCTTGCCGGCGTCGTCGACGAAGATGTTCTTCCAGCCCGGCTCCTTCATCTTCTTCGGCCGCGGCGAGTGGTCGCTCGCCACGCTCGAGATGTAGCCCTGCGCCGTTCCCGCCCACAGCGCCTCGCGATCGCCACCGTCGGCCGGGCGCAGCGGCGGCCCGATCTTCGCGAGCGGCCCCCACTTCACCATCTCCTGCTCGGTGAGCAGCATGTATTGCGGGCACGTCTCGGTCCACACGCGCTGGCCCGTGGCCTGGGCGCGCTTGATCCGCTCGAGCCCGAGCTGGGTCGAGAGGTGGACGACGTAGACCGGCGCGTTGGTGAGCGCGCCCATGTGGATCACACGGTTGATCGCTTCTTCTTCCGTCCACGGCGGACACGTGCCGGGGAAATCCGTGGGCGCGACCTTGCCCGCGGCGAGCGCCTTGTCCTCCAGGTACGCGATCACGTCGCCGTTCTCGCAGTGGAACTGCGCGAGGCCGCCGTGCGGGCCGATGACTTCGAGGGCGCGGCAGATGAAGTCGTCACTGCACATCCGGTCGCCGCGCTTCTTGTACGTCATGAACATCTTGAAGCTCGGCACCCCCATCGAGATCGCCTCGGGAATGCCTTCGAGCTGCGCGAGCTTGTTCGTGAGGATGAAGTGGTAGCCGAAGTCGAGCACGCTCGACTTCTCGTGCTCGTCCTTCTGCCGCTTGATCGACTGCGGCAGGCTCTCGCTCCCCTCGGTCATCGTGAACACGAGGATGGTGGTGAGCCCGGCGCGCGCGGCGATCTCCGGTCCGCCGCGCCAGTCGTCGTACTCCGTGCCGAGGTGGACGTGACAGTCGATCGCGCCGGGGAACACGATCTTCCCGCGCGCGTCGATCGTGGTCTGCGCGTCCGGCAGCATGTCGACCGGGCCCAGGGCGACGATCCGTCCGTCCTTGATCGCGACACCGCCTTCGAAGACTTCCGTGGCGGTGACGATCCGGTCGCCGTGAACGATGGTGTCGACGCGGCCCGCCGGGCTCATTCGAAGTGTCTCTTCGGCTCGGTGACGAGCCCGTAGTGCTCGGGATGGCGGCGCGCGAAGAAGTTCCAGCGCTTCCGCACGGGGATCATCGCGTCGAGGTCGATGCGTGCCGTGATGAGCTCGTCCTCGTTCGTCTGCGCCTTCGCGATCACCTGCCCGAGCGGGTCGATGATGCAGCTCCCCGCGATGAACTCGACGCCGTCTTCCTTGCCGGCCTTGGCGACGCCGATCACGTAGAGCATGTTCTCGTACGCGCCCGCGCGCAGCACGAGCTCGTTGTGGTCGAGCGCCAGGGGGTAGAGCGGCGTGTTGTAGCCGTTGATGATGATCTCGGCGCCCTGCAGACCGAGCGCGCGGTACGCCTCGGGATAGCGGCGGTCCTGGCAGATGTGGACGCCGACCTTCGCCTTCTTCGCGTCGTAGACCTTGAAGCCGGTGTCGCCGTACTCGAAGAAGTACGGCTCGTAGACCATCGCGTGGCCGTCCACCTTCTTCGTCCCCGGCAGGTGCGTCTTCCGGTACTTCTCGAAGATCCGGCCGTCCTCGTCGACGAAGATCGCGGTGTTGTAGCGCTTGCTCCCGTCCTTCTCCGCGTAGCCGAGGTGAAACGCGATGCGCGCCTCGCGCGCCTTGTCGAAGAGCGGCTGCGTGACGGGCGACGGCATCGCGTCCTCGAAGAACTGGTCGGCGTCGTCGCGGATCCGCTTCGGGAAGTACGTCGTCAAGGCGAGCTCCGGATACGCGACGATCTCGACGCGGTCGGCCGCCGCCTGCTCCATCAGGACGAGCATCCGATCGACCATCTGCTTCCGCGTCGTGCCCTCGGGAATCGCGCCGAGCTGGGCGGCGGCGACCTTCACATAACGAGCCATCCCAAATCCCTCACTTGACCTGCGTCGGTGACTTCCACTTCACGAGCTTCGGGTCCACCTCTTCGAGCAGCTTCGTGTAGAGCACCTGCTCGGCGGGGAACTTCTGCTTGATACGGTCCAGCGAGTGGAGGAAGTCGACGAACTCCGCCATGCCCTTCGGGATCTTGTCGGTCATCTCCATCGAATAGATGTTGAGCGCCATGATGTCGCGCGTCGTGGCCTCGTCGATCTTCATCTCGGCCGCGACCACCTTCACCACCGCCTCGCGGTCGCTGTTGATCTTCGCGGTCGCCTTCTCCAGCGCGCGCAGCACGGCCTTCAGCGTGTTCGGGTTCTTCTTCACCATGTCGCCGCTCGCCACGACGCCCGCGTGCACGCGCAGCCAGTCGACCTGGCCTTCCTTGCCCGGGATGAAGCTGCGGTTTCCGGTGAAGTACACCTTGCCGCCCGCCTGCTTCTGGGCGTTCAGCGCCCACGGCGCCCACACCGCGATCGCGTCGACGTCGCCCTTGGCAAGCGCGATGATCGCGTCCGGCGGCGCCAGGTTCACGAACTGGATCTTGTTGAAGTCGACGCCCGTGTCCTTCGCCATCGCCTGGATCGCCATCGTCAGCGAGGCGCCCTTCGGCATCCCGATCTTCAGCTTCTCGAGATCCTTCGGGGACCTGACGATCTCCTGCGCCTTCTTGCCGAGCACGACCTGCTGCGTGCCCGCGACGTCGCTCTGCGGGGCGATGTTGTAGATCGCGCCGCCGTTCGCGGCGATCGGCACCACCATCGTGGCCGTCGCGGTCGCGAGGTGAATGTTGCCGGCGCCCCACATCGACGGCAGCTCGGGCCCGTTGATGTACCAGCGCGGGTTGACCTTGATGCCCTCGGCCTGGAAGAAGCCCATCTTGTCGGCGACGGCGAACTGCGACGACATCTGGAGATCGCGCACCAGCCAGGCGTCGATCTCGGCGACTTCGGGTTTCTGGGCACCGGCGTCCACCGTCAGGCCGAGGACGAGGACGAGGACGAGCGCCGCGAACAAGGCACGCATGAAGAGAACTCCTTTCACGGTTGGCGCGCGTGGATCACGCGCCGTTCGAGAGCGAGCAGGACGGCGTTCACGAGCGAGCCGAGGAGCCCGAGGACCAGCGCTCCCATGACGATCAGCGGCGGGTTGAAGTACGTCCGCGCCTCCATGATGAGGTTGCCGAGCCCCGCGTCCGCGCCGATGAACTCGGCGCCGACGATGACGAACAGCGCGAGCCCGAACCCGAGACGCAGCGCGACCACGATGCCGGGCAGCGCCGCGGGCAGCACGACGCGCCGCACGAGATCCGTGCGCGTCGCGCCGAGACTCGCGGCGGCACGGAGCAGCATGACGTCGACGCGCAGGACGCTCGCGGCCACCCCGACGAACATGGGAAAGAACGTAGTGTACGCGATGAACGCGACCTTGGACGTCTCGCCGAGGCCGAACCAGACCAGGAACATCGGCAGGAACGCGAGCGGCGGGATCGGCCGGACGAACTCGATGATCGGCTCGAGGACGAGCCGCAGAGGCGCGCACAGCGCGGCAAAGATTCCGAGCGTCAGCGCGGCGACGGCGGCGATCCCGAACCCCTGGGCGACGCGCGCCAGCGACGTGAGGAGATTCTTCACCAGGCTGCCGTCGCGGATCGCGTCGACGCCGACCTTCACGACCTCGTGCGGCGCCGGCAGCAGCGCGGGGTTGACGAACGACACCACGCGATTGCCGTAGGCCACGATGGCCCACGCGACGAGCACGACGAGCAGCGCGACGGCGCGTCCTTTCACGGGTGGACCTTCAACACTTCTTCCTTCACCACGCGCGTGATGTCGGCCTCGTAGCGTGTGAACTCCGGGGCGAAGCGGTCGCGCACCTCGGGAAGCTCGATGTCGAACACCTGCTTGATGCGCCCCGGCGCGGAGGTCATCACCACCACGCGATCGGCGAGGTAGACGGCCTCGCGGATCGAGTGGGTGACGAAGACCACGGTCTTGTGCTCCACGCGCTGGATGCGCGAGAGCTCGTCCTGGAGGATCTCGCGCGTCTGCGCGTCCAGCGCGCCGAACGGCTCGTCCATCAGGATGATCGACGGATTGTTCGCGAGCGCCCGCGCGATCGCCACGCGCTGCTTCATGCCGCCCGAGAGCTGGACCGGAAACTTCTCGGCGTGACCGCCGAGGCCGACGAGGTCGAGATAGCGCGCGGCCGTCCGGTGGCGCTCCTCGGCGGCGACGCCCTTGAGCGTCGGTCCGAACTCGACGTTGCCCGCCACGGTCAGCCACGGAAACAGCACGTATTCCTGGAACACGACGCCGCGATCCGCGCCAGGGCCGGTGACCGGCACGCCGTCCACGAGCACGCGGCCGCCGCTCGGCGCGAGGAAGCCGGCGACGATGTTGAGCAGCGTCGACTTTCCGCAGCCCGATGGCCCGAGCAGGCAGACGAACTCGCGCTCGGCGACCTCGAGGTCCATCTTCTCGAGCGCCGGCACGCCGCGACCGAACGCTTTCGACACGCCCTCGAACTGGATCTTCGCCATCACGGCGCCTGCCAGCGGAGCAACCGGCGCTCGGCCAGCCGCACGAGCGCGTTGCCCGCGTACCCGAAGAGGCCGAGGAGCACCGCGGCGCCCAGCATCTGCGGGACGAGGAAGAAGCTGCGCCCGTCGTTGATGAGGAAGCCGAGCCCCTGCTCGGCCCCGATGAACTCGGAGATCACGATCACGAAGAACGAGAGCGCGATGCCGAGGCGAATGCCGGTGAGCATCTCGGGCAGCGCGGCGGGCAGGATCACGCGGAAGAAGAGCTGCACCGGGCGCGCGCCGAGGCTCTGCGCGGCGCGCACGAGCAGCGGGTCCAGGCGGCTCACCGCGTGGACGGTGGTCAGGAACATGGGAAAGAACGTCGCGTAGGTGATGAAGCCGACCTTCGAGCCTTCGCCGATCCCGACCCACACGATGAAGAGCGGCAGCATCGCGAGCGGCGGAATCGGCCGCAGCAGCTCGACGATCGGCTCGACGACGCCTCGCAGCGCGCGGAAGTATCCGCACGGCAGCCCGAGCCCGATCGCGAGCACCGCGCCGGTCGAGAACCCGATGGCCACGCGCTCGAGCGTGGCGCCGACGTGGCCCCAGAGCTGGCCCTTCGCCGCGAGCGTGACCAGCGCGCCGGCGACGACCCACGGCCCGGGGAAGAAGATCGGGTTGAAGAGCGTGAAGGCGACGACGGCGCCGGACACGACACTCCACACGACCAGGAAGCCCACGATCGCGAGCGCCTTCAGCCGGAGCGTCCGCTGCCTGTCGAGCGCCGGGCCGCGCAGCCCCCATTCCATGAGCTCGGGCATGCTGCTCAGCACCGCGGAGCGTCGCGCGCCTAGTTCCACTTCACCAGCTCGCTGAGCGCGCCGCTGAGGTTCGTCTTCGCGCCGTCGAGGTGCGGATGGACGGCGAGCGCGCGCCGGAACAGGTCCGCCGCTTCCTTGTACTGCTCGAGCGCCATGTGACAGAGCCCCTGCCCTGACAGCGCGCCGAAGTGGTTGGGGTTGCGCGCGAGCGTCTCGCGGCAGTCGGCGATCGAGCCGGTGAAGTCCTTGGCGAGGAAGCGCACCGTCGCGCGCTTGTTCCAGCCTTCGGCGAAGCGGGGCGCGACGCCGATGAGGCGCGAGAACAGCGCCTCGGCCTCGTCGAGCTTCTGGCGCTCCATCGCCTCGATGCCCTGGCGCAGCAGCGAGTCGAGCCGCGGATCGCCGGAGCGATGCCACATCTCCCAGAGCGCGGCGGCCGCGCGCGCCGCGCGCACGGGATCGTCGCCCTTGAGCGTCGAGAGTGCTTCGGGTTCCGTCATGCGCGCGTTACCGTCCCTTCAGCTTCACGTCTTCGTAGGGCGCGGAGAAGAACGCGTAGCTGGCAATGACTCCGATGCCGGACTCCTCGACGCGCGGCCCGACGCCGCTCATCGCGGCGATCTGGTAGATCGGGGCGAAGATCGCCCGCTCGTGGACGAGCTGCTGGATGCGTTGCAGCGCCGACTCGCGCCGCTTGCGATCGAGCTCGGTCGCCTGCTCGCGGAAGAGCCCGTCGATGTCGGGATGGCCGCCGTAGACGTACGCGCCGCCGGAGGCGACGAACGCCTCCATGCGCGTGGCGGCGTTGCCGAACGCGCCGCTCGCCCCCTGCACCATGTTCTTCAGCTTCTTCTCGCCGAAGGTCTTGAAGAACGCCGCGCGCTCGAGCGGGCGTACCTTCGCGCGGATGCCCACGGTCTGCAGCGAGTTGACCGTCGCCTCGGCCACGTTCGTGAACGCGGCGTCGACGAAGTAGTCGCCGGCGTCGAACCCGTTGGGATAGCCGGCCTCCGCGAGCAGCTTCCTCGCGCGCGAGGGATCGTACCCGTACGGCGGCGGCTGCCAGAAGAACTCGAAGCTCGACGGCACGATGCTGCCCGTGACCTTCGCGAACCCGAGGTTCTCCGACTGGTTGATCGCGTCGCGGTCGATGGCGTGGTTCGCGGCGAGCCGCACCCGGCGATCGTGCCACGGCGACTTCGGATCCCACTGGTCGGCGAAGTACACCCAGAAGGGCGTCGGCACGAGCGTCGCCTTGAGCGTGAGCCCGGCCGTACGCCGCACCTCCTCGGCGAGCGCGCCCCAGATCGCATAGGCGATGTCCACCTCGCCGCGCTTGAGCGCGGCCACGCGGGTCGTGTCGTCGGGGACGACTTTGAAGACGAGCCGCTTCACGGCCGGCGGCTTGCGCCAGTAGCCGTCGAAGGCCTCGAGCACGAGCTCCACGCCCGGCGTGAAGGAGACGAAGCGGTACGGCCCGGCGCCGACCGGCGCCTTCTTGAACCCGTCCTCGCCGACCTTCTCCACGTACTTCTTCGGCACGATCCAGCCGGCGCCGGTCGCGATCGCGTAGAACGTCATGAAGTCGGGCCACGCCTGCTTCAGACGGACGCGCACGCGCGCGGGATCCGGCGTCTCGACCGCCGCCACGCGCTCCTTCAACATCTTCGAGGAGGCGCCGCGGTAGCGCTCGAGCGAGAACTTCACGTCGTCCGCCGTCACCGGCTCGCCGTGGTGGAAGCGGACTCCCTTGCGCAGCACGAACTCGAACACGAGCCCGTCCGGCGACGTCGTCCACGACTCCGCCAGCGCGGGCGCGAACGCGTTGCCGGGCAGCTGCTTCACCATCGCATCGTGCAGCGCGTACAGCACCACGTAGGGCGTGATGATCCCGGACGTCTCCGCGGGATCGAACCAGGTCGGCGCGAGCGCGAAGTGGAGCGCCCAGGTGAGCTGGCCTTCGGGCGCCGAGGAAGCGGCCGGCACCCAGGTGAGGGCGAGGAGCAGCACGAGGAGCGTCGTGACCGTGACGCGGGCGTTCCTCATCGAGGCCTCCTTGCGCGCGACGCCCGGCCCGGCTTGCGCGTCCCGCGCGGTGCTGCGAAGCTAGCGCCGCCACCCAGACGAGGTCAATGGAGGAGCGGCATGGGCTACGCGAACATCCTCAGCGAGCGTGTCGACGGCGCGGCCGTCATCACCCTGAACCGGCCGGAGAAGCTCAACGCGCTGAGCTACGGGCTCATGCAGGAGCTCGACGAGGAGCTGACGCGGCTCGAGGAGGACGACGCCGTCAAGGCCGTCATCCTCACCGGCGCGGGCGACAAGGCGTTCTCGGCGGGCGCGGACATTCACGAGATGGCCGGGCTCAGCGAAGCGCAGCTCGGCGAGCGACAGGCGTTCCGCAACCGCGCGACGTGGCACATCGCGACGTTCGCGAAGCCGCTGATCGGCGCGCTCAACGGGCTCGCGTACGGCGGCGCCGCGCTGCTCAGCTCCACGCTCGACATCCGCATCGGCTGCGAGCGCACGAAGTTCCGCTTCCTCGCCGCGAGCTACGGCCGCGTGAACTCCACGTGGTCGCTGCCGGTGTGCGTCGGGATGCCGAAGGCCAAGGAGCTGCTCTACACCGGGCGTGACGTCTTCCACGACGAAGCCGAGCGCATCGGCCTGCTCAACCAGGTCGTGCCGTCGGCGAAGCTGCGCGACACCGCGCTCGGGATGGCGGCGATGATCGCGAAGAACGACGCGCGGATGGTCACGGGCATCAAGCGCCTGCTGCACGAGGACATCGGGATGCCGTGGCGCGAGGCCTACGACAACGAAGAGGTCGCGCGCGGGACGTGGCTCAAGTCCGGCTCCGTGCGCGAGGGATTCAAGGACTTCCTCGCGCGCAAGCCTTCGTGAGGAGACCGTCATGAGCTGGAACGGACAGACCGTCATCGACATGGACTCGCACATCGTCGAGCGCGCGGACAGGTTCTACACGGACTACATCGATCCAGCGTATCGCGGCGCCTATGACCGGATGTGCGAGGCCGTCGCGAAGCAGGCCAAGGCCGGCCACGGCTACTCGCTCTTCGGCAGCCGCACGTCAGTGGTCGAGCCGATAGAGACCGGCCGCCCGCTCGGCGTGCGCGACACGTTCGGGCTCACGCAACGCTCTGCGATGGAAGGCGGGCGCCGCGCGTTTCCGCCGGGCCGTCCCGACGCGCTGCCGCCGATCCGGCCCGAGGTGAGCTGGGACGCGAAGATGCGGATCGAGGACATGGACCGCGCGATGATCGACGTGAACGTCCTCTATCCGACACACGTCTCGAGCTACTGCGCGCTGCGCGACCTCGGCCTCGAGAACGCGCTCTACCGCGCGTATCACCGCTGGGTCGTCGACTTCTGCGCGCACGCGCCGTCACGCCTGAAGTGGACGCTCGTCGCGAACATGCGCGACGTCGCGGGCGGCGTGAAAGAGATCGAATACTGGGCGGATCGCGATCCGAACCTGGTCGGCATCTACATCTCGCCGCAGGCGCCCGAGGGCAAGCTGCTCGACAATCCCGATCTCCATCCGCTCTACGAAGCCGCGCAGCACTTCGATCTCCCGCTGCTCGCCCACGGCGGAACGTCGCGGCCGCCGTACGGACCGGGATCGTTCGATCTCGACGGCGCGTGGTTCCTGCTCCACAGCTTCGCGAACCCGTGGGCGGGGATGGCCGCGCTCGGCGCCCTGATCGGCGGCGGCGTGTTCGACCTGTTCACGCGGCTGCGCGTGGCGATCATCGAGACCGGCGGCGGCTGGCTGCCGCTCGCGCTCGATCGTCTCGACACGCACTACATCATGTCGCCGAACCACGTCCCGAACCTGAAGCGCCTGCCGCGCGACGTGCTGGCCGAGGGGCGCTACTTCCACGCGATCGACACGTGGGAGCGCTCGATCCCGTTCTGCGTGCAGGAGCTCGGCGAGGATCTCTGGCTCTTCGCGAGCGACTGGCCGCACGGCGACACCGCGTGGCCGGAGTCGGTGCCGCAGATCACCGGGCGCAAGGAGCTGTCGGACAGCGCGAAGCGCAAGATGCTCGGCGAGAACGCGCTGCGTCTCTGTCCGCGCCTGCGCGGGTGATGGACAGCGTCGAGGGCCGTCGTGGCGGGCACGCGCGCGGTCGACGGTATATCCCCCGGGAATGCCGCCCGATGGGCCGACCGGATCTCCCGCCTGCGGTCCTGCTGCGAACACGAAGCCGCCGAGCGGGTCAGGTTCGCGCCAACGTCGCGTCGTTTCGCAGATTCCGGTCCGAGGCCGCTGCCGTCGCGTTTCCGACTAGACGCGACGACCGTCGGGTTTCGTCGTGATATCCCGACCGGCCTATCACGAGACCGAATTCTAGTTGGGCGATTCACGCAGCCGAGGTGAGCACGGGGAGCATCGAGTGATTGTCAGACGCCGCGCCCTGGTGCTCGCAGCCTGTGCAGGCATCCTCGTTGCGCCGCTGGGCGCGAGCGCACAGCAAGCAGCGAGTGTCCCGCGCGTCGGCGTTACCGTCGCCGGCTTTCCTCCTAACGCGTACGTGGAGTCGCTCCGCCGCGGGCTCGCCGATCTCGGCTGGATAGAAGGCAAGAACATCCTGATCGAGTACCGTTACGCAGAGGGGCGGAACGATCGCTGGCCTCAAATGATGGCCGACCTCGTCGGCTTGAAAGTGGACCTCATCGTCGCCGGGGGCGGCGAGCCGGCCGTAAGTGCCGCCAAGCAGTTGACGAGCACGATACCCATCGTCATGCCCGCAACGTATGATCCAGTCGCCGCTGGTTTGGTGTCGAGCCTCGCTCGGCCTGGGGGAAACATCACCGGGCACGCTCAAGCCGACGCCGAGACCACGGTAAAACGGATGGAATTCTTGAAGGCGCTCCGGCCGAAAGCCCAGCGGGTTGCGGTACTCGGGCAGCGCGGCATGTATGCACCGGCACACACCGACGCCATTGAGGCGGCCGCACGCTCCCTGGGCCTCCAGCTCCAGAGGCTTACCGCCAGCCGCGTAGAGGCGTTGGACGGCGCGTTCGGCGCATTCAAGGATGCAGGCGCTGAAGGTCTCATCGTTCTCGCTTCGGGCGTCTTCACCGCCCATCGCAAGCGTGTGGTTGACCTCGCCGCGCAGCACCGTCTGGTCGCCGTCTACGAGCACCGGGACTTCGTCGACGCTGGCGGCTTGATGTCGTACGGCCCCTCCTTCGAGGAGCTATGGCGCGGCGCTGCGCGGTACGTCGATAACATTTTGAAAGGTGCTGCCCCGGCCGACCTGCCCATCGAGCAGCCGACGAAGTTCGAGTTGGCGATCAACCTGAAGACCGCCAGGTCGCTCCAAATCACCGTTCCTCAAGCGCTGTTCGTCAGGGCGGATCGCATCGTCGAGTGAAGCGCGTGATCGATGTATCGTGCGCGCGATGCCACTGGGAAAGTCCGTGTGCTCGCCCAACTACCGGATGCAGCCGCCGCGCGCGGCCGCGCGCGGCTGATCCGCAGCGTTAGCCTTCATGGCACAGCTGAGCACAATAGAGCGCTTCGGGCAGACGGGACGCCCAGCGTCATCGCGGACCGGGCGACTGCTCGGTACGGCCCCGCCCGGTCGCACCGGGTCGCACCATATTCGTCGCATTGCACCGATGCGTTATAGTGCCTCGGCCGTTTGCGGGTGTCCTTCCGCCGGATCCAGGGAGCGATGACCATGAGCGCACCGCGGGAGTTTGTACACGCCACCAACAAACTCAACGTCGCGAATCCATTCCGTGTGTACGGAGCCGTGACGGCGTTCGGCGGCGCGCTCGTCGCCGTTGTGGGAGGGCTTCCGATCTTTCGACGTCTTGCCGACGGTAGCATTGCGGCGCTCGCCGACCAAGGTGTCGGTCCTACGACGCTGACGACACTCGTCGCTGTGGTCATCGGAGGCATTAGCACGCTCGTGGGCCTCACGTATCTCGGCGAGGGACTACGGTCGATGGTGCGGCTGTGGGTGCCCCAGGGACGCCGAAGGGTTTCGCGCGCGGCAATGATGTGCTCGAGAGCATCAGAAAGCGACAGGTATCTGCTTACGACGCCCCTGACGTTGCAAAGCTGTGGACCGTGCGCCAGGTTATGGGAGATCGGGTGCTGCTCCTCAGCCCGCGCTTGCGACGGACGGCGGTCGACCTCCTCCGCGAAGCGCGCGGCGTGGTGTGGTCGATTGGGCTGGTGATCGTCGCGTTTCTTGTCCCTGCCGCGGCGATCGAAGACCGCGTGCTCCGTTACGTCTGGACGCGCTTGCGTGATGAGTTTGCGCTGACGCTGCTCGTCGTATTGCTCGTCGGTGCAGTGATCCGCGTCGTGGCGGCGTTTCTGCTCGTTCCCCAGAGGGTCCCGGAAACGCTGAGCCATCGCAGGAACCAGCGCGTAGATGGCGCTGGTCATCCAGCTACGCTTTTGAGCACGCTCCAAGAAACCGCCCGGTTTCTTGAATGGAACGGGCTCCCGATCCGCGTCGAGAAGGAAGATCCGACGTTGCACGGAACCGGTGTGGGCGACACGGGCACTTTCAAGTCCACGGTTCTAATCGAGGATCAACCAAAGCCCGTTCAGGGAGATACGGCCGTCGCTCCAGGGCATTTACTCGCGGTGACCGGCGCGATCCTCCTCGTGATAGGTGTTGTTATCCTTTCGTTCGTCCAGGCGCCAACCCGCGCGCTCTTTCTACCGCGCGACCTACTCATAGTCATCAACGCCGCGGGAACCCTGGTTGCAATGCTCCCCGTTTCGACTGCTCACCCTGGGGACGTAAGATTCGACGGGGGGAGCCATGGGCGAGTACCCACGGAAGGCGGACGGGCGACGTGT
>Ga0233425_10003363_pt1 | contig 29146 bp, 24 predicted proteins | sample Watercolumn_Towu_2_FD_181712 | JGI IMG/M metagenome (GOLD analysis project Ga0233425, IMG submission 181712) | Freshwater microbial communities from Lake Towuti, South Sulawesi, Indonesia - Watercolumn_Towuti2014_140_MG | ecosystem: Environmental > Aquatic > Freshwater > Lake | place...
GGCTTCCTGGCCAACCCGGAATTTGCCCTGGCCACCCTGGAGGCTGCCGCCAAGGCCGGCGCAGACTGGCTGGTGCTGTGCGAGACCAACGGCGGCAAGCTGCCCTGGCAGGTGGAGGAGATCACCCGCGACGTCGCCGCGCGCTTTTCCACGCGCCTGGGGGTGCACTGCCACAACGACAGCGGCTGTGGCGTCGCCAATTCCATTTCCGCGGTGCGCGGCGGCTGTTCCCTGATCCAGGGCACCATCAACGGCTATGGCGAGCGGGTGGGCAACGCCGATCTGGTGAGCATCATCCCCAACCTGCAGCTGAAGATGGGCTACGAGGCCCTGCGGCCCGAGCAGTTGCGGGAACTCACCGGCCTGTCCCGCTTCGTTGCCGAGGTGGCCAACCTCAAGCATGACGACCACCACCCCTACACCGGGCATTCCGCCTTTGCCCACAAGGGCGGCATCCACGTGGCCGCCATCCTCAAGGCCAGCGACACCTACCAGCACATCGACCCGGAGCGGGTGGGCAACGAGCGGCGCTCGGTCATTTCCGAGCTGTCCGGGCGCGGCAACATCCTGTTCATGGCCCAGAGCCTGGGCATCGACGTGGATCGGGAAGACGCCCAGAAGGTGCTGGGCCAGATCAAGCACATGGAACATGAGGGCTTCACCTTCGAGGCTGCCGAGGCCAGCGTGGAACTGATGTTCCGCCGCCTGCAGGCCGGCTACGTGCGGCCCTTCGAACTGGTGGACTATTTCGTCATCACCGAGCGCCGCCACGGGCGCGGCCTGCTCTCCGAGGCCACGGTGAAGGTGAAGGTAGGCAGCGAGGTCAAGTTCACCGCCGCCGAGGGCAACGGTCCGGTCAACGCCCTGGCCACCGCCTTGCAGGACGCCCTGGTGGGCGCCTATCCGGTGCTGCGCACGGTGCGCCTGTCCGACTACAAGGTGCGCATCCTCAACAGCGCCACCGGTACCGCCGCCTCGACGCGGGTGCTGATCGACTTCCAGAGCGGCAGCGAGTCCTGGACTACCGTGGGCGCCAGCACCAACATCATCGAGGCCAGCTGGCGCGCCCTGGCCGACAGCATGGAATACGCCCTGGTCAGGTTGGCCGGCGAGGGCAGGGGCGGGGCCTGAGCCGGGGTTAGAGCCGCGCCCAGTACGAGAACGCTGCCGCCTGGCCGCGATATCTGCCTTCCGCGTCGACGAGGTTCCACACCGTGGCCCGCTCGATGCGGAAGCGCCGGCCGGTGCTGGAGATGCGGATGCCCGCATAGTCGTCGATGAAGCCGAAGCGGCTCACCCGCTCCAGCAGGACCGCGCGTTCCTCGCGCGCCAGGGGCTCGGCGGACAAGCGCGAGGGCAGGGCGGTGAAGGCGGCGAAATCCAGCTCGAACAGTTCCAGGGCCATGCGGTTGCCGTAGCAGAAGACCGGGTCCGACTGGGTGCCGTGCGCCACGATGGCCTTGGGTGCCAGCCACAGGGCCGTCCACGGATCGGGAACCACACTGCGTTCCAGCAGGGGGCGCCCGACTATGCGGTCGTGGCTATCGATGATCAGACGCGCCAGCCGGTCATCGGTGGGTGACGGAAGGCGGGAAGCGGGATCGGCCATGGGTGGGCTGCGGCGGCGTAGACCGGCTTGATCCTACCCCGCCGTATCGGCGTGCGGAAAGCCACCCTTTCCAGCCGGAATCTCACGACGGCTGCTTCCCGGCCGAAATCGCACTAAGATAGCCCCACCCCGCATGCGGGCGGATTGACCACACAACCCAGGATTCGAGGAGATCCATCATGCTGAAAGTGTTGTTCGGTACCTCCACGGGCATTCTGTCCATCATCACCGTCCTGGGCGCGACAGTGGTGGTCGCGGGCTTCTCGTACTGGATGTACCGCAAGTCGCTGAACAAGGACAAGTAAGCAAGCCGGCGGGTTGAGCGCCCGGTCCTTCCCCTCGGATGTGCGCCCACGCGAGGTGTGGGCGTGGGCGATGTACGACTTCGCCAATTCGGGTTTCACCACGGTGGTGATCACCGCCGTCTTCAACGCCTATTTCGTCGCCGTGGTGGCGGACAACGCGGTCTGGGCGACCTTCGCCTGGAGCGCCGCGCTGGCGGTGTCCTACGGCCTCATCCTGCTCACTGCACCGGCGCTGGGGGCCTATGCCGATGCCCATGCCGCCAAGAAGAAGCTGCTGGTACTGGCCACCCTCGGCTGCGTGGCGGGTACCGCCGGCCTGGCCTTGTCCGGGCCGGGCGACCTGGCCTGGGCGGTGGGCCTGTTGATCCTGGCCAATTTCTGCTTCGGCAGCGGCGAGAACCTGATCGCCGCCTTCCTGCCGGAACTGGCGCGTGGCCGGCGGCTTGGCCGGGTATCCGGCTGGGGGTGGGGTCTGGGTTATGTCGGCGGCATCATTACCCTGGGCGCGTGCCTGGCCTACATCACCGCAGCCCAGGCCAGAGGGAGCCAGGCATCGCAGTTCGTGCCGATCGCTCTGTGGATCACCGCCGGCATTTTCGCCCTGGCATCCCTGCCCACCTTCCTGTTCCTGCGCGAGCGGGCCACCCCGCAGGCGCATCCGCACGGCATCCTCGCCACCGCCTTCCGCCGGCTCGGGGCCACGCTGAGCCAGGCCAGGCGCTACCGCGACATGCGCCGTTTCCTGGTCTGCGTCGTGTTCTACCAGGCCGGCATCCAGGCGGTGATCGCCCTGGCCGCCATCTATGCCCAGCAGGCCCTGGCCTTTTCCACACGGGATACCCTCATCCTGATCCTGGCGGTCAACCTCACTGCGGCCGCCGGTGCCTTTGCCTTCGGCTACGTCCAAGATCGCCTGGGCCATGTGCTTACCATCGCCCTCACCCTGCTGGGGTGGATCGCCGTCATTCTGCTGGCCTGGAGCGCCACAGGTCCGGGCCGCTTCTGGCTCGCCGCCAATCTGGCGGGTCTGTGCATGGGTGCCTCCCAGGCGGCCGGCCGTGCCCTGGTCGGGTATTTCAGCCCGTCAGCCAAACGCGCCGAATTCTTCGGCCTGTGGGGTTTGGCGGTGAAGCTCGCCTCCATTCTCGGCCCCCTTACCTACGGCGCCGTCACCTGGATTTCCGGTGGCGATCACCGCCTGGCCATCCTCATCACCGGCATCTATTTCGTTGTCGGACTGGGGCTGCTGGCGGGCATAGACGCGCGGCGGGGAAGGAAGGCAGCGCTTGGGAGGGCGGGCACGTGACGGCGGTGTTACGTATGCCGTGAAATGCAAAAGGCCCACATCGCTGCGGGCCTTGCTGTGTCTGGCTCCCCGACCTGGACTCGAACCAGGGACCTGCGGATTAACAGGCAAAGCCAATTCTAACCGAACTTTGTAAATCAATGCCTTGCGTCACCCGCAACAGGCATTTGAAGGACTGCGAAGGCGTGGAATATGTGCCCAATGGGGAAAGATGGTTACGAATTGGCTACGGTCGAATTCGAGTCTCGAATGCGAAACTTGAATTCAGGTGACGAGGTAGCAAGTTATCCAGGCTGTCCACAGCCCGAAGCACCGCGCACGCGTGGCGCACGCCACGCACAGGCGGGCGCGGGGGCGCGAAGCGCGGCTGTGGGCAGGGTGGGTAACTTGCGGGCCGTGGATCGTTTCGAGAAACTCAGGCACATATCGGCCTACTTGCCGCAGGTCGTGACTATGATCGTCGTTCGCCATCACTTGACAGGCCAAAAGATCATTTGATAGCTTTCGTATCGCCGTGACCTGTTCCACCGCAAACACGGCAAATCATATGAAGTGCGCTATACCGGACAACCCTCCGCATAGGACACAGGGCCGGGCGCACTAGACCTCCAAGACAGTACGCGGTTCAGCGTTGGCCCTGGGAATTCTCAGGGCCGACCTCCGTAACTTTTTCTTGGAGGCAACATGTCCGCATACACCAACACGCAAGCCAGAATCCGTAAGGCGCTGGGGCTGGCCGGGCGGGCGAGGCTTGAGCACGGGCGGCCAGACCTGGCGTCATCGGCATCAGTGCCCCGTCTGGTAACACGGGGCGAAAGTACATCCCAATCCCCCTATTGGGGTGAAACGTCTTTTCAGGAAGAAACCTGGGATGAAAGCGAACGCATAGAGACCAGGCCGGGCCGAGACGGGCGCCCCATCCTCAAGGCCCATCCCACACCACACGAGCAGGCACCTACAGGCATTGCTCATGTGGATGGATTCTGCTTCACCGTCACTCCGCCGAACCCCGCTTCCACAAAGGCCTCCCTAGCCTGGATTTTTCCGACCCTAGCGGAAATCTTCGGGTGTCCCGTCCTGACCGACACTAAGAGCGGATGGAACGGCTATGAGAAGAAGTACGACTTGGGTACCCCAGGTGCATTCCTGGCCATTGGCGGCAAGGCCCAGCGTGGCACCATCCATGTCGAGTTCATGGGCATGGCCTGCGCCAAGGTTCCAGACTGGAACAAGGTCCAGGCCTGGGGAGAGTCGGTTAACGCCAAGATCACACGTATTGATCTGGCGCATGATGATTTCGAAGGCTTGGCGGTCAATATCGATCAGGCCGTTCAATGGCACAAAGAAGGCGGTTTCAAGAATGGGGGGCGCCCGCCTCGATCTCAATGCCTCGGGGACTGGCTGGATCCTGGTAGTCCCAAGGGGCGGACTTTGCAGATCGGCGCCAGGGAAAACGGCAAGCTGGCACGTGTCTACGAAAAAGGTAAGGAACTCGGAGACCACGTAAGCCCCTGGTGTCGCGTCGAAGTTGAATGGCACGATACAAACCGCGTATTGCCTTGGGATATGGTTACCCGGCCAGGCCAGTACCTCGCCGGCGCCTATCCCTGCCTCAAGTTCCTATCGGCGCGACAGGACAAGGTCAAGACCTTCCAGAAGGCCGCCAAGATCAGTCTTGAACGGGCCACAGAAAACCTCCGTCACATGGGGGGTAAAGTCATCAATGTCCTGATGCTGGCCAACGGCAAGCCCGAGAGCGTGATAAAGGCCGTTCGTCGTGACGGCATCCCCAGCCGCCTGGAAGGCTATCAAGGGGCCGTCCGGTGGAATGAGCTTCACGACGCGGCATGAAAACCCTAGACCTGCACGCCGCCGCCGAACTGCTCCGAATCCACCCCGTAACCCTGCGGGAAAAGGCCCGCCACGGCGAAGTACCGGGGGCCAAGATCGGGAAATCCTGGCTATTCGTGGACGTTGATCTGATCGATCACATCCGCTCACAATACCCGGCGCGGGTGATGCAGGGTGCACACCAGGAGAAATCCGAATGTCACTCTACAAACGCAAAGATTCTTCCGTCTGGTGGATCAAGCTCCACCACCTGGGAGAGGCGATACAAAGAAGCACTGGGACAGCCGACAAGGTGAAGGCCCAGGAGTACCACGACAAGCTAAAAGCCTCGTTGTGGGATCAGGGGAAGCTCGGGGCAAAACCTCGGCGCACCTGGCAGGAAGCGGCGGGCCGCTGGATCGATGAGACCTCGGACAAGCGCACTCACCGTGAAGATTTGCGGAAGCTGAAATGGTTTCACCCCTTCCTCGGCGCCCTGCACCTGGATGAAATCACGCTCGACGTGATCGACCGGATCAAGGCGGCCCGGCTCAAGGAAGGCACGAAGTCCACGGCTAACCGCTACTTGGCTCTGATTCGGGCCATCCTCATTCGTGCATGTGATGAATGGGAATGGATGGATAAGGTGCCTAAGGTGAAGCTCTTTAAGGAACCGGAAGGACGTGAACGCGCGCTCACCCCTGAACAGGCCCGGCGGCTCCTGGAAGCCCTGCCGGCCCATCAGCGGGACGTGGTGACCTTCGCACTTCTGACGGGATTGAGACAGTCGAACGTGTTGGGCCTGGAATGGTCGCGGGTCGATCTGGAACGGTGCTTCGCCTGGATTGAAGGCTGGCAGTCAAAGAACCGCCGCCCAATCCCGGTGCCTCTCAGCGAGGAAGCCGTAACGGTATTGCTGCGCCAGGTTGGCAAGCATCCCGAGAGGGTGTTCACCTTCAACGGTAAGCCGATCAAACAGGCCAACACCAAGGCATGGCAGGAAGCGCGCAAGCGGGCAGGCATCGAGGATTTCCGCTGGCACGATCTGCGCCATACCTGGGCAACGTGGCATCGGCAGGCGGGAACGCCCACGCATGAGCTGCAACGCCTGGGAGGTTGGAGAACGGCTTCCATGGTTGAGCGCTACGCGCACCATGCGCCCGACCAGTTGGCTGCAGCTCCGGCCCGTCTCAATGCGGTGATTGGTGGTTACGAATTGGCTACGGTGGGCCAGAAATGAAAAGGCCCGCATCGCTGCGGGCCTTGCTGGTTCTGGCTCCCCGACCTGGACTCGAACCAGGGACCTGCGGATTAACAGTCCGTCGCTCTACCGACTGAGCTATCGGGGAATTGGGAGGCCGCGATATTACTGACGGTGCGGTGTTCGGTCAACCGCTTTGGGTGCTTGGGACCCGCGGCTAAAGAGTCCGTTGCTCTCAGGCAAAGGCCTTGGCGATACGCTCGACAGCCTTTTTCAGGTTGTCCATGGAAGTGGCGAAGGAGATGCGGATGCAGCCTTCGGCACCGAATGCGGAGCCGGGTACCAGGGCGACGCCGTGTTCCAGCAGGTATTCGCTGACGGCCAGGTCGTTGGCGGCGGGAATCCTTCCGGTGGCGTGGAGCTTGGCGATGGCCCCGCTCACGTCCGGGAAGGCGTAGAAGGCGCCGCCGCTGTCCACGCACTTCACGCCGGGGATGGTGTTGAGGCCGTCCACCACGAAGCGGTGGCGTTCGCGGAAGGCGGCCAGCATGGGTTGGATGCAAGCCTGGTCGCCGTTCAGGGCCGCCTCGGCCGCCACCTGGGAGATGGAGGTGGGGTTGGAGGTGCTCTGGGACTGGATGTTGTCCATGGCGGCGATGATCTTGGCCGGGCCGGCGGCGTAGCCGATGCGCCAGCCGGTCATGGCGTAGGCCTTGGAGACGCCGTTGAGGACCAGGGTACGGTCGTAGAGGTCCGGACAGGCATTGAGGATGTTGCTGTAGGCCCCATCCGCCATGAGGATGTGCTCGTACATGTCGTCGCTGGCGATGAGCACCCGGGGATGCCGGCGCAGCACCACGCCCAGTGCCGCCAGTTCGGCCTTGGAATAGACGGCGCCGCTGGGGTTGGAGGGGCTGTTGATCACCAGCATCCTGGTCTTGGGGGTGATGGCCGCCTCCAGTTGCGCCGGGGTGATCTTGAAACCCTGGTCGATGCCGGCCTGGACGATGACCGGCACGCCGTCGGCCAGGATGACCATGTCCGGGTAGGACACCCAGTAAGGCGCCGGGATGATGACCTCGTCGCCCGGGTTGATGACGGCCTGGGCCAGGTTGTAGAAGCTCTGCTTGCCGCCGCAGGAGACCAGCACCTGGTTGGGCGCGTAGCTGAGGCCGTTTTCCCGTTGGAACTTGCCGATGACCGCCTGCTTCAGGCTGGGGGTGCCGCCCACGGCGGTGTACTTTGTGAAGCCGGCGTGGATGGCGGCGATGGCCGCGTCCTTGATGTGCCGGGGGGTGTCGAAATCCGGTTCGCCCACGCCCAGGCCGATGATGTCCTTGCCTTCGGCCTTCAGTTTGGCTGCCTTGGCGGCGACGGCCAGGGTGGGGGAGGGCTTGATGTTCTGAACGCGGCGGGAGAGTTCCAAGAGGGAGCCTTTTTCGGGATGCGGCGCGCGGCGGGGCGCCAGAAGACTAAAATGGTCGGGATTTTTCGCGCGCGGAATTTTAACTTGGCTGTCACCTTCCCCCCTAGTCCTTTTGCACTGCATCAACCGTTTCCGCCGGCCGGCGACCAGCCTGAGGCGATCGAGCAACTGGTACGCGGCGTGGACGCGGGTCTGCGCTTCCAAACCCTGCTCGGGGTGACCGGTTCCGGCAAGACCTACACCATGGCCAACGTCATCGCCCGCCTGGGCCGGCCGGCCTTCGTCATGGCGCCCAACAAGACCCTGGCGGCCCAGCTGTATGCCGAGTTCCGCGAGTTCTTCCCGGACAACGCGGTGGAGTATTTCGTTTCCTATTACGACTACTACCAGCCGGAAGCCTATGTGCCGTCCCGGGATCTGTTCATCGAGAAGGATTCCAGCATCAACGAGCACATCGAACAGATGCGGCTCTCGGCCACCAAGGCCCTGCTGGAGAGGGAGGACTGCGTCATCGTCGCCACCGTGTCGGCCATCTACGGCATCGGCGATCCGGTGGACTACCACGGCATGATCCTGCACCTGCGGGTAGGCGAGCGCCTGGAGCAGCGGGCCATCCTGCGCCGGCTGACAGAGATGCAGTACAGCCGCAACGAGATGGAGTTCAAGCGTGGCGTGTTCCGGGTGAAGGGGGACGTGATCGACATCTTCCCGGCGGAAAGCGCGGAGACGGCGATTCGGGTGTCCCTGTTCGACGACGAGGTGGAAAGCCTGTCCGTGTTCGATCCGCTCACCGGCCAGGTGCTGCACAAGGCGACGCGCTACACCGTCTATCCCTCCAGCCACTACGTGACGCCCCGGGAGGTGGTGCTCAACGCGGTGGAAAACATCAAGGCGGAACTCGCCGAGCGGCTGGAATGGTTCCAGGCCCACAACAAGCTGGTGGAGGCCCAGCGCCTGGAGCAGCGCACCCGCTTCGACCTGGAGATGCTGGCCGAGCTGGGGTTCTGCAAGGGCATCGAGAACTACTCCCGGCACCTCTCCGGGCGCAATCCCGGCGAACCGCCGCCTACGCTGATCGACTACCTGCCGCCGAACGCGATCATGTTCATCGACGAATCCCACGTCACGGTGCCCCAGGTGGGCGGCATGTTCAAGGGCGACCGGGCACGCAAGGAGAACCTGGTGGACTATGGCTTCCGCCTGCCCTCGGCCCTGGACAACCGGCCCCTGCGCTTCGACGAGTTCGAGAAGGTCATGCGCCAGACCGTGTTCGTTTCCGCCACCCCCGGCCCCTACGAGGCCAAGCACCAGCAGCAGGTGGTGGAGCAGGTGGTGCGGCCTACCGGCCTGGTGGACCCGGAAGTCATCATCCGGCCCGTCGGCACCCAGGTGGACGACCTCATGTCCGAGATCACCCTGCGCGCCGCCCGGGGCGAGCGGGTCATGGTCACCACCCTGACCAAGCGCATGGCCGAGCAGCTCACGGAGTACTTCGCCGACCATGGCATCAAGGTGCGCTACCTGCACTCCGACATCGACACGGTGGAGCGGGTGGAGATCATCCGCGACCTGCGCCTGGGGGTGTTCGACGTGCTGGTCGGCATCAACCTGTTGCGGGAAGGCCTGGACATTCCCGAGGTTTCCCTGGTGGCCATCCTGGACGCCGACAAGGAGGGCTTCCTGCGCTCCGAGCGCTCCCTCATCCAGACCATCGGCCGCGCTGCCCGGCACCTGCACGGTACCGCCATCCTCTACGCCGACACGATCACCGATTCCATGCGCCGGGCTCTCTCCGAGACCGAACGCCGCCGCGCCAAGCAGCAGCGCTTCAACGCCGAGCACGGCATCGTCCCCGCGGGCGTGAAGAAGCGCATCAAGGACATCATCGACGGCGTCTACGACGTCGAGAGCGCCCGGTCAGCACTCCAGGCAGCCCAGGGCCGTGCCCGCTACGAGGCCATGAACGAGAAGGATCTGGCGCGCGAGATCAAACGTCTGGAGAAAGACATGCTGGCCGCCGCAAAGAATCTGGAATTCGAGCGGGCGGCCATCCTGCGTGACCAGATGCATGAACTGCGAAAGCAGATTTTCGGTGTGGAATAGGCCCGCTCGCGGACTTAAGGCCTGAGAAATTCAGCCGATAATCACACGAGCAACTCGCAACAACATACACGGGGGACCGGGCATGGCCTTGAACGCCATCAAGGGCAACGAGCAGTCGATCGACTACGGTGCCCTGCGTGCCCTGGTGGTGGACGACTATCCGGGCATTCGCAGCGCCCTGAAGATGACCCTTGCGAATTTCGGCATGACCAAGATCGACCTGGCCGCTTCGGCGGCGGAGGTGATCTTCAAAGTGGGCAACAACCGCTACGACATCATTCTCTGCGACTTCAACCTGGGCGAGGGCCGCGACGGCCAGCAACTGTTGGAGGAACTGCGCCACCGCGGTCTGATAAACCTGGACACGGTATTCATCATGGTCACCGCCGAGTCGGTGTACGAGAAGGTGGTGGCCACCGCGGAGCTGGCCCCGGACGATTACATGATCAAGCCGTTCAGCGCCGAGGTCCTGCGCAACCGCCTGGACGGCATCCTGCTGCGCAAGCTGGCCTTCGCCAAGGTCTATCGCCATTACGAGGCCAACGAACTCGAGGCGGCCATCGCCGCCTGCGACGAGCTCATGCGCGACCATCCCCGCTTCGTCGTCGACGCCCTGCGCTTCAAGGGCGAGGTTCTCAACGCCATGGGCCGCTTCGAGGAGGCGGAAGCCCTCTACAAGCAGGTCATCGCCATGCGCGCCATCCCCTGGGCGCGCATGGGCCTGGCCAAGGCCCTGCATCTGCAGAAGAAGGACGAGGAGGCCGAGGCGTTGCTGCACGATGTGCTGGAGAAGACCCCCGAACTGGTGACCGCCTATGACCTGTTGGCGGATGTGCGTCTGGCCAGGAAGGATGGCGCCGGCGCCCAGGAAGCCCTGCAGCAGGGCGTGGCCATCTCGGGGAAGACCGTGCGTCGGCAACAGAAACTGGGTCACGTCGCCCTGGACAACGGCGACCTGGCCACCGCACGCAGTGCCTACGGCGCGGTGCTGGAAAAGGGCCAGCATTCGATGTTCGTGTCCGCCTCGGACTATGGCAACCTGTGTCGGGTCCAGGTGGAGCAGGGCGACGTGAACGCCGCCATGGAGACCCTCAAGAAGGGCAAGAACACCCTGCAAGCCAGCCCGGAAGGCCAGCTGGTGGCCGCGGTGGCGCAGAGCATGGCCCATACCAAGGCGGGGCGCGCGGAGGAGGCCGCGAAGGCCTTGGATGAGGCGGCCCGGCTGCGCGGCGCCGGCGCACGCATCGACGAAAAGCTGATGCTGGACATGGCCGGCGCCTGCATGACCCACGGCCGCCATGAAGAGGCCGACGCCATCGTCAGCGAGGTGGCGCGCAATGCCCATGACAGCGACAGCCTGCTGGCCAAGGCCAGGCGACTGTACGAGGAATCCGGTCGCGGCGAGGAGGGCGCCAAGGTTCTCACCGCGGCCACCGCCGATGTGCGCAAGCTCAACAACGAAGGCGTCATCCTCGCCCACAAGGGCGACTTCAAGGGCGCGGTGGATCGCCTGCTCACCGCCTGCCGCGAAGCGCCCTTCAATCCGCGCATCCTCATGAACGGCATCTGGGTCATCTTGAAGTACCTGGAGCAATCGGGCATGGACAACGACCTGATGGAGGAAGCCCGGCGCCTTCTCGCCGACGTTGAAAAGCAGGCACCGGGACACGCGCGCATCTCCGGACTGCGCAACCAGATGAAAGAGGTCGAAAGCCGGTATGGCATTCGCCGCAGGAGCGCCTGATGAAACTCGATTCCACCGATATGTACGCGGCACTCATGCATGAGCTCAAGAACAATCTGGGCCTGCTGACCATGACCCTGGACGCGATCCCGCTGCGCGGTGATGCCGAGCATGATGGCCGCGTCGACGACGCCAGGCTGCTGTGCCAGCGCAGCATCGAGCGGTTGCAGCAGGCCCTGCTGATCTACAAGGCCGCCAACGATACCCTGCACCCGGTGGTGGATGCCTATTCCCCCCTGGACATGCTGCGGGAGTTGCGGGATACCGCCCAGTCCCTGGCCCGTGACCGGCTGGTCGTCGATACGCTGGTGGGGGACGGCGTGCCCGAAATCTGGTTTTTCGACCGTTCCCTGGTGGAGATGGCCCTGACCAACGCCATCCACAATTCCCTGGCGCACGCCCGTTCCGGCATCCGCATCGAGGCCGATATGGTGGGCGGGAGCCTGGCGTTCTCCGTCCGGGACGATTCGGCCGGCTACCCCGATCATATCCTGGCCGGCGGATCGGAGCCGGAGCGCTGGTCGTCGAATGGCACCGGTCTCGGCCTGAGGTTCGCCCGCCTGATCGCGCAGGCCCATGAAAACCAGGGCCGGTTTGGCGAACTTCGCCTGTTCAACGAAAATGGCGCGGTGTTCCGCTTTCTCTTGCCCTGACGGTTGCAGACCGGCGGGGCGACTTGCCGAGATGAATCCTTCCGGGAAAAAAACCGCCGTCCTCATGGTGTGCATGGGCAACATCTGCCGCTCCCCCACGGCGGAGGGTGTGCTCCGCCGGCTGGCCAGGGAGTCCGCCGTGCATGACTCGCTCGTCATCGATTCGGCCGGCACCCACGACTACCATGTGGGCGCGGCGCCGGACACCCGCGCCCAGGAGGCCGCGAAGCAGCGCGGCTACGATCTTTCCGAGCTGCGGGCACGTCAGGTTTCGGTGCGGGATTTCCTGGAATTCGACTACATTCTGGCCATGGACAAGGCCAACCTGGCTATCCTCAGGCGCCAGTGTCCGCCCGAGCATCAACACAAGGTGCGGCTGTTCCTGTCCTTCAGCGAGCGTTTCCGAGGCCATGAAGTGCCCGACCCCTATTACGGTGGACGCCAGGGGTTCGACCGGGTGCTGGACATGGTGGAGGACGCCGCCCGCGGATTGCTGGACGAACTGCGTCAAGATCCCCGATGAAAAAAGCCGGCGTGAGCCGGCTTTTTTCACGTGCGCGTGGTCCTGCTCAGGCAGACGTCGCCTCGTTCCCCGAGGACGGCTTGGTTTCCACCAGCACCAGCGGTTCCGCGGGAGCTTGCTCCTCTGCCTTGGGGCGGGCGCGGCGGCGGGGGTTGGAGGGCGGGCCCCATTCGCTGGGCGCTTCGCCCGACGCGGTCGCGGTGTCCACCGCTTTGGTTTCCACCATGACCAGCCCTTCGGCGGGCGCGGCGGCTGCGGCGGCTTGGCCGCGGGCGCGACGGCGCTTGGGAGACGTGGCCTCGCCGGCACTTTCGGAAATCTCCACGGCCGGGGCGGCGGTTTCCACCATCTGCAGCCCCACCGCGCCCAGGTCCGGTTCAGGCAGCTTGCTCGGTGCCGGCTTGGCAGCCCGGGTGGGTTCCGGGGCGGGAGGCGGTTCCGGGCGCGGGGTTACCGCCTCCACGGCGGGTTCCACCTTCACCGCGGCGGGTGCGGCGACGGGGTGCGGCTGGGGTTCGGGCGCGCCGCCGGCTTCGGCGACGATCTCGCTCACGGTTTGCTCGGCCACTGCGGTGCTGGACTCTGGACGGCCTTCGCCTCGGCGGCCACGGCCACCGCGCCGATTGCGCCGCCGGCCTTCCTGCTCCTCGCCGCCGGCTTCTGCAGTGGTGCCTTCGACCTGGGACGCTGCGGCGGCGGCGGTTTCCTCGGCGCGGGGCGGTTCGGCGGGGCGCTCGCGGCGCTGGCGTTCCGGACGCTCGCCTCGCGGTTCCCGGGGCTCGCGCGGTTCCCGGGGCTCGCGTTCGCGGCCACCGCGTGGTTCGCGGGGTTCCCTGGGTTCGCGCGGCTCCTGGCGCTCGCCGCGGGCCGGGCGTTCAGCCTGGTCGCTGCGCTCACCGCGTTCGCCGCGCGGGCGACGTTCCCGGCTTTCCCGCTCGCCACGATTGTCGCGGCTGCGACGCGGTTCCCGTTCACGACGCGCTTCGGCTTTTTTCTCCGGCTCGGGGGCCGGTTCCGGCTCGGCGGCATTCTTGCCGGTGAGCCAGCCAAATATGCGGCCGAACAGGCCGGGCTTGCCGATTTCCGCGGCCGGAGTGGGAGTGGGCGCGGCCGGGGTCGGTGCCGGCTGGTTGGGGGTGATGCCCTGGACCACGGGTTGCGCCCGTTCCGGTTTGGTGGCGCTGCCGTTGCGCGGCTGGGCCTCCTCTTCCTCGGAGGGCTTTTCCACCATCTTGTAGCTGGGCGCCAGGGGCTCGGTCTGGTTGAGCTGGTCGTGGCGGAAGCGGGCCAGGGTGTAGCGGGGCGTCTCGAAGTGCATGTTGGGGATCAACACCACTTCTACACGGTGTCGCGCTTCGATGGAAAGGATATCGTGGCGCTTCTCGTTGAGCAGGAAGGTGGCCACGTCCACGGGTACCTGCAGGTGCACGGCGCCGGTGTTGTCCTTCATGGCCTCCTCCTGCAGCATGCGCAGCAGATGCAGGGCAAAGGATTCGGTGCTGCGCACATGACCGGTGCCGGCGCAGCGCGGGCAGGTGATATAGCTGGTTTCGCCCAGACTGGGTTGCAGGCGCTGGCGCGAAAGCTCCAGCAGGCCGAAGCGGGAGATCTTGCCGGTCTGCACGCGCGCCCGGTCGTAATGCAGGGCGTCGCGCAGGCGGTCTTCCACCTCGCGCTGGTTCTTGCCGCTCTCCATGTCGATGAAATCGATGACGATGAGGCCGCCCAGGTCGCGCAGGCGCAGTTGGCGCGCGACTTCGTCGGCCGCCTCCAGGTTGGTGTTGAGGGCGGTCTGCTCGATGTCGCCGCCCTTGGTGGCCTGGGCGGAGTTCACGTCGATGGCCACCAGGGCCTCGGTGTGGTCGATGACGATGGCGCCGCCGGAGGGCAGGCTCACCATGCGCGAGTAGGCGCTCTCGATCTGGTGCTCGATCTGGAAGCGGGAGAACAGGGGCACCGGGTCGGTGTAGAGCTTCACCTTGTTGACGTTGGGCGGCATCACGTGGGCCATGAACTGCCGGGCCTGTTCACAGATGCTTGGCTCGTCGATGAGCAGTTCGCCGATGTCCGGGGTGAAGTAGTCACGGATGGCGCGGATCACCAGGCTGGATTCCTGGTAGATCAGGAAGGCGCCGGTCTGGCCTTTGGCGGCGCCGTCGATGGCGTTCCACAGCTGCAGCAGGTAGTTCAGGTCCCACTGCAATTCCTCGACGCTGCGGCCGATGCCGGCGGTACGGCCGATGAGGCTCATGCCGGCGGGCACTTCCAGTTGCGCCAGGGCGTCGCGCAGTTCGTTGCGCTCCTCGCCCTCGATGCGGCGGGAGACGCCGCCGCCGCGCGGGTTGTTGGGCATGAGCACCAGATAGCGGCCGGCCAGGCTGACCTGGTTGGTCAGCGCCGCGCCCTTGTTACCGCGCTCGTCCTTTTCCACCTGGACGATGAGTTCCAGGCCTTCCTTGAGCACATCCTGGATGCGGCCGCGGCCGAAATCGCCCTTGTCGGCACTGGGAATGGCGGAGCGGGCGATTTCCTTGAACGGCAGGAAGCCGTGGCGTTCCGTGCCGTAGTTGACGAAGCAGGCTTCCAGGGAAGGCTCGACGCGGGTGACGACGGCCTTGTAGATGTTGCCCTTGCGTTGTTCCTTGTTGGCGGACTCGATGTCGAGGTCGACCAGCTTCTGGCCGTCGACAATGGCGACGCGGAGTTCCTCCGCCTGCGTCGCGTTGAACAGCATACGTTTCATGTTCTACCCCTGCGCGAAGCGCGCCCCGGGGCGATAAACCCCGCCGCGGATTCAGGCGGCGGCGATGCAAGGCATCGGAGTCGTTGGCGCGTTAGCGCTTGCGAATCCGGCACCCCCCTTGCGGGGGCAGGGGATCAGGCGGCGTCTTTGTGTTTGTCGCTGAACGGCTGGTGCATGGTCGAGGTTTATCGTTCCTCCCGCCGACGGGCCGGCGGGCATGTATCCGGGTACGGGTCGCGCAATTAAATTGCGTTACCATCGCTGCTTTTCTCGGGCCACGGGCCTCGGGTGTTCTGATCGAGGGACGGCTCGGCTTGGCCAGGAACCGTCGTACAGGGAGAACACCGGGCGGGCGACCTTCGCCGGTGAGCGGAGACAACCGGCGCTCATAGTCGGTGCGCGGGCAGGTTCTTCAACGCCCTTTTTGCACGCTTTTTGAGCAAGGCGAGTATACGGTAATGCAACCATCCGGCAAAGCGACGGTAACAAAAGTCAAGATCGGCGAGGAACAGGCCGGTCAGCGTCTGGACAATTTCCTCTTCCGCAGCCTGAAGGGCGTGCCGAAAAGCCGTGTCTACCGCATGCTCAGGGAAGGGGAGGTGCGCGTGTCCGGGCGTCGCGCCAAACCGGATTACAAACTGCTGGAGGGCGATGAAGTGCGCATTCCGCCGGTGCGGGTGGCGGAAATGGCGGAAGCCCCCACGCCGGCTCGCATCGGCAAGCCCTTGCTGGAGCGGGTGATTTTTCGCGACGACAGCCTGCTGGTCATCGACAAGCCCGCCGGTCAGGCGGTGCACGGCGGCAGCGGCGTCAGCCTGGGGATCATCGAGCAATTGCGCCTGGAATTGCCCGACGCCCGCTTCCTGGAACTGGCGCACCGACTCGACAAGGAGACCTCCGGCGTGTTGATCCTGGCCCTCAAGCGCGCCGCCCTGGTGGAACTGCACCGCATGCTCAGGGAGGGGGAAACCAGGAAGACTTATCTGGCCCTTGCAGTGGGCGCTTGGCGGGAACCGCTCAGGCACGTCAAGCTGGCCCTGCACAAATACACCACCGAGGGGGGGGAAAGGCGGGTGGTCGTGGACGAGGCAGGGCAGCGCGCCCATACCATCTTCCGGCTGCTCCGGCGGACGGGCGAATTCAGCCTGCTGGAGGCCGAGCTCAAGACTGGCCGCACGCACCAGATCCGCGTGCACTTGGCCAGCCTCGGGCACCCCATCGCCGGCGACGACAAGTACGGCGACTTCGAGCTCAACCGGGCGCTGAAGAAGCGCGGACTCAAGCGCATGTTCCTGCATGCCGCGCGGCTGGAGATGAAGCACCCCCTCACCGGCGTGCCGCTCAAGCTGGAAGCGCGGCTGGCGAAGGACCTGGGACGCTTCCTGGAGTTGCTGGGCGGGCCATCTTCCGTCGGCTGACCGCCGGCCCGAGAAAAAGCCGCCCGGTTGGGCGGCTTTGCCAGTCCGGCCTGACGGCCGTTAGGTGCGACGCGCGCGGGCCAACCCCAAGCCGAGCAGCCCCAGGCCGAACAGGGCCAGGGTGGCGGGCTCGGGCACGCTGGTCTGGGCGAAGCGCTGCTCGAACGACAAAATTCCAGCCGATTCAGTCAGGGCCGGGCCGGCACCAACCGCGCCGGCGGCCCCGGTGGCCCAGACCAGGATGTCCTTGGTCACGTAGATGCTGGCCTGCGGCAGAAAGGCGCTGCTATCGATGATTTGGGCAGTGATGTTGTTGTGACCCCCAAGGGCGCTGAACTCCTGGTGCATGGAATTGACCAGATCGCTGCCGCCCGCCGTGGTGCCGATCCATTCCTGGATGTAGCTGCCACTGTCGCCCAGCGTATCGTCACCAGTCCATGTCAAGAACGCGAACAGATTGTCCATGGAGGCACCGTTGATCTGGTTGCCAGGCAGGGTAGGGGTGACCCGGAAGCCGAACTGCAGGTCGAGGAAGTTGTAGTTGCCGTCGTTGCTTGTGACGTTCAGGGCATTGTTGCTGACTACAAAACTCAGGCCCGGGCCGGGGCTCATGCCGCCGTCGTTGAGGGCGGCGACATCGATCTGGGCCAGGTCGACCAGGCTGCCGGACGAGGACATGTTCAAGCTGACGTTCCACATGTCGAAAACCTTGTCGCCGGCGATGATGCTGCCGCCATTCACGAGGGCCGACAGGGGTACGGCCTGGGCGCCGCCGGAGGCGGCCAGCGCCAGCAACAGCGCGGTGAGGATTCGGGTCGGTTTCATGGTGCTGCTCCTTTCTCGGTTGCCAATCTTGTCTGGTTACGCCCCGGCATGTGCCGGGGCGGAATCCGTCACTGGGTCGCGCAGTTCGTCCGTGTGCAACGCTGGGTGCAGACCTTGACATCTGCCGGGTCGATCCTGCCGTCGCGGTTGGCATCGCGCGGATCGTTGGCCGTCGGGGTCTGGCCGCGTGCACGGCTGATCAGGCCCAGGTCGATGGTGTCGATATCGCCGTCGCCGTCCACGTCGCAGACCGCCGCCGGAGTGCTCTCCACAGTCACGTCGTAGACCACGGGAGACTGGTTATTGGTGTTGGCGGTCAGCGTGACCTTCACTTCGATAAATCGCCCCGTCTTGCTGAAAGACATGCCGGCGGTCACCGCCTGGAATGCCTGGGCAGCGAGGCCGGCCTGGGTGTCGGCCGTACGAACCTCGATCGCGACGGAGGCGCCAGCGGGGATCGTGGGGGTGGTCGGGAAGGACACCTTGCCCCACGGGGTGCCGGCCGCGCCGCCATCCTTGACCACGTTCCAGGTACCGGTATGGGTGGTCACGCTCAGCGCGGCGGTGCCGGAGGCATCGCTGTAGGTGTAGGGCTCGTAGCCGACCGGCAGGACGCCAAGGAAGCTGCCATCCGAACCCTTGTACTTGGCGATGTTGTGGGTAGCCCGGTGCACCTGCCAGATGTCGTTGTTGGCATCGGCGATGACGCCCCGGCTGTCGGAGGTGCCGACCTGGCTGCCCTTGTCCCACAAGACGCTGCCGTCGGGGGCGAACTTGACCACCCCGCCATCCCGCTTGCTGACCAAAATGTTGCCGTTGTTGTCGGTGCCCACGGCATAGGAACAGTAGTTGACGGCGGCGGGATAGCTGATCGTCCCGGTGACGGCGTCGTAATCCACGTAGCTGTTGCAAGAGCCGCCCATGATGACGTGGATATGGTTGCTGGCGTCGCGGCGCAAGGCGAGCCCGTAAACAGCAGGCAGATTGGAGATGTAGTTGACCGGATACGGGCCGGTGTTGCTGGCGGTGCCGCTAATCTTGGTCAACACGCCGTACGACCAATTGGCGCCCCACAGATTGCCGTCTCCGTCGATCAGGCAGCCGTAGTTGGGATAGGAGGTCGTGACCGGGCCGGCGATGGTGTGGCCGTCCGTGGCGCTGATCTTCCAGTACTCGTAGCCGTTGTACATGCCCACCCAGAGGTTGCCGTCGGTGCCGATGCACAGGGCACGGGCGAGGGCGTTTTGGCGCGGTGGGATTGGGCTGGCGCCGCCGCCCGTGTAGACACCGTCCGGCACGCGCACCGCCCAGGCAATGGCCTGGTCCTGGATTTCGCCAGGTTCGATGATGCCATTAGCGTTGCTGTCCACCAGGGGCATCATCTCGTTGACATTGATCGTGCCGTCGACCGGTTGCCCGTTGCGGCCATCAAACGAGGTGTTGGCCATGCCGGAGGTGTTGTTGAGGATCTTGAAGATGTAGGCCCAGCCGGGATAGCCCGCCGACTGGAAGCCGCGGTCGGCCACGTAGGCGTTGCCCTGCACGTCGACGGCGGTGCGCGACGGCGCCGCGCCATTCCAAGCGTCATGCGCATAGGCGCCGGAATTGAACCAGGTGCGGTAGCGGGCTATCTCGCGCCCTGCGGAACCGCCCTGTTGGCTGGTGTCCACCTTGGACAGCGTGTCCTCGCCGGCATTGGCGATCCACAGCACCGGGAAGCTGCTGCCGCCGACATTCAATTGCAGCTGGTTGCTGACGATCGTATGGTTGACGCCACTCATGGTGCCAAGATCGAAGTCCCCGTCCAGGGTGTAGGTCTGGCTGACGGCCAGGGCGCCGGTGCTGGTCAGGGCGAGGGCGGCAGCCAGCGGCGCCAGCTTGAAGGCCCGGTGGATCGCGGATTGTGCGTGCAGTCTTTTCATGTCTAGCTCCTTGCGGTCAGTGCATGGAAATCGGGTTGGTCGCGGCGGCCAGGCCCATCTTCTCCGTCCGTGGCCCTGGGGCCTGGGCGACCTGGGGGCGGATCATCAGGTCATAGCCACCGTTGCGGGTCAGCCGCCGCTGCTCGCCTCCCTGGGCGGGAACGCTGTAGATTTGGGCGGTGCCGTCCCGGAAGCTGACGAAATACAGGCTGGCGCCATCGGTGGACCAGGCGGGGTAGTTGTCCTCGTAGGGATTGCGCGTCAGGTTGGTCGCGCCGCTGCCATCCGCATTCATCACATAGATGTCGCCCCTGGCCAATTCGGAGCGCGTCCCTTCCCGGCTGGAGACGAAGGCGATGCGCTTGCCGTCGGGCGACCAGAGGGGGTTGGCGTTGGTGACCGCGTTGTCGGTAAGCTTGGCGGGGTTGCCGCCGTCGGCATCAATGACGTGGATGTTGAGCGCCGTTCCCTTGGACACCACGTAGGCCAGCCGCTTGCCGTCAGGTGACCACGAGGGGAAGAACTTTTTGTCCTTGGACAGGGCACCGGTCAGGTTCTTCCACTCCCCGCCTTTCGTTGGCATGGCATGAATTTCCGAGTCGCCCTTGTCGCCATGGACCACAAAGGCGATAGTCCTGCCGTCCGGCGACAGCACCGGCGGCCCCTTGTCCGCCTTGCTGTCGGTCAGGCGCTGCAGGTTGCTGCCGTCGGCGTCCATGGTGAAGAAGTTGCTCCTGCGGTCGCGCATGGAGCGGAATACGATACGGCCGTCGGACGTCCAGGCCGGGGCAGTGTCGGAAAAGTTGTCAGTGGTCAGGCGCTTCGGGTTCTGGCCGTCAGCTTCCATCACATAGATTTCCGCATTGCCGTCCCGGTATGAGGTGAAGGCGATCCGCTTGCCGTCCGGCGACCAGGCGGGTTCCGTGTTCTCGGCGGGCCCCTTGGTCAAGGCCTTCTGACCGGAACCGTCGGCGTCCATGACGAAGATCTGGGCGTTGCCGTCCCGGTTGGAGACGAACAGGATCTTGCCGGCGGCATCCGCCGCGGCCAGGTTCGGAAAGGGCAGCCCTGTCGCCAGGGCCAGCAGGCAGCAGGATAGGGGGAATCTCATGTGCCGGCCCCTCAACGGATATGCCCCATGGTCCCGCCACCGATCAGCTTGCCGGCCGCGTCGTATGCCTTCACGCCGTAGCTGCCCGGCATGCCGACGGGATACTGGAGCTGCAGCTTGCCGTTGGCGCCTGATGCCACGGCCTGGCTGGCGATGACGCCGTCCGGTTGAGTGATCTTGACGGTGACGACGCTGTTCGGAGCGAGATCTCCTCCGCTGACCACGAGTTGTCCATTCTGGGATGTCGACGGTACCGAGACCCACGGCTGCGCGGCGAACGCCGGGACAGCGAGGGTGATGCCTGCCACGAGCAGGAAGCGGGTGAGCGATGCGGGCCGATGGTTGCGTTTCTTCATGCTGGTCTCCTTGTCCAAAAAGTGGATTCGCGAAGCCGCAGCTCCAGCGGAACCCACGGTAGCAACTCTGAAGCAGGAATTATGCCTTCTACGTAACTTATTGAATCCGCCGCATATGACCGAGGCGTGGGTGCGATCGTGTAAAAAAAACCGACAGATAGACAGGCATCCCTGGTAGCCGCGCTGTCTCAATTTTTTCCGGGCACGACCGTTGTAGTGCGGTGATCCGATTCGCATCCGCGCAGACAGCCGTCATAAACCCATGCCATCATTCGCCCGCTCCGCCTTCCGGACACACCCGACCCCTATGCACAACCGCCATACCAACGGCTTCACCCTGCTTGAACTCCTCGTCGTGCTGGTCATCATCGGCCTGCTGGTGGCCTACGTGGCGCCGCGCTACTTCACCCAAGTCGGCAAGTCCGAGGTCAAGATCACGCGCGCCCAGATCAAGGCGCTGGAGGATGCCCTGGATCAGTATCGCCTGGATGTCGGTCGCTACCCGACCAGCGAGCAGGGCCTGGAGGCGCTCAATAAACCACCCGCCGGGGTGACCCGCTGGCAGGGGCCCTATCTCAGGAAGGCCGTGCCCAAGGATGCGTGGGGTACGCCCTACCAGTACCGCTCGCCGGGCGAGCACGGCGAATACGATCTTTCTTCCCTGGGCAGCGATGCCCAACCCGGGGGCACCGGGGAAGCCGCCGACATCACCAGTTGGCAGTAGACGGATACAACCGTTCAGGCTGACGAACGTGCTCTACGACATCCGAGCCCTCGGCCCCGGCGGCCGCAGAACCCTGACGGTGGAGGCCGGCGGCGAGGAGGAGGCCGCCGAACAGGCACGCGGCCAGGGACTCCAGGTGCTGCTGGTCAAACCCAGAAGTGGTGCGGCCAGCCTCTGGCCGAGGCGGCGGCCGCGCTTTCCCCTGGTGTTGTTCAGCCGTGAACTCATGGCCTTGCTGGGCAGCGGCCTGCCCCTGACGGAGGCCCTGCAAACCCTGACGGAGAAGGAAACGCGCGCCGAAACCCGGCAGGTGCTGGAGCGGGTGGTGCGGCACCTGTTCGAGGGCGAGCGTTTCTCCGCCGCCATCGCCCATTTCCCCGAAGTCTTCCCGCCCCTGTATGTATCCGTGGTCCAGGCTTCGGAGAAGACCAGCAGCCTGGCGGAGGCCCTTGCCCGCTTCGTCGCCTATCAGGAGCAGGTGGACGGGGTGAAGAAGAAGATGGTCGCCGCCTCGGTCTATCCCTTGCTGCTGCTCGCGGCCGGCGGGCTGGTGGCCCTGTTCCTGCTCGGCTATGTGACCCCGCGCTTCGCCGCGGTCTATGAAGGCAACCTCGACCGTCTGCCGTTTGCCTCCAAACTGCTGATCACCGGCGGTGACTGGGTGAAAACCCATGCCCTGACGGCCTTGCTCCTGTTGCTCGGCGGCGGCGCCCTGGGCCTGTGGGGTGTGACCCGTTCCGGCCCGCGCGCCTGGATTTCCCGCGGCCTGTGGCGGGCGCCGGGGCTGGGCGAGCATTTGCGCGTGTTCCATCTCACCCGTTTCTATCGCACCGTCGGCATGCTGCTGCAGGGCGGCATCCCCGTGGTGCAGGCTCTGGGCATGGCCAAGAACCTGCTGCACCCGGAACTCCGCCTGCGCCTGGACGAAGCCACGCGCATGATCCGCGAGGGGCAGTCCCTGTCGCGCGCCATGGAGGCGGGCGGCCTGTCGACGCCGGTGGCCGCGCGCCTGCTGCGGGTGGGCGAGAAATCGGGGCGCATGGGGGAGATGATGGAGGCCGTGGCGAAGTTCCACGACGAGGAGTTGGCGCGCTTCGTCGAGTGGTTCAGCCGTCTGGTGGAACCTCTGCTGATGGCGATGATCGGCCTGGTCATCGGGGTGATTGTCGTGCTGCTCTACCTGCCCATCTTCGAGCTGGCCGGGAGCCTGCAATGAACGCCGCATCGAGCGCCCGCATCGATGCCGCGCAGGTGGCCAGTGCCAGGGAGGAGGGCGCCAAACGCGGCGTTTCGCCGCTGGCGGCGCTCCAGGACAGCCTCGGCCTGCCGCCCGCCGCCTTCCTCGCCCAGCTGTCCGAAGCCTTCGCCTACCCGGCCCTGGACATGGCCAGGCTGCGGGACATGTTGCCCGCTTTCGATCTGCTCCCCTTCAACCAGGCGCTGGAACGGGAATCCCTGGCCTGCCGAGACGAGCAGGGCCGGGTCTGGTTCGTCTTTGCCGATGCCCTTAATCCCGCGCTGGAGGCCTGGGCCGAGCAGCGCCTGCAAACCGCCTTCATCCCGGCCCTGGCTTTGCGCGACGACATCCTCGCCTGGCTGCACCGGCTGGAGGTCGATCTCAAGGCCATGGATGGCGTCGCCGTAAGCGGCGCCGATGGCGGCGGCCGCGAGGCGGTGGAGGAAATCTCCCTGCAGGCCATCGGCGCCGATGTCTCGCCGGTGGTCAAGCTCACCCATTCCACGCTCTATGACGCCCTGGCTTCCGGCGCTTCCGACATCCACCTGGAGAACGACCCGGCCGGGCTGGCCATCAAGTACCGCATCGACGGGGTGCTCAGCCACATCGCCCAGGCGCCGGGCCGGGAAATGGCCGAGCAGGTCATCTCCCGCATCAAGGTCATGGCCGAACTGGACATCGCCGAGCGGCGGGTTCCCCAGGACGGCCGCTTCAAGGTGAGCATGCGCGGCCGGGAGATCGACCTGCGCGTGTCCATCATGCCCGGTGTGTTCGGCGAGGATGCCGTGCTGCGGGTGCTGGACCGCCAGCAACTTTCCGACGAGCTCAAGGGCATCACCCTGGAGCGGCTGGGTTTCGACGCCGACACCCTGGCCCGCGTGCGGCGCCTTTCCCGCGAGCCCTACGGCATGTTCCTGGTGACCGGCCCGACCGGCTCGGGCAAGACCACCACCCTCTACGCCGCCCTGTCCGAGATCAATACCGGCCGCGACAAGATCATCACCATCGAGGATCCGGTGGAGTACCAGTTGCCCGGCGTCCTGCAGATCCCCGTCAACGAGAAGAAGGGCCTCACCTTTGCCCGTGGCTTGCGCTCCATCCTGCGCCACGACCCGGACAAGATCATGGTGGGCGAGATCCGCGACCCGGAGACCGCCCAGATCGCCGTGCAGTCGGCGCTGACCGGCCACCTGGTGTTCACCACGGTGCACGCCAACAACGTCTTCGACGTCATCGGCCGCATGATGCACATGGGCCTGGATCCCTACAGCTTCGTCTCGGCGCTCAACGGTATCCTGGCGCAGCGCCTGGTGCGGGTGAACTGCCCGCATTGTTCGGAGCCCTATCAGCCTTCCGCGCAGCTGTTGGCGGATTCCGGCCTGGATGCCGGCGACGCTTTCGCCTTCCGCGCCGGACGCGGCTGCGGCCAGTGCCGGGGCACCGGCTACAAGGGCCGCAGGGCCATCGCCGAGATGCTGCTGCTGAATGATGAGATCCGCGAACTCATCGTCGCCCGGGCACCCATCCGCGCTCTCAAGGAAGCCGCCTTCCGTTCGGGCGTCAAGCTGTTGCGCGCGGCGGCCCTGGACATGGTGCGCGGCGGCGACACCACCCTGGAAGAGATCAACCGTGTCACTTTTATCGCCTGACGCCGCCCTGGCCCTGCATCCCGGGCGCGCCCTGCTGCGCGCCGGCGGGCGCCTGCTGGAGCAGACGTCCGGCGCCGGCTGGGAGGGCGCCCTGTCGGCACTCGACACTCTGCTTGCTCAGGTCCGGCCGACCGGTGGCCTGCGCGCCAGCCTGTCGCACCATTTCGCCGGCGTCCTGCTGTTGGAGCCGCCGCCACTCCACCTTGGCCATGCCGAAATGTCCGGCTGGGTGCGAGAACGTCTTGCGCGTGACTACGGCGCCGAGGCCCAGACGTTACGTCCGGTCTGGCAGGACGTCCCACCCGGCCGGCCCGTGCCGGTGGCGGTGATGGATGCCGGTCGCCACGAGCAACTCGCGCTGCGGCTGCGGGATGCCGGCCTGAGTCTGAGGCAATCCGCCCCCTGGTTCGTGTGGGCCTGGAACCGCCACCGGCGCGCCCTGCCGCGCCACGCCGGCTGGCTGGCCTTGATCGAGCCCGGTCGCATCCTGCTGGCGCGGGCGGAAGGCGGATGCCCTGCCGGCCTGTGTGCGGCACCGGCCTGCGCCGCGCCCGAGGACGATCTGGCCGGGTTGCTGAAGCGCGAAAGCCTGCGGCGCGGGACAGGGGAGGGCGACGAGCTCTGGCTCGCGTCGGCGGGCGTCGACCTCGTCCGCCAAGGGACCTATGCCGGCCGCCGCGCGCATTGGCTGGACAGCGGCGCGGGTTGGGGCGGACTGCTGCCATGAAACTGAGCCTGGATTTCTCCCATCCCCGCCCGGCGCCCGCCCGCCTGGCCTGGATCATGCTGCTTGCCGGCCTGCTGGCCGCGGTTGCGGGCACCCTGCGTTACGCGGAGCTCCTGGAGGAAAGCCGCGCGGTGAGCGTGCGCCTTGCCGCGTTGACCCCCAAGGCCAGCGGAAAACCCGCAACCGCGGCGAAGCGCCCCGACGATGCTGCCCCCCACCCCGGACGCGCCTTGCTGGCGGCGGATTGGGGTGGCCTGCTGACGGCTTTTGAGCGATCCCGTCCCGACGATATCGCGCTCCTTGCCCTCGATGCCGAAGCGACGCGCGGTGGCCTGCAGATCAGCGCCGAGGCGCGGGACCAGCGCGCCATGCTGGCTTATGTCGCAGGACTGGGGCGCACGCCCGGGCTGGATCAGGTCGTCCTCGTCAGCCATGCCGACCAGGAGCGGGAAGGCGAGAAGGCGGTGCGCTTCAACCTGCGCGCGCATTGGAGGGCGCCATGACGCGCGACGGCCGAGCCAAGGTGACGGACTGGCTGGCCTGGGGCGTGTCGCGCCTGGGTTGGCCCGGCCTGGCCGGTCTGGGCATGCTGGCGCTGACGGCCATGGCCTGGGTGACGCTGCTCGACCCGCTCGAGGATCAACTGCGCGCCGACCAGGCCCGCGCCGACCGCCTGGCCAGGCGTCCGCCGCCGATGCTCCAGGCCGCCGTGGAGCGGGACTGGCGCGCCGACCTGCCGGCCGGCCATGCCGGCCACGCCCAGCTCGCCAGACTGTTCGCTGCGGCAAGGGAGTCTGGCCTGCGCCTGGCGGAAGGGCGCTACCAGGAAAGCCGGGATGCCGGCAGCGGCGTCACCCGCCTGGCGATCTCGCTGCCGGTGAGCGGCCGCTACCCCGCCATCCGCGCCTTCGTCGCCCACGCGCTGACGCGGCAGCCCGGCCTGGCGCTGGAAAGCCTGCGCCTGTCCCGCGAGCATTTGGGCGACAAGGAGATCCAGGCCGATCTGCGCTTCGTCCTGCTCATGGGGACGAAACCGTGAGACCCCGCCATCTCCTGCTCGCCGCCGCGTTGCTGGCCACGACCCTGCTGGCCTGGCGGGCGGTGGAAGACGACGGGGCGGAGGTCGTCGAACCCGTGCGCCAGGCGCGGCCCGCCCCGGCGGCGATCCCGGCGCGCACGGTCGACAGGCCCGGCACGACGCGGCCTGCCTTTCGTGCCGAGGTCGACGCCGACCTGTTTCCCGCCCAGTCCTTCCGTCCGCCGCCCCCGCCGCCGCCGAAGGCGCCGCCTCCACCCCCTCCCATGGCGCCGCCGCTGCCCTACCAGTTCATCGGCCAATGGACCGAAGACGGCCTGGACACGGTATTCCTCGGCCAGGGCGACAGGGTGCTGGCCGTGCGCAAGGGTGCGCGCCTGGGCGGCGGCTGGCGCCTGGACGATCTGCGCCCCGGATCGCTGCTGTTCACCTACGAGCCCCTGAATCAACAAAAGACCTTGAGGACCGAGCCATGAAACATGCCCTGGTGTGGTTGGCGGCCGCCAGCCTGCTGTGCGCCTGCGCCAGCGACCAAGCCTTCCGCGAGGGGGAACGCCTGCTCGCCGAGGGGCGCACCGAGGAAGGGCTGAAACAGCTCGAGCAGGCCATGCGCGACCAGCCCAACAACGTCCAGATGCGCACCGCGTATCTGCGCGCCCGGGAAGCCCAGCTGCAACGCGCCCTGAGCAAGGCCGACGAGGCCCTCAAGGCGGAGCGCTTCGACGAGGCCGGCGCCGCCTACCGGGAAGCGCTCAAGCTGCATCCCGAGAACACCCGCGCGCCCACCGGCCTGGCCGCCATCGAGACCGCCAAGGCCAACCGCGCCCTGCTGGCCGAGGCCGAGGCCCTCCTGAAGCGGGGCGATGCCGATGCTGCGCGACAGCGGCTGCGCGCCGTGCTGGCCCGGGAGCCCGGCCTGGCCCAGGCCCGGGCGCTGCTCAGGCAGGCCGACGAGAAGGCCGGCAAGCCCCAGGGTGTGGAGGGCGCGCAGCTGGACGCCAGGTTCCGCCGCCCGGTCACCCTGGAGTTCCGCGACGCGCCCCTGCGCAGCGTTTTCGACGCGCTTTCGCGCCAGTCGGGGCTGAACTTCGTGTTCGACAAGGACGTGCGCACCGACGCCAAGGTGACGGTGTACGCCCGCGACACCGGCATCACCGACGCCATGGACATGCTGCTGGCCACCAGCCAGCTCAACCGCAAGATCCTCAACGCCAACACCGTGCTGGTCTATCCCAACCTGCCCGCCAAGCAGCGCGAATACCAGGACCTGGTGGTGAAGAGCTTCTTCCTGGCCAACGCCGACGCCAAGTCGACGCTGGTGCTGGTGAAGACCATGACCAAGACCCGCGACGTGTTCGTCGACGAGAAGCTCAACCTGCTGGTGGTGCGCGACACGCCCGAGGCCGTGCGCCTGGTGGAGAAGCTCATCGCCGTGCAGGACCGGCCGGAGCCGGAAGTGATGCTGGAAGTGGAGATCCTGGAAGTGAAGCGCAGCCGCTTCCAGGAGCTGGGCATCCAGTACCCGGACAAGTTCACGGTGCTGAACATCGGCACGCAGACCACGACCACGGTCGGCACCGGCGTGACCGTGACGACCGGGGCCCAGGTCACCAACCAGCTGACCCTGGGCGCCTTGGCCAATGACCTGAACGCCTACAAGGTGGGCATCCCGAACCCCTCGCTCAACCTGCGCAAGGACGCCTCCGACGTCAACCTGCTGGCCAACCCGCGCATCCGCGTCAAGAACCGGGAAAAGGCCAAGATCCACGTCGGCGACAAGGTGCCGGTGATCACCTCGAACACCACCTCCACCGGCGTCGTGTCCGAGTCGGTGTCCTACCTCGACGTCGGCCTCAAGCTCGACGTCGAGCCCCAGGTGCACCTGGAAGGCGACGTGGGCATCAAGGTCGGCCTGGAGGTGTCGAACATCGTGCGCGAGATCAAGAGCGCCACCGGCACCCTCACCTATCAGCTCGGCAGCCGCAATGCCAATACCGCCCTACGCCTGCGTGACGGCGAGACCCAGATCCTGGCCGGCCTCATCGCCGACGAGGACCGCCAGGGCGCCAACAAGCTGCCCGGCCTGGGCGATCTGCCCCTGATCGGGCGGCTGTTTTCCAACCAGCGGGACGAGCTCAACAAGACCGAGATCGTCCTGCTCATCACGCCGCGCATCGTGCGCAACGTCGAGCGGCCCGAACTGGCCCAGGGCGAGTTCTTCGCCGGCACCGAGGCCGCCGCCTCCGACCAGCCCCTGCAGTTGCGCCCCGCCGCCCCCGGGGGGCCGGGCGCGCCGGCGCCTCGGTCGCGTCCGGCGGCGGCCTTGCCCGGTATCACCGAGCCGCAGGTGGAGACGCCGCCGGCCGAGGTGGCGCCCTTGGCGCCGCCGGCGCCCCAGCCGCAACCATGACATGAAGCGCGCCGGTGGTTTCACCCTCATCGAGCTGGTCGTCGCCGTCGCCATTGTCGGCGTGCTGGCCATGATGGCGGTGCCGCTCATGGAGGCGACCGCGCGGCGCCAGAAGGAGGCGGACCTGCGCGCCGCGCTGCGCCAGATCAGGGGCGCCATCGACGCCTACCACCAGGCCGTGCTCGACAAGAAGATCGCGGCACCCGCCGATGCCAGCGGCTATCCCCCGGATCTGGAACGCCTGGCCCAGGGTGTGACCGACATCAGCAGCCCGGAAGGCAGGAAGCT
>Ga0233425_10003364_pt1 | contig 29145 bp, 16 predicted proteins | sample Watercolumn_Towu_2_FD_181712 | JGI IMG/M metagenome (GOLD analysis project Ga0233425, IMG submission 181712) | Freshwater microbial communities from Lake Towuti, South Sulawesi, Indonesia - Watercolumn_Towuti2014_140_MG | ecosystem: Environmental > Aquatic > Freshwater > Lake | place...
AGAGTGTTGATCTCCGGTCGGCCGCGAGCGAAAAGGAATTCGCGTCGATCATCGGGGCGCGCTCCGCGCTTCGGCCGGGAAAGTGGATTACGGGAGGCGATTGGGATCATGACAACTGGCCAGGCGGCAACCTGCCGACCAAGGAACTCATTGATGCTGCCACCGCCAGTACCCCTGTCTTTGTGAATCGCTACGACGGACATATGGCTCTCGCCAATTCTTTTGTCCTCAAGCTGGCGGGAATTGACAGAAACACCCCGGATCCTCAGGGAGGCACCATCGTCCGCGACAGCAAGACTGGTGAAGCAACCGGCGTGTTGAAGGATGCTGCCATGAATCTCGTCTATCGGCACATCCCCGATCCCTCGACGGAGGAAATGACGGAAGCAGCACGTCTGGCACTCGCCGAAGCGAGAAAGTACGGCGTGACGAGCATCCAGGATGTTTCGTCCGCCGCCGATGTTCGCGTGTATCAAGTACTCCGTGATCGCGGAGAACTGACATCCAGGTTCCACTGCCGGCTCCCGCTGAGCCAATGGGAACATCTGGCCTCGCTTGGGATCCGCGTGCCTTTCGGCGATCCCTGGATACGCATCGGATCGATGAAGGAATTTGTCGATGGATCGCTCGGCTCATCCACCGCTCTCTTCTTCAACCCGTATTTGTCGGATCCCGGCACGAAAGGGCTCGCGATGGATGTGGTGACTGATGGAAGTCTCGCACGATGGGGGAAGGGAGCCGACCGCGCCGGACTGCAGCTGTCGATCCACGCTATTGGGGACAGCGGCAACAGCCTCTTGCTTGATCTCTTTGAAAAGATCGTCAAAGAGAATCCAGCCTGGGACCGGAGATTCCGGATCGAGCATGCCCAACACATCGCCCCGAAAGATTTCAGGCGATTTGCGAAGCTGGGAGTGATCGCATCGGTACAGCCATACCATGCTATTGACGACGGACGCTGGGCCGAGAAACGGATCGGTCATGAACGATGCAAAACGACTTACCCCTTCCGGAGCTTCATCGACGAGGGGGCAACCCTGTCGTTCGGCAGCGACTGGACGGTCGGACCCTTGAGTCCGATTCTCGGTATCTATGCGGCGGTGACCAGGAGGACGACGGACGGCGCGAATCCCAACGGCTGGTTCCCGGAGCAGAAGATCACCGTGCAGGAAGCCATCAAGGCCTACACCATGAACAACGCCTATGCGGCATTCGAGGAGCGCGAAAAAGGATCCATCACGCCGGGAAAGCTCGCTGACCTGGTCGTGCTGAGCGATGATATCCTTTCGATAGACCCTGCGAAGATTGAAACGGTGAGAGTAGAAACGACTGTGTTGGGAGGAAAGATCGTGTTCGAAGCGCGACGGTAGACCACGAGTATGGAGAGTTTGGAGCTTTGGGTAAGGAGGTAGAGCCCATCACGCTGTCTTATCTCTAAGGAGTCCTGCCATGAGACACTTCTTTGTTGCATGCATCCTCTTGGTTCTGGTTGGTTTGTGTTCGTCCTGCGGACCTGCTGCCAGAACTGATGTGCCAAAGTACACCATCGAACAATTCTACGCCAATGAGAGGATCGGTGGAGGTGCGTTCTCTCCCGACGAATCGAAGCTGCTTATCAGCAGCAACCGGACCGGGATTTTCAATCTATTTGAAATCTCGATAGCCGATTCTGCGAAACGCCAGCTGACAACATCCGCGGTGGAGTCGTATTTCGCGGTCGACTATGTCCCCGTAACGGGCGAGATTCTGTACACGGCAGACAAGGGAGGAAACGAGAACGACCACCTCTACCTGCTGGCGGCGGACGGATCGTCCCGTGATCTGACTCCCGGAAAAGACGAGAAAGTCTCCTTCCTTCGCTGGACTGCTGACAAGAAGGCGTTCTTCTTTTTGTCGAACAAACGCACACCCCGTTACTTCGACGTCTACAGGATGACGGTGGGAACCTGGGCTCCGACGATGGTCTATCGCAACGACAAGGGTCTCAATGTCGAAGACATCGCGCGAACAGGAGACAAGGTTGCTTTGAACGAGTCCATCACCACGAGCGAGAATCGATTGTTCGTCCATGATGTCGCGACAGGCAAGATGGTCGAAATCTCAGATCCTGCCGTTCCGGGCACATACAGCTCGGCAGGATTCAGCAATGACGGCGGTATGTTCTTTTACACGACCGACGCGGGCAAAGAGTTCCAGTACCTTGCGAAGTTCGACCTGAAGACATCAGGACGTTCGACCGTTTTCGAGACAAACTGGGACGTGATGTACAGCTATACTTCAGAACATGAAAAGTACCGCGTTATCGGCATCAATCAGGACGCCAAGAATGTCCTGAAAGTGATCGACAACGCGACGGGGGCCGACGTACCAATGCCCGTGATCCCTGACGGTGATGTGCTGGCTGTGTCAATCGCCCCAAGCGAAAAGGTGATGCGACTTACCATCGGGACCTCGAAATCTCCCAGCGACGTGTATGTCTATGAATTCGAATCGAAGAAACTATCAAGGCTGACGAACACGCTTAATCCGGCAATCAGTCCGAATGATCTCGTCGCGGCGGACGTAGTGCGCTACAAGTCGTTTGACGGGCTCGAGATTCCAGCGATCTTCTACAAACCCCTGACTGCGTCATCTTCGAACAAAACGCCCGCTCTGGTTTGGGTGCATGGCGGGCCCGGCGGCCAGTCGCGCGTGGGGTTCAGCGAGCTGATCCAATACCTGACCAACCACGGCTACGCGGTTCTCGCTGTCAACAACCGGGGAAGCAGCGGATACGGCAAGACGTTCTTCAAGATGGATGATCGCAACCACGGCGACAAAGATCTGATGGACTGTGTGTACGGGAAGAAGTACTTGCAGAGCCTTCAGGGCATTGACGGTGAGAGGATTGGAATCATCGGCGGGTCATACGGAGGATTCATGACGATGGCTGCGATGGCGTTCCAGCCGGAGGAGTTCAACGTGGGAGTGAACATGTTCGGTGTCACCAACTGGATTCGGACGCTGAAGAGCATCCCGCCCCACTGGGAAGCGGGCAGGAAAGCGCTCTACGCCGAGCTCGGAGACCCGACGACGGCGGATTCCGTGCGGCTCTACAACATTTCTCCCGTTTTTCACGGCGGGAAAGTCAAGAACCCGGTCATGGTACTCCAGGGTGCCAACGATATCAGAGTGCTTCAGGTGGAATCGGATGAAATGGTGGCGGCCATCAGGGCGAACAATGTCCCGGTCGAATATGTGACCTTTGCGGACGAGGGTCACGGGTTCCGGAAGAAGGAGAACCAGATCAAGGGTTACGGTCAGGTACTGGCGTTCCTCGACAAGTATCTGATGGGGAAACAGGTAGGCAAGTAGCATTGACACAGAGCGGAATGGTGCACATTCCGAAGTGAAGTCGGACCGGAACGACGGGAGGCACCGGTCCGGAAGCAACCACGGAGCTTGGTCACGCACCAATGAGTGATTCACCACTTCAATATGTGAAGGGCATTGGTCCGAAGCGCGCATCCGCGCTCGCGTCGGCTGGTATTCACACCATTCGCGATCTTCTCTTCTATTTCCCTTTCGACTATCTCGACCGGAGCCGGATCGTAAGCATCCGCGATCTCCGCAAGTACGTCGACGCCGAACGGCCGGTCACCATCATTGGGGAGGTGTACCGTGTTGAGCTGCGCCGCTCGCGGCGGTCCAACCGCCTCGTGTTCTTCCTGACGGTCAAAGATGATACCGGATTCCTGACATGCGTCTGGTTCGAAGGAGTGCAGTGGTACAAAGACGCGTTCGAGCAGGGAGAGCTTCTGGCGTTGTCTGCCTATCCCGACTTCGACAAACTCGGCCGGATTCAGTTCACGCATCCGGAGTTCGACCGGCTCCGCGGGGCAGAGGAGGAAGACGAACCGGATTGGGGGAAACTCTTCAATACCGGCGCGATTATTCCGAAGTACCCCTCCACGTCCGAGTTGGGCAAAGTTGGACTCGACAGCAGGGGGTTTCGACGGATCATCCGGAACGCGCTCAAGACCCATCTGATGACGATCGAGGAGATCATGCCCGACGAAATCCGGGAACGGGCGAATCTTGCCGGGTGCCGGACGGCTCTTCAGGGAATTCACTTCCCCGAGAACCGCGACGCGATGGAGTCGGCGCGTCGGAGGCTGAAGTTTGATGAGCTATTCTTCCTCCAGCTCATGCTGGCTTATCGAAAGCGCCGGTACGGGCAGGAGAAGAAGGGGATTACCTATGCTGTCGAAAGCACGCTTGCCCGGACGCTCGCGGGCGCGTTGACGTTCCAGCTCACCGGAGCCCAGCGACGGGTGCTTCGCGAGATCACGGATGATATGCAGAAGCCGACGCCGATGAACCGGCTCCTGCAGGGGGATGTCGGGAGCGGAAAAACCATTGTAGCACTGCTGGCCATGCTCGTTGCCCTAGAAAACAAGTATCAGGTGGCCCTGATGGCTCCTACCGAGGTGCTTGCCGAGCAGCATTTCCGCACGCTCTCGGCATATCTGGAGAACCTCCCCGTCAATGTCCGATTGCTGATCGGCGGCCAGAAGAAGAAGTTGAGGGAGGACGTCCTCGAGGATATCCGGAGCGGCCGTGCGCACATTGTGGTCGGAACGCATGCATTGCTCGAGGAGCAGGTGCGCTTCGCCCGCCTCGGCTTCGTCGTCATCGATGAGCAGCACCGGTTTGGCGTGATGCAGCGGGCAACGATAAGGGAGAAGGGATTGAATCCCGACGTCCTTGTCATGACCGCAACACCGATTCCCAGGACGCTGGCTCTCACGGTGTATGGCGATCTCGACGTCTCAGTCATCGATGAGATGCCTGCGAACCGGAAACCCATCAGAACCGGCGTTCGCCTTGAAGAACAAAAAGACAAAGTGTACGAATTTGTCCGGCGGGAGGTCCGCCAGGGGCGGCAGGTGTACATCGTTTTTCCCCTCATCGAGGAGTCGGAGAAGGTTGACCTCAAAGCGGCAACGGTCGAATTCGAGAGGCTTCAAACCGCCGTGTTTCCGTCGTTTCGGCTCGGCCTGCTTCATGGACGGATGAAATCGGAGGAGAAGGATCGGATCATGCAGAACTTCAAATCCGGTGAGATCCAGATCCTTGTGTCGACGACCGTCATCGAAGTCGGGATCGACGTCCCCAACGCAACCATCATGATTGTTGAAAATGCTGAGCGATTTGGGCTTTCTCAGCTCCATCAGCTGCGCGGCAGGGTGGGGCGGGGGGCGGAACAATCCTTCTGTATCCTCATCGGCAACTACGGATGGTTCGACGCCCACAAGCGCGGAATGGAGCCGGGAGAGGTCAAAAAAGAGAAACTGGACGCCAAGATCCGCCTTGAGACGATGGTGGATACCTCTGATGGCTTCAAAATCGCCGAGGTGGACCTCCGTCTCCGAGGTCCGGGGGAGTTCTTCGGTCTTCGACAGAGCGGTGTCCCTGCATTCAGGATCGCCAACCTGGTGGAGGACGGTGAATTGGTCGTTGTCGCACGAAAGGAAGCGATTTCACTGGTCGATCGTGATCCGCAGCTGCGGTCGCCGGGCCATCAGGCGGTCCGCAAGCACTTTGAATCCCAGTACCGGGATGCCCTCGAGCTTGGGAACATAGGTTGACGACCCTCCTCGTCCCGCGTTTTCGATTTGTCCTTCCGAAGTTCATACCTCATCTCTCATCCGTCGATCGAACGATGCATCTTGCCCCGACAAGATCCGCGTCATGAGTACGACGATCATCCGATGCGACTCGCGCGCTCATTCTCCCGCGCGTCGTGTCAAGTACGAACGCGCACGAATCGCGCGAAAAGCGTCTCTCAGACTTGACAACGACGATTAAAAGCTTATATTTGTATCAACGATACACGTTCATTGATAGGTCGTCCTCTCACAATTGAAAGGTTGATCAACCTGCTTGTTACCGCGATTGCATGTCGCGCTCGTCTATAACATGAAGAAGGAAAACGCGGACGAAGTTTCGGAACAGTCCCGCGGAGAAGAGAACGGAGATAGCGAAGTAGCTGTTGCATCACAAACGAAACTTCAGACGACGAGACCCGACACATACGCAGAATGGGATAGTGAAGCAACCATTCTCGCCGTGAAGGCGGCCCTGGAAGAGCGACACACCGTGACGATGATTGAGGCGTCCGAGAACGCTCCCCAACGATTCCTCGAAGTTCAACCCGATATCGTCTTCAATATCGCGGAAGGCTTGCGAGGACCCTCCCGAGAAGCCCAGATCCCTGCGATCCTCGATATGCTCGGCATCCCCTACACCGGATCAGACCCGGTGACGCTCGGGATTTGTCTCGACAAGGCGCGCGCCAAAGAAATTCTCTCCCATTACGGAATTCCCACATCCGAATTCCATGTCGTCAACACGCTTGATGAGTTGAAGCAGATGGCTGTCAGGCTTCCCTCTGTGGTGAAACCGCTCCACGAGGGCTCGAGCAAAGGAATTCTGAACTCCTCCATTGTGCGAACCCAGGATGAACTGCGCGAGCAGGTCGAGCGCGTACTGCGTGATTATGATGAACCCGCGCTCGTTGAAAAGTTCCTCCCCGGGCGGGAATTTACCGTCGCGCTGCTCGGCAACGGCCCGACAGTGCAGGTGTTCCCAATAGTGGAAATTCGTCTGGACAAGCTCCCCCCAGGTGTCAGCCCTCTCTATTCTTATGAGGCGAAATGGGTCTGGGATCAGCTCGATCATCCTATCGAAATGTATGACTGTCCCGCTCGTATCGATTCCGGTCTCGAGGCGCTTATCAAGGAAATCTGTCTAAGAACATTTCAAATCTTGCGTTGCCGTGATTGGTGCAGGATCGATATCCGTCTCGATGAAAACGGCGTCCCGAATATTATTGAGTTGAATCCGCTTCCGGGCATTCTCCCGAATCCGGATGACCACTCGAGCTATCCGATGGCAGCGAGGGCTGCAGGATACTCTTATAACAACATGCTTCAAGCGGTGCTTGACGCGGCGATCCTCAGGAATAATCTCGGATTGCCGAAAACGTAAGAGATCCTTCATGATAGACTGAGCCCGGGAGCAGGGGATTCTATGCCGAAGAAAATCCATGTCGCAGTAGTGTTCAACGAACCGACAGTTGAGACCTCCTCCGGAAGGAAATTCATTTCGGAGATGGGTGAGATCGAGGCGGGTGTGACGCGGTCTCAGGTCGTGGTGGGCAACATGCTGTCCGCAGTGGATCTTTCGGAGGTCGGCGTGCTGGAGGAACGCACGCATGTCTCGGAAGCTCTCCAGAAGACCGGCTACAAGACGTCGCTCTTCAATATGAACAGCGACATCAAGCGATTGATACAGTTCATTGAAGAGAAGGAACCCGACATCATTTTCAATCTCTGCGAGTCGGTCGGGGATGAATCAACGCACGAGATGTTCGTTGCCGGAATCTATGAGCTTATGGGTGTCCCCTACACGGGAGCCGGGGCGTTTACGCTGGGAATGTGCCAGAGCAAGGCGCGCACGAAACAGGCGCTCAGCTTTCACAAGATCCGGGTGCCGCGTTTCGCTCTATATAAGAACGCGAACGAGGTTACGGAAGAGGATTTTGAGCTGAAATTCCCCGTCATCGTCAAGCCGTCGCATGAAGACGCGAGTGTGGGAATCGATAATGGCTCGATCGTCGATACCATCGCCGGTGTGCGCAAGCGGGTCCGGTACATCTTCCAGAACTTCGACCAGCCGGCCATCGTAGATGAATACATTGACGGACGTGAGCTCAACGTCGCCATCATCGGAAACAGGCGTCCGATTGCCCTCCCGATCTCGGAAATCGATTTTTCAGGGCTGCCGGAGAACTTTCCGCACATCGTAACCTACAACGCCAAGTGGATGGAGGGGACGGAGGAGTACAAGGGAACCGTCGGCGTTTGCCCGGCACAGATTCCTGCTGAGGTTGAACGACAGGCGAAGGACATAGCGCTCAAGTGCTACCGCATCATGGGATGCCGTGACTACGCCCGCGTCGATATGCGTCTGGACAAGAACAACAACCTCTATGTCATTGAGGTGAATCCCAACCCGGACATCAGCGACGATGCGGGATTTGCCAGGTCCGCGCGGGCCTACGGATTCTCCTTCGATGAAATCATCAACAAGATCGTCGAGTACGCGCTCGAACGTACTCCGTAGTGAGCCCTATGCCGATTCGGTCGTTCCAGAAACAGGATCTTGAGCCGCTGGTCGAGATTGTCAAAGCAACGGAAGTGTTTCGCGAAGAGGAGATAGCAGTTGCACGGGAGTTGATGGAGGTCGTTGCCAGCGAAAAAGATCAGAAGGATTACGTCATTGGCACCTATGTCGACGAAGACGGTATCCCGCGCGGCTACTACTGCATCGGCCAGACGCCGATGACGCTTTCGACGTACGATTTGTACTGGATCGCCGTCGATCCGACGATGCACGGGAAAGGGATCGGGAAAGCACTGTTGCAGCACTGTGAGGAACATATCAGGCATAGCGGCGGACAGCTTGTGATCGCGGAAACGTCGTCGACGGCAAAGTACGACAAGACGCGTTCGTTCTACGTGCACAATCACTACACCGAGGCGTCACGGATCCATAAGTACTATGCTCCGGATGATGATCTTGTGGTGTACATCAAGTACCTCTAGGAGGATCAACGACCTGTATGGAACTCTGGCAAGAGATGCTGCGACAGAGTGTGGACAGCGGCAAAGACCTGGTCGAACGGTTTGGATTTGAAAAAGATCTGGCTGACCGGCTCAACAAACTCTTTCATATCCGCGTCAACCCGTACTACCTCAGTCTCATCCGCTACCCGGGCGATCCAATCTGGCTTCAATGCATCCCCGAAGCGGTCGAGCTCGAAGACAAGGGCGCACTCGAAGATCCGCTCAACGAAGAGGGTGACAGTCCGGTGCCGAGCATCACCCACCGATATCCGGATCGAGTGCTCTTCCTTGTGACCAGTCAGTGCTCGATGTACTGCCGGTTCTGCACAAGAAAGCGCAAGGTCAGCGATTCCACGAAGATCAACTCAAAGTGGATCCAGGACGGAGTTGACTATATCGCAGCGCATCCCGAAATCCGCGATGTTGTTCTGTCGGGCGGTGATCCGCTGATGGTGACCGACTACGTGCTGGAGCGGATACTCTCCAGCCTGCGCGCGATCCCTCACGTGGAAATTATCCGGCTCGGCACGAAGATGCCGTGTGTCCTGCCGCAGCGCATCACACCGAAGCTTGTGAAGATGCTCAAGAAGTATCATCCCATCTACGTCAATACGCACTTCAACCATCCCTGGGAGTGCACGCCGGAGGCCGAAAAAGCGTGCGCGCTCCTCGCTGATGCCGGCTGCCCCGTCGGCAACCAGGCCGTGCTGATGAAGGGTGTGAACGATGATGCCGATGTCATGCTTGAGTTGCACCGGAAGCTGTTGAAAATGCGCGTGCGCCCGTACTATATCTACCAGGCTGATCTGACAAAGGGAACGAACCACTTCAGAACTCCCGTTCGCAAGGGTCTCGAGATCATGGACAAACTTCGCGGCCACACATCCGGGCTTGCCGTGCCGTACTATGTCATTGACGCCCCGGGTGGCGGCGGAAAAATTCCGTTGCTGCCGCAGTACGTCCTTGGCCGCAACGGGAAAGACATCATCCTGCGTAACTTCAAGTACGAGATCTATACGTATCCGGACGTTGAAGAGGAACAGCCGGAGCCGCAGCTCGTCATCGAGACGAAGTATCGACGTCGCAGGAGACTGACGGAAAAGAAGGTCGTCCCGAACGAACCGTCGAAGCGTGAGCTGGAGCCGGTGGCAAAATAGGCGCAATGAACCTCACACAAAAAGCCTGCGACATGCGTTGCAGGCTTTTTGCTTTCCGGCCGCCTGTCCGAACTTCCGTCGTTGGCGCAGATGCCTGGGCTCGAAGGCACTGTTCGAGGCAGACATCCGGTCGTGAGCGGCTTGCCTGCTCATCCTTTCTTTCCTACATTCCATCCGCGCTTCTCTTCCTGCATGCTGTTGTTTCGGAAGCGAACCCATACCTGTTCAACCTACGGAGATGAATCCATGTCGACACTGGGACCGGAGAAAATCAAGCTGATTCAGGAAGCCCTCAGGGAAGAACACATTGAAGGCTGGTTGTTCTACAACTTCCGCGGGTCGAACGTGTTCGCGACACGCATCATCAATCTTCCATCACACATCATGCAGACACGCCGCTATTTCTATTTCATTCCGGCCACCGGGACTCCGCAGAAGCTGCTCCACAACATCGAGCAATGGAATCTCGACAGCATCCCGGGCGAGAAGACGCTTTACGTCAGCTGGCAATCGCTCCGCGAGGGATTGAAGAAGATCGTGGGAGGAGCGCGCAAGGTTGCCATGGAATATTCTCCGATGAACAACATCCCGTACGTTTCCAACGTCGATGGCGGAACAATCGAGCTCGTCCGCAACGCGGGGCTTGAAGTCGTCTCCTCGGCGAACCTCGTCCAGCGGTTTGAAGCGTGCTGGGATGAGGAGCAGGAGCGGGACAACTTCGAGACGGCGGCGCATTTGCGGCAGATCGTCGATCACACATTCGGATTCATCAAGCAGCGTATTACCTCGAAGACTCCGACAACCGAATACGACGTGCAGCAGTTCATGGCTTCCGAGTTCAAGCGCCGCGGTATCAAGACCGAAAGCGATCCGAACTGCTCGGTCAATGCGAACAGTGCCAATCCGCACTACGAACCGACAAAGGAGATCCACAGTCCATTGAACAAAGGAGATTTCGTCCTCCTCGATCTCTGGGCGAAGAAAGACAAGCCCCGATCCGTGTACGGTGATATCACGTGGACAGGATACATCGGCGAGACCGTCCCGGAAGAGTACACCAGGATCTTCGAGATCGTGAAAGGCGGAAGGGATGCGGCGCTGAGGTTCGTTCAGGACTCATTCAATGCCGGGAGCGAGATCTGCGGCTATCAGGTGGATGACGCGGCCCGCAACTTCTTCAAGGAAAAGGGATATGAGCAGTACTTTGTCCATCGCACAGGGCACAACATCGGTGAAGAGATTCATGGCAACGGTGCGAATATGGACAATCTCGAAACGCGCGATGAGCGGAGGATTATCCCCCAGACTTCCTTCTCAATCGAGCCGGGTATCTACCTTCCGGGGAAATTCGGCGTCAGGTCTGAAATCGACGTCTACATCACCAAGTCGAAGGAAGTTGTGGTCACCGGCCTGCCGATGCAGGAGAAGGTGGTGGCGATCCTGGCATGATGCTTTCTCAGTCGGACAGATTGTCAATCTGTCCGACTGAGCTTTGACATCGTGAGCGTAGGAGGAGATCCATTCCGCCGTCAGGACTTTCGTCCTGACGGATCAATGTTAGAGGCCACGTTAGATGAGTCGGGAGCTTGAAGCGGAGGATCCCGCCATGAAGATTGGCGGGCTACGACTGGAGAGGTCGGGGCAAGCAACTCCTGACACCGGCAATGAAGATTGAGTGCTGGAAGCTCAGCTACTTCTGAACCCTCAGAAGATTAACGATTGCGAGGACGAAGAAGATGATGTTCGCCAGCCATGCGGTGAGGAGGGGATGAATGTCGCCGTTGTAGCCGAACACCTGGCTGGTTTTCATGAAGGCAAGATAGATGAACGTGACGGCGACGCACACGCCAAAGTCGATGGCGAGCCCGCCGCGCCGCTTGATTGATGCAAACGGCACCCCGAACAGCACAACAATCACGCTGGCAAAGGGAAACGCAATCTTGTTGTGAAAGTCGACAAGCCAGCGCGAGACATCCTGGCCGGCGCGCTGCTGGTTTTCGATAAACTCCTTCAGGTCGGGGTAATTCATCTCATCCGGTTTCCGCTGCTTCTTCTCAATGTCGGTCGGTATGATGCTGAGCCTTCCCAGCGGAAGGCGCGCGAAGGTCGACATGCTGTGTCTCTCGCCATCGAACTCCCTCACCGAGCCGTTGATCAGTTCCCATCCGGCGCCGACCGAATCTGCACCTCCCGCACCTCCGTCCTGCCACTGCATCTGCCGTGCATCATAGCGCCGGCGCATCACCGTCAGATTGGTGTCCGCGAACTCCTCGACGCTCACGCGGTGCCCCGTTCTGTTGCTGCTTTCGTAATAGCTGATCGAGATGAGCCTCGTTCGCCCGTCTTGAAAGAAGAGCGGAAGTGTGCTTCCTGCACTTTGTGACCGGTGGAGATGCGCACGTTCAATCGCTGTCTTCTTCTGATTGGCATACGGTACCACCCACCCATTGAAATAGATCGAGACCATGCTCACGAGCAATGCGACGGCGAGAAACGGGAGCAGGAACCGGTACAGGCTGAGTCCGCTCGACTTCATCGCGGGAAGTTCGTTTTGGTTCGAGAGGCGGCCGACCACAAAGAGCGCACCGAGCAGCATTGCGACGGGCGTCATCAGTTTGATGATCTCCGGCGTGAACGCGAGATAGTAGAGCGCGATGGCCTGGAGCGGAGTGTTCGCGTCCATGAAATCGTCGAGCTTCTCCATCATGTCGATGACGAGGAAAATGAGGAGAAACGTGAGGAGCCCGAAAAGGAATGTCGCGAGGAATTGACGGATGATATAGCGGTCGAGGATTCTCACGCCGCCGGTTCCTCCGAGCGCCAGTTTTTCGGGACGAACCGGAGCAGGGAAGTCCAGTCGATCGTCAGATTCTCCCGTGCGGAGCGGGCGGTCAGGTAGATCCCTAGAATCCCCAGCACGATGTTTGCCATCCACATGCCGAACCAGGGATCGATCAATCCGCGGTCGGCGAGTTTTTCACCGCCGATGAGGCAGGCCCAATAGAGGAGGAAGAAGCCGAGACTGAGGCTGGCGGCTGTGCCGAATGTCCCCCGCCGTGCCATGATCCCGAGCGGCGCACCGATGAGCACGAATACGATGCAGGCAAATGGAATAGAGTATTTCTTGTGGATCTCCACCGAGTATTCGTGGATCCGCCGGCCGTAATACCCGATGCGCGCCTGCTCGCCTTCAAGGAGTGATGAGAGGGAGGAGAGCCGCACGCCGGCAGTGGAGCGCGGGTCAAACTGGATTGCTCCCGCCCGTGCCGGCTGCCTCGAGGGGTTGAAGAGCGACTGCATGTCCTGTCGTATGGCGAGCTCGATATGGGCCCTGCTCGTGTCCTGGAGTGCCCGCAGGCTGTCCACGATGGCGGACATCACCTGGGCGCTCAGTTCCCGGTCCCCCCGCGAGAATGCGGATTCCTGTGACCGCTGGAAGTCGAATCCTTCGGCATTCATCGCGATACGGTGCTTCTCGAACCGGATCTTCCGGTAGCGGTTGTAGTTCTCCGTGCTCAACTCATGAATCTCTCCATCGTACAGATCCATGATAAGTTTTTCGAATCCGGGTGAAAACGACACCGTGCCGCGCTCTGCCGTCACAGTGTTCAGGCTGGCGCTGTTCGTGTAGTCAAAAATCGTGACGCCTTCGAGATCGTTGGTGTTCTCGAATGTTTTCCGGACGAGGATACTGTACCCCTGTATCTCCCGCGGATCGGAAAACAGACCCGGAACGAGGGAGAACGTCGGCTTCTTTCTGTAGATATCCGTAAGGAGGATTTTGGCGCGGTGGTTCGCGTCGGGGAGCACCCGGTTATTAAACAGGATGAGGAGGTAGCAGATGATGATCGAGGTCAACAACACCGGCGTGATCATCCGATAGAGACTGACGCCGCTTGCGCGCATCGCCGTGATCTCATTCCCGGAAGCAAGGTTGCCAAACGCCATCAGGGTCGCCACGAGGACGGCCATCGGGACGGCCAGGACCAGCATCCAGGCAAGGTTCATGATGATGAGCTCGGCAATGATCCCGGCGCTCAGGCCCTTCCCGGCCAGTTGGTCCAGTTTCTGCATGATGAACTGGAGCAGAAAGATGAAGACAAGGACGCAGACGGAAAAGAGAAACGGGGTGAGATGCCTCTGCAGGATATGACGGGAGAGGATTGGCATGACGAGGTCAATATACTGAGATTGGCACCTGATTACAAGCCACCTGTTTCACCGCATGTTACGACCCGGCATGACTTTGTTGATTTGTGGATACGCATTGTGTATCTTAGTCGCGGCGTCTCTCATCACAAGAGAAAAATCCGATCTCAGACGGTTTGATGAGCCTCAACGACTTCTCCAGCCTTCGCAAAGAATACTCCAGACACTCGCTCGATGAGACCGATGTCGATCTCAATCCATTTGCACAATTCGATCTCTGGTTTCAGCAAGCGCTCAATGCGCGGCTGCCGGAGCCGAACGCCATGGCGCTCGGTACGGCCACGTCTGACGGGAAACCTTCGTTGCGCATGGTGCTTCTGAAAGGCTACGATGAACGCGGGTTTGTCTTCTTCACCAATTACGAAGGGCGGAAATCGGCAGAGCTTCTTCAGAACGGCAGCGCGGCACTCCTGTTCTACTGGACGGAGCTCGAGCGCCAGGTTCGCATTGAAGGGGCTGTTGAGAAGACGTCACGAAGAGAATCAGAAGAATACTTCCAGACCCGGCCTCTCGAAAGCAAACTTGGTGCGTGGGCATCCAGGCAGAGCAGCGTGATTGCGGGGAGGGGCGTTCTGGAACAGAAGATGGCCGATTTGCGCGAGCGATACCGCGATCAGGAGATACCGGCGCCGCCCTCATGGGGAGGATTTCGCGTCTCACCGGCGGTTTTTGAGTTCTGGCAGGGGCGGGCGAATCGCCTGCACGACAGGATCCGGTACTCTCTCGAAGGCGGCGTGTGGACCATCGAGCGTCTCTCACCGTGACGTGGACATCAGGCGGTCTGCGCACGGTGCAAGGTCACGCAGTTTTTCCAACAAACCTGTGGTGATGCAGTGGTTGATTTCCTTGGAATAGCGAGAATTATCCTCCTCATTATCTCCGTTCTGGCGTTCACGTACGTCGCCAGAAACGTCAAAACCATTCTCGTTCCCTCCGTAATTCTCGTTGGCGTCGGCTTCGCCCTCTTTCTGCTCGACCTCATTCTTCGCTCCTATTTCGGCGCGGGTTTTCTGTTCGAATCCGGGACAACTGGTCCGTCCGGATTCATCCCTCAGATCGCGGGATACGTTGGTCAGATTGTGGGTGTCATCCTTATTCTGTATGGGTTCTACCATGTCAACAGGGTCCTGGTCGATGCGCAGGACCGTGCCCGCATCGAAGAGGAACAGGAACTCATCAGCACGGCGCTTGCGAACAGCGAGAAACGCTACCGTGAGTTTTTCGAGGAAGATCTCTCAGGCAACTTCATCGCTGCGCCGGAAGGGAGTATCCTTGCCTGCAATCCATCATTTGCCCGCATCTTTGGCTACGCGAGTGCGGCAGAACTGGTCAACACCGACGTGTCGGTTCTCTTCGAGAGCAGACGGGCGTACGAGAATGTCGTCGATCTGATACGGGAGCATCGGCACCTCAGCGAGTATCAGATGATCATGAAGCGCAGTGATGAGCGCCGCATCTACGTCCTCGCAAACATCACGGCGGAGTTCGATGAACAGGATACGCTGTCCCAGATTCAGGGATTCATCCTCGATGAGACCGAACGGATAAAGGCCGAAGAAAACCTGCGGAACAGTGTCGAACAATTTCGTCAGGTGTTTGAAAAGGGTCCCGTCGGCATGATGCTGGTGACACTCGAGGGTGACATCATCAAAGTGAACCACGCGTTTTGCGCCATGGTCGGCTATTCAGAGAACGAACTGCGCAAGGTCACTATTGACGGCATAACGCATCCGGAGGATGTTGGGAAAGATGTCGAGCGGCAGGCGATGCTCGCGGCTGGTGAAATCGCAAGCTACCGCACCGAGAAGAGATTTCTGACACACGAGGGAGAAGTCATTTGGGGACTCGTTACTGTCTCTGTCGTGCGCGAGGTGAACGGAGCCGCTCTCTATGGCGTCAGAATCGTCGAGGATATTTCCGCCCGGAAGAGGGGGGAGGATGAATTGGAACGGTCCCTCTCCGTGCTTCGCGCGACGCTCGAGGCGACGACCGATGCAATCCTGGTGGCCGATGACAGCCGGCGTGTGCTGAATTATAATCAGCGCCTCGTCGGGATGTGGAATATTCCCCGCGAACTTCTCATCGAGCTCAGCGAGACCTCAATTCTTGACTACATTCTGGAGCAGCTTGAGAACAGGGATCGGTTCAACGCAACGCTTACGGCTGCATTTACAAGGCCCGAAGTTGAGATCTACGAGATCCTGAGACTCCTTGATGGAAGAGTGGTCGAGCTCTATGCACGTCCGCAGAAAATCTCCGGGAAAACCAGGGGACGAGTCTGGAGCTTCCGGGACATTTCTGTGCGCGTCCATTCGGAAGAAGAACGAAAGGTTTCGGAGGAGCGATACCGGGAACTGTTCGAAGAATCGAAGGATACAGTGTTCATCAGCACTCCCGACGGGCGGTTCGTCGACATTAACTCCGCCGGCGTGGAATTGTTCGGCTATAGCAGCAAGGAAGAACTTCTTGCCATCAATATTGCGCAGGAGCTGTACCTGGATCCTGCGGAACGCGAGCGAGCGAGCCAAATTCTGGCCGAAAAGGGCTACATCAAAGATCACCTCACCCGTGCCCGACGGAAGGATGGAAAATCCCTCATTGTGCTCGAAACGACGACCGCCATGCGCGATGACCATGGGAAAGTGGTCACGTACCGCGGTATTCTGCGGGATATTACCGAACAGCACCGCCTCGAGGAACAACTCCGGCAGGCACAGCGCCTCGAAAGCGTCGGAACACTGGCCGGAGGGGTCGCGCACGACTTCAACAACATTCTTTCGATTGCCCTTGGATACCTGACGAGGCTTGACCGCACCGAAGACCACCCGGATCTACGGGCAAGAACGATCGAATCAATCAGAAAAGCCCTCGGTCGAGGTGCCGGGCTGGTCCAGCAGCTTCTGACATTCGCCCGCAAGACGAGCGGTGCCGCGGAGGCCGTGGAGGTGAACGACGTCGTTCGCGAGCTATCGACACTCCTTGCCGAAACGTTTCCCGCGACGATCCGGTTTGACCTCAATCTCGCAGAGGACGTACCCCTGCTCCTGGCTGACCAGAGCCAGTTCCAGCAGGCGCTCATGAATCTCTGCATCAATTCGCGTGATGCCATGCTTGAGCCCGGCGGCGGACGTGCGTTGGGAGGAACGCTCCGCATCGTGACAGCATGTGTTCCCGGGAAAGATCTGCGACAACGATTCCCGGGTGCTTCGGTGGACCGGTACGTGCTGGTGCGTGTCATCGACAACGGCGTGGGTATGGATGAAGCGACGAAGAGCAGGATCTTTGAACCGTTCTTCACGACGAAGCCGCCCGGAAAGGGCACGGGCATTGGACTATCTGTGGTCTATGGTATTGTCGACAGCCACCGTGGCTTCATCGATGTCGAAACAAAGCCGATGCAAGGAGCCTCCATCTCTCTGTACTTCCCGGTGCTTCCCGTGCCGGAGCCTGTCTCGACCAGCAAGGAAATGGTCGAACCGGAGCGCGGGTCGGGTGAGATGATTCTGCTGGTGGAGGATGAGGAAATGCTCCTCGATCTTCTGCAAGTGTTTCTGGAAGAGAACGGCTACAACGTGCTTGTCGCGCGCGACGGCATGGAGGCAGTCGAGATCTACGAAAAGCATGCAGGGGAGATCAAGGTTGTCTTGTCCGACATGGGACTTCCAAAGCTCGGCGGTTGGGAGGCGTTCCGGCGCATGAAGATCATCAATCCGTCAGTGCGGTGTATTCTCGCGAGCGGATATTTCGATCCGGACTTGCGTGCAGATATGATCAAAGAGGGAGCGCTGGATTTTGTGCAGAAGCCGTATGTACCGAATGTGATTCTGTCGTATATCACTGCAGCGATTCGCTACACCGGCCAGGGACCGTTGGGCCAGCAAGCACCGTAGGGCTCTTCGGCAAAAGACTCTTGCTATTGTTTATGGTTTTCTTTATGTTTTTATCAACGCTTTAGGCCGCGTTCCTTACATCATCGCCCGGAGAGCTATCGACGAGTTCGCTACCAACCAAAGCAATCAAATCTCGGGAAGTGATTCCTGATTTCGAGTACGAGCGATTCCTAAGAGCGGCGTGAACAAGGGTAGCGAACTAAAAAGTCGAGCAACGTCGGGACGGTGGCGACTGTCTGGCTGGTCTTCCATGAGTGGTGCGGCCGCCATTCTCTGCGTTCTCTCCGTTCTCACCTCATTTCTCTACTCGAAAGAAGGCGAAGATCGCAATCTGCGATCGGACGCCGCGTCGTTCTTTGTACCCTCTCCGTCCGCAGTGGCAGTCGACCGCCCCGAAGGGGCATTTGAGCCGTTCCAGGATACCACCAAGTCCCGCCGAACAGGGGTCGTTTCACGGCGGGCCCGCGCGGTCGAGCGGAAGCGATCTTCCATCGACTCGACCGATATCTCGAAAAACCCCGAGCGCATGCTTGAGCTCATCCGGGCGCTGCCGCGTGATTCCTCCGCCCGCCTCGAGCATTTTGCACACGTGCGGCGCGACGAGCCGTCGGTGGATCCCCTCAGTTTTCCGACGAGCCCTCTTTATCTTTCCGATCCACAGCTCGTTCGCTCGCAGCACACGTTCGACACAACAAAGCTGGCCTACAGGGTGCGGAAGGTCTTCGGGGGAAATGACATCCGGGTTCCGCTTGACTACTCGCTCGACGAATACCGGAAATTGCGCCTTGAGCGGCTTATGAGGAAGAACTGGGAAGACCTTGCCCATGCCTATGAACTGGCAATCGACAAGAAGAAAGGATTGGGTGATCTTTTTGGTCAGGTGACGAATATCGAAATCCCCGTCCCGAAGAACCCGCTCTTCAGCGTGTTCGGACCGAACATCATACGGCTCCAGATCAACGGTGCCGTCGACATCCACGGCGCCTTCCGGAACACGCAGTCTGACCTGTTTCAGAGCAACCCGCTGGCCCAGAGCCGAAGTGAACCGGATTTCAGCCAGGAAGTTCAGGTCAATGTGAAGGGCGAGATCGGTGACAAGCTCAAAATCGATGCCGACTGGAACACCCAGCGCACCTTCGAGTACGAAAACCAGCTGAAGGTCCGCTATACAGGCTATGCGGACGATATCATTCAGAGCATCGAGGCGGGAAACGTCTCGCTTCCGACGAACTCCTCCTTCATCAGCAGCAGTTCGGCATTGTTCGGCATCAAGGCCGGTTTCCAGTTCGGTCCTTTGAAACTGACGGCGGTGGCGTCGCAGAAAAAGGGACAGGTCAAGCAGCTTTCGGTATCGGGAGGCGGCCGGCCGACGCCGTTTGAGAAACGCGCGACAGACTACTCCCAGGATCACTACGTCGTCGACACGAGTTATATCGCTTTGTTCGACTCCGCCTATCTCTACATCCCTCCGAAAGTCTACAATTCGAAGCAGATCAAGGACATGGAGGTCTGGGTCACCCGCATCGGCAATGAAGATCCGAATGAGCGTGATGTCGTGGCGTTCATGGATCAGTCGAAAGTGCTCGCCAAGCAGAATGATCCGGCCGCCCGGCGGCAGGACTACGACATGGTGCCCGGCGAAGTGGAAGTCGGACGGTTCGTACGTTTGGATCCGACGATGGACTACACCTACCACGAATATGCCGGATACATCACGCTGAACCGGGCACTCCAGCCCGAACAAGCCATTGCTGTTGCCTACATGGTTCCCGATCTCTTCGATCCGAGAAAGAACACTGACATCGGCAATTTCGGTACGCGCGATACCGCGAAGTCGCTGAAGCTCGTCATGAAACTGGTTCGCCCGCAGAAACTTGGCCCGCAGTACAAGACAGCATGGCGGATGATGCTGAAGAACTTCTACAACCTTGGTGGCCGCGGAATCAAGAAGGAAGGCTTCGAACTGAAGATCCTGTACGAGATCCCGGGCGCGGAACCTGTCGATAATATCAAAGGCCAATACAATCTCATCGAGATCTTCGGGCTGGACCGGTACGGGGAGCAGCCGGGATCTCCGCCCGATGGCAAGTTCGACTTCACGCCGATGCTGACGATCGACGAGAACAGGGGCGAGCTGATTTTTCCGAGGGCGGAGCCGTTCCGTGAAGGCATCCGTCGTTACTTCCTCTCCAAAGGCATGTCGATTGCCGAAGCTGATTCATTCACGTTCAGCGAGATTTACGATACGACGTTCAACGGGGCCTCCAACAGCGCGCGGAACAAGTTCCTCATCCGGGGATCGACGTCGTCGTCGATGGCTTCAACATACCAGGTTGGATTCAATATCGTCGAGGGAAGCGTCAAGGTGCTTGCGAACGGGAATCCGGCGCAGGTCGGGGTCGACTATACGGTCGACTACGTCTCCGGCCAGGTCTCGATCAAGAACCAGGCCCTGCTTGTCCCCGGCGTCCAGCTTCAGATTCAGTATGAAGCGAACGATCTCCTGCAGCTTGCATCGAAATCACTGCTTGGTGCAAGAGGAGAGGTTGACGTGGGGAAGAACTCATCGTTCGGTTTTACCGTGATGAACCTCAGCCAGCAGTCGCTCAGTGACAAGATCCGTCTCGGCGAGGAGCCGATCAGTAATACGATATTCGGTTTCGACGGCGGCACGACGCTGAACCTTGATTTCGTTACACGGGCAGTCAACTGGCTGCCCGGAGTGCAGACGAACTCGCCCTCGGCACTCTCCATTAAAGGTGAGGCGGCGTATATGTCGCCTGATCCCAACACGCGCAAGAGTCCGATCTCAATCGATGGCGGATCGGCCGTGGCGTATGTGGATGATTTTGAAGGTGCGCGAAGGCCGGTTCCGCTCGGAGTGAACTTCGGCGCATGGCGCGACGCAAGCGCGCCCGATTTCATGGCAAGCCTTGACAATCCCGTCAAGTTGAAGATTGACGAGAAAATGGAGTACAAGGCAAAGATGGTCTGGTTCAATATCACGCCGAGCGACGTGTCCGCAACGGAGATCTGGCCCAAAAAGAGCGTGCGCGCAGGCGAGGACCAGGTGACTGTTCTCAATCTTTGGCTCAGACCGAATGTCAGAGCGCCCTACAACTACTCCATGGACCTGGAAGGCAAACTCCTGTCCAATCCGAAGCTGGCGTGGTCGGGCATTCAGCGGCTCATCGGATCGACCACGACAAACCTCCTCGATGACAACATCAATTTCATCGAGCTCTGGGTGCGTCTGGACAAGGTGCAGCCGACGGTGAGGCTCAACATTGACCTTGGCCTGATCAGCGAAGATGTCATACCGAACGGCAAGCTCAACACGGAAGATGGACTGGATGGAGGATACCTCAACGGGATTTTGGCGCCCACGGAGGAGGACCGTGGAATCGACGGGCTCAGGAATGACGAGGAGCGGACGCTCTATGCGGATTTCATCCGCAAGAATCCGCAGTTCAACGAAGACCCCTCGGGTGATGACTGGACCCGGCCCGTGCCAAGCTCTCTTCGATACACCGACTACGACGGAATGAACGGGACGGAGAATAATTCCCAGAGTGATGTCGGCCGCTACCCGGACAGCGAAGATCTGAATCGCAACAATGTGCTCGACCGGATCAACAGCTATTTCGAATATGAGATTCCCCTCGATACAACCAGTCTGGAGTTCCAGCAGTACATCGGCGGCAGCAACAACGGGTGGCACCAGATCCGGATTCCGCTCAATGCGTTCAAACGCAAAATCGGCGAGCCATCGTTTGGCACAGTGGAAGGCATCCGTGTATGGCTGACGGGTGCTCAGGATGAAGTGAAGATCCGCATCGCGGAATTCAACCTCATCGGCAATCAGTGGGAAGAGCTCGTGAAGAACGACACGACGTTCCGCATCGGTGTGGTGAACCTGGAAGACAATCCCGATTACAACTCTCCTTCGTCACTGCCGCGGCAGCGTGATCCCAATCGTCCCGATCAAAACATCCTGCTGAACGAGCAATCGCTTGATCTGATTGTCAACGGACTCCGGGACGGCGAGTCCCGCCAGGCGATCAAGCGGTTCCCCACAAGACCCCTCGACCTTTTCAGTTACGGTGCCATGAGGATGTTCGTTCACGGTGACGAGCGGCCGGCGACGAGAGTTCGCTTCGTTGATACTACGAACTACGATCTTGAGGTCTTCCTCCGGTTCGGTTCCGATTCTTTGAACTACTATGAGTATCGTGCCCCGCTGCAGCCGGGATGGGATGTCAACAATATCGATCTGAGCTTTGCTGAGATTACCGCGATCAAGCTTGGAAGGGACAGCGCGGGCATTCTGAGCCAGAAGGTCCCCGTACGCAACGGCCCTCCCGGTTCGACATTCCGTGTGCGCGGCAATCCGACTCTGACGAACGTCAGGCTCATCGTCGTGGGTGTGGAGAATCCCGCCAACAAGGGATCGACCGTTGTGACGACGGACGTCTGGATAAACGAACTGCGATTGACGAACGTCGACAATTCACCCGGTTGGGCCTATCGCTTCGACACGTCGCTCAAGATCGCCGACATCGCGACGGTGTCCTTTAATATGACGCAGCGCGACCCGAGCTTCCATTCGTTGGAAGACAGGTTTGGGTCCCGCAATCAGGACAGAAACTGGGCCATCTCGGCGTCGCTGGCTTTGGAACGGCTGCTGCCGCAAAGCTGGGCCGGTTCAAGTCTGGCCATCTCATACTCGCGTGTCGAGGGGATGCAATTCCCCAAATACATGCCTGGTACGGACATACTCGTGGACGAGGCCGTGAGCCGCACGGCAAATCTCGAGCGGCAGCGAGGAGCATCCGACAAGGATGCGCAGGGGCGGGCAGATTCCGTCCGTCTGCTGACCCAGTCGCTGAATGTCTCCGAGACGATCGCGTTGCCCAATATTGCGCTCAAGGTTCCGATCGATTACTGGCTTGTGACAGAGACGATCAACAAACTCACATTCGCATATTCCCTGACGCGGTCCTCGCAGCGGAGTCCCGTTACGGCTTCGCTTTCCCAGTGGATGTGGAATGCCAGGGTTGGATACGGACTCACCTTCAGCGAGAGGAACTACTTCTCACCGTTCTCGGTCTTCGGGGATTTCTTCCTGTTCAAACCATGGAAGGATATGAAGATCTTCTTCTCGCCGCGGACGTTCAATATTTCGGCCACGTTATCGCGCGGGCAGACAAATGAACAGGCAAGAAACCAAACCGTTCCAAAACCGACCGTCCGCAGTTTCGCCGGTTCGAGGTCCCTCAGTTTTGCGTGGCAGTTGAGCGACGGTGGATTGATCAACCTGGGGACGGATTACGCCCTCGATATTCAGAGCACCCTCCTGGGATTTGAACAGGACGCGCTCGGCCGTCAACGCTCGTTCACGCAGATCCTCTCGGATATGCTTGGGAAGTCGAAGCTCATCGACTTCGGAACCGACCTGACCTACGGTCAATCGGTCAATCTGAACCCAAGGCTGGTCGTGCCTCCGATCTTGAGCCTTGACAAGTTCATCGTCATTGGTGCGCGGTACTCCGCCCGGTACGACTGGGTCAACAATCTGCAGGCAGGTGACCTTGGAAAGAGTGCTGCAAACTCCGGCATGCTGAGCGGCAACTTCGACGTCAATCTCAAGATGCTCGGGAACGAGATCTGGTCTCAGACGTCGCCGGAGCCTCAACTTTCGCCGACAGATACGGGCAGCACAGGTCCTCGCTTCGACCTGCTTCAAACACTTGATCGTGTTTCGAGAATCCTGTTCAAGATCCCGATTTTTGATTTCGAAAAAGTCACCCTGCAGTTTACACAGAACTCGAGGAGCCAGAACAGCGGTGTCATCGGGCGTCCCGGGTTTGGCAATTTCTTCGGTCGTGTGCCGTTTTTCCAGAATTCCCTTCATGAAAACGGGCCGTCGATGATGTACCAGCTCGGCCTTGCATCCGATCCGCACGGAGAGGTCATCATGAAGACGATGGGGAGGTTTCCGTTCATCACCGGCTATCAAATGCCCGGCATCCGCGCGCCGAATGGGAATCTCGTTGACGTTTTTTCGCAGACGAACCGCATTTCGATGAGGACGAACCGCCCCCTCTGGGAGGGAGCGAGCCTGGAAATCAACTGGAACCTCGACTGGAGCTACAACTCCAACAAGACGCTTCAATCGGACAGTCTCGGTTTCACGACGGCGAACAACACCGTCATCAGCGGAGACGTGGGCCGGTCGTACCTGTCGTTCCCCTCGTTCGCCTTCTTCAAATTCCTGAAAACGAGCGTCGAAGAAGTACAGTTGAAGTACGTCGCTCTGCGCGAGGATCCGAATGACCTCCGTTCCGACGATGCGAAAATCGCAGAAGCGTTCGAAAACGGGATGGAAGCGCTCCCCTTCGGCGCGAAATTCCTGACCAAACTGATGCCCCGGCCGAACTGGACCTTCCGGTGGGACGGTCTCGAACGACTCCCGCTCATCAGCAGTTTTGCCACGAGAATATCGATCGACCATCAGTACACCTCCGGATTCAAGATGCGGTGGAGAGTGGCGCCGACCGGCGAAGATATTACGGAGAGCCAGCAGGTGACATACGGATTTGCACCGCTCATCGGTGTGAATATCACGTTCAAGCAGCTGATGAAGGGCAATATCAGTGCGAGCATCAGGTACGGAACTTCGACCAGCTACGATCTCACGCCGTCGAACCGCAATATCGTCCAGAATGATCTTACTGATATCAGCGTCAGCCTTGATTTCTCGAGGCAGGGCTTCGAGATTCCGTTCTTCGGCCTGTCGCTTTCGAACGACATTACGGTTCGTATGACCTACGGCTACGGAAAGAACTCGCGCCGTCTCTACGATCTGCAGGCCGAGCTCTTCCGCAAGGAAGGAACTCCGCTCGAAGGATCGAGCCGCACGAGTTTCGAGCCGCGCATCCAGTACATCCTGAGCTCCCGCGTCACGGCTTCGATCTACTACAAGTACACCAAAGTCAAACCTGACGAAGGTGGATCACGCATCCCCGGCTCGACCACCAATGAAGGAGGGCTCGATGTCCGGGTCGCAATCCAGCCGTAGGTGTCCTCACCGATCCCATTCCAGACGGAGGCATCCCCGCTGACATTGTTCACGAGTTCCAATTCACCGATCGATGAACACTGTTTGACGGAGGTGCTATGCGAATCATTTCGGGCATCATCACGTGCGTCCTGTGTTGTTCTCTCCTCACGGAAACGGGCGCCGCTGCCGGCAACGACAGCACAGCGGGGATTCAATGCATTGCGTCGCTCGCCTCCTGGCGTGCCGGCGAGGCCCTCCAACGCGCGGCCTGGGAGGGCATTCGTGATTGGTCGCGTGCCAGGGGAGTGCCGATTCTTGACAAAGCGGATTGGGCGGTATGGATCGATGCTTCGTACGCCGTCGAATCGGATTCCAATGAGGTCATCCTCAGCGTCGGAATTGCTCATACGTTGCCTGAAGAAGCAATGGAAGCCGGGAAACGGGCGGAAGTATTCTACTCCTACCTTACACCTGAACATCGTGCGAAGCTTCCGAAAGAAGGGAAGTGGGTGAGGGAATTGATGACGCAGGAATTCCTCTTGCAGTTCGTGATGCCGATCGATCACAGGATCGTACTTGTCCAGCGGCGCGATGTGCCCGCCCGGCTGAGTTCGCTGCTCGATGAGCTCACCAGGAACCGCATCAAGAAGCGGAACGGTTGACAGCGTTCAATTCAAGCCGCGTCAGCACCTTGCGGTTCATTGATTCTCTGGCGTTTAATGGGTACTATCTGGAAGAATGGTGACGATGAAAAAGCGAATATTGTGGGTGGACGACGAAATCGATCTTCTCCGGGCGCACGTCCGGCTTCTGGAGGAGAAGGGGTACAGCGTCGAAATAGCCACGAACGGCGAGGACGCCATAGAAATGGTGGGCGGGAAAGGCTACGACCTTGTGTTTCTCGACGAGATGATGCCCGGGATCGGAGGGCTGCAAACCCTCTCGAAAATCAAGGAAATGGCTCCGAATCTCCCCATTGTCATGGTGACCAAGAACGAGGCGGAGAGCCTGATGGAGGAGGCCATCGGCGGCAAGATCAGCGACTACCTCACGAAGCCTGTCAACCCGAGTCAGGTGCTGATGGCATGCAAGAAGATACTGGAGGCAAAGAAGATCGCCGGTGAGTACGTCTCGCGCGACTACGCCCAGGAGTTCAGTCAGATCTCCCTCTCCCTGATGAACCCGATGTCGCACGCACAATGGTATGACCTTTACGTGAAACTGACCGCCTGGGACATGGAGCTGGACGAGCACCCCGAACTCGGGCTTCGTCAGACGCTACTTGATCAGAAAAGGGAGTGCAACGCGGAGTTCGGCAAGTTCGTTGAGAGGAACTACCGATCGTGGATCGAGCAGGGATCGGATGCTCCGATTCTCTCGACAAAAGTCGTTGAGCAATTCGTAGTCCCGGAGCTCGACAAGAGTGCCCCTGTGTTTCTCTTCATCATCGATTGCCTCAGGCTCGATCAGTGGATGATGATGGAGCAACTCCTGGCCGACTATTTTTCGATTGAGCGATCATACCAATTCAGCATTCTGCCGACCGCCACGCCATACTCGCGGAATGCGATTTTCAGCGGCCTGTTTCCGATTGAGCTGGAACAGCGCTTTCCGGAGATCTGGAAGCCGGGGGATGACGACGAAAACAGCAGAAACCGTGATGAACACCAGTTGCTCGACAAGCTCCTCGAGCGCAGGAAAATCACGCTCAAGCCGGAATCGAAGTACGTGAAGATTCTCGATGCCGAGTTCGGTCGACAGGTGGAGGGAAACATCCTTTCCTACATGAAGTCCAAACTGACGGCGGTGGTCGTGAATTTCGTCGACATGCTGGCTCATGGCAGGTCTGATTCTCCTCTTCTCAAGGAGATTGCGCCCGATGAAGCGGCCTACAGGTCTCTGACGCGCTCGTGGTTTCAGCATTCGTCGCTGTTTGGCATGTTGAAATCGCTCGCGGCGCAGAAGAATGTCACCATCATTCTCACTTCCGATCACGGCAGTGTTCGGTGCCTGCGTGGATCAAAAGTAATCGGTGACAGGGAGGCCTCGACGAACTTGCGGTACAAGTTCGGACGCAATCTGCGTGTTGACGACCGCCAGGCCGTATTCGTCAAAAACCCCAAAGACTACAAGCTCCCGCGCGCCAGCGTTACGACAACGTACGTTCTGGCAAAGGAAGACTACTACTTTGTCTATCCCACGGACTACCACAAGTACCTCAATCAGTACCGCGACAGCTTCCAGCACGGCGGCATCTCCATGGAAGAAATGATGCTCCCGGTTGTCAAATTGACGCCGAAGCGATGATCCGTCTGCCTATGCGCGAAGAACATACTACAACGTCCGAAGACGGCACGCGCGCGCTTGCGCGTTCGTTCGCGATGCGTCTCAATCGCGGCGATGTCGTCGCTTTGCAGGGCGAGCTTGGTACCGGCAAAACCCGTTTCGTCAAGGGGATTTGTGAGGCGTTCGATGCCAGCCGGCATGTATCGAGTCCGAGCTTTGTCATACTGAACCGGTATGAAGGCCGCGATCGGAATCACCGCCCTCTGTATGTCTACCATCTCGATCTCTACAGAGTGAAATCTGTGGACGAGATCTATGATTTGGGATTCGAGGAATTTGCTTACGGCGACAACATCACGCTCGTCGAATGGTCGGAACAACTGGGTGGCTTGTTGCCGTCAAGGCGCTATGAAGTTCGATTGGCGTACGGCGAGAGCGACGATGAGCGACGGATCTCCATCGAGCTTCTGGAAGCTCCTGTTCAGCCGACAGCGACAGGAAGGATGGGATCTGCGGGATGATCGTCCTCGGGCTGGAAACATCGACCGCAGTGTGTTCCGTCGGCCTTTTCCGGCCGGGAGCGGCGGAGGTTGAACAGTCGATCCAGGAATCCCACATTCACTCGGAGAAGCTCCTCACACTCGTGCAGCAGGTGATGGAGACCGCGGGAATTGCACTCGGCGAGCTGGACGCAATTGCCGTTTCAATAGGCCCGGGCTCGTTCACAGGGCTGCGCATCGGCCTCAGTGCGGCCAAGGGTCTCGCATTTGCTCTCGACAAGCCTCTCGTTGCTGTGCCCACGTTCGATGCGGTCGCAGAAAGCGGCCGGCAATGGCACGTGGGCGTTGGGTCACTGGTGGTCCTCGTCGATGCGAAGAAGGACGAATGGTATTCAAGGGAGTATCGCGTTGCCGGTGAAGAAACGTTTGCGGCCGGGGAGCTGGCGGTCAGGGATCTCAGGAGTGTGGTGGCAGCGTTAAAGAACGAGTCGTCGACGCTCGTGCTCACGGACAAGGTCAGCGTTGTACGCAAGATTGTGCATGAGGCGGTGCAGGTGGAAGACATCCACCCCTTTTGCCGCGGCAACGTTGTGGCTGCATTGGGGGCAACAAAGGCCGCCGCCGGAGGGTTCGCGAGTACCGCAGCACTGGAACCGATGTACCTCAAAGATTTTCTGGTCCGAACTCTTCCGGGATCAGCGTAATTTTCTTACATTCTCTCTGCTTCTTCTTACAAGGAGATTCCTATGGCATGGTTCAGACGTTCCAAAGAGAATATTACGTCAGAGGGACCGAAGAAAGACATTCCGGATGGGCAATGGACAAAGTGCGATGGCTGCACTGAGATTATCCACAAGAAGCAGCTGGAGCAGAATCACTATACCTGCATGAAGTGCGGGTACCATTTCCGGATCGGGAGCACGGAGTACTTCGACCTTCTTCTTGATGCAAAGACATTCAAGGAGACTGACGCGAAAATCCGCTCTGTCGACCCGCTGAATTTCGTCGACACAAAGCGGTACAGCGACCGGCTCAAGGATACCATGCGAAAGAGCGGCCTCAATGACGCTGTCCGGACGGGAACCGGCAAGATCAATGGAATTCCGGTTGTCATTGCATGCATGGATTTTTCGTTCATCGGCGGAAGCATGGGCTCGGTGGTGGGTGAAAAGATATCCCGTGCCATTGACCGTGCACTCGACAAACGGCAGGCCCTCATTATCATTTCTTCCAGCGGCGGAGCCCGCATGATGGAGGCGGCCTATTCCCTCATGCAGCTTGCAAAAACGAGTGCGAAACTGGCGCAGTTATCCGACGCAGGAGTTCCATACATTTCCGTTATGACCGATCCCACAACAGGTGGCGTGA
>Ga0233425_10003365_pt1 | contig 29144 bp, 17 predicted proteins | sample Watercolumn_Towu_2_FD_181712 | JGI IMG/M metagenome (GOLD analysis project Ga0233425, IMG submission 181712) | Freshwater microbial communities from Lake Towuti, South Sulawesi, Indonesia - Watercolumn_Towuti2014_140_MG | ecosystem: Environmental > Aquatic > Freshwater > Lake | place...
GCGCGGAGAAAGAGCAGGCCCAAGCCCTCGTCACCGCCGGGGCCCACGCGGTCGTCGGCACGCACAGTCACGTCCTGGGGCCGGCCGCTCTCGTGGCCCGTGAGGTCGCTACGCCGGCTGCAACGAACCGGTACGTCCGGTACTCCCTCGGCAACTTCGTCAGCGCCATGAAACGCTTTCCAACCAGGCTGGGCGGCATCGACAAGGTCTGCTTCGGCAAGAGCAAAGCCGGGGGCTACGGTGTGACCGCCGTCGAGTTCATCCCCACCATGACGGCCCGCAACGGCAGCAAGCAGCGCTCCTTCCAGGCCGTCCCGCTGGTCGAGCTGGAGCAGGCCTGCGCCGGAGATCCGCAGACACGCCGGAAGGCCGGAGTGGACTGTGATGAGGTCCGCGACTACCGCAAATTCCTGGACAAGACACCAGCGTTCAGGCCTTGAGCGACCTGCGGCCCACGGTCCATCTCCTGGGCCCCTCCCGCGTGGTCGGGGCTGTGTGGCGGGCTGCTCACTGCGTGTCTTTGTTCCATTCCAGCCGGATCTTGCCGAGCTTGACGCCGTCACTCTCGAGCACGGAGAAACGCAGAATCGGAGGACCTTCACGCTCCTCCCCGGCCGGGTATTCGAATGTGGCACCGGCCCGAGGAACGCTCTCGGCAAGCTCCATGACGAGGCCGCCCACGGTCTCGTACTCGCGGTCTTCCGGAAAGTTCACGGGGATCTCGAGCTCGTCGGTCAGCTCGTCGACCGGCAGCTTGGCATGGACGATCCAGGTGTGGTCGTCGACCCGGTGGTGCAGCCTCTGCTCCCGGTCGTGCTCGTCGTAGATCTCGCCGACGAGCTCCTCGATGACGTCCTCCATGGTGACGAGCCCGGCCGTGCCCCCGTACTCGTCCACGACGATGGCGATGTGGATGCGCTCGGCCTTGAACTCCCGCAGGAGGGTATCAAGCGGCTTGGTCTCGGGGACGAAGTAGGGGGGCCGAACGAAGTCCCTCAGACGGAACGGACGGCGGCCCTTTTCCGGCTGTCGGAACCAGGTGAGAAGGTCCTTGACGTGGACAAAGCCGATGACCTTGTCCGGGCTGGCCTGGTATACGGGATAGCGGGAAAACCCTTTCCGGTTGATGATCTCCATGACTTCGTGCTGCGAGTCGGATGCTTCGAACATCACCACGTCGGTGCGGGGAATCATGACCTCCCGGACGATGGTGTTCTCGAGGTCCAGCGCACCGGACAGGAGCTGCTCCTTCTCCTCGTCCAGGCTGCCCTCCACGGTTCCTTTCTCGATGAGGTACTGCAGCTCCTCCCCGGTGATCGTAGGTGGAGGACTGGCCAGATCCCCCCCGGTGAGCCGGATGAATCCACGCCCCAGGCGGGCGAAGGTCCGGGCCGCAGGCCACAGCAGGTAGTAGAGCACCTGCAGGAAGGGAAACAGAGGGAGCAGCACCATGGGATTGTGCCGGGCATACGTCTTTGGCAGCACCTCCCCGAATGTCAGGATGAGCAGCGTCATCACGCCGACCGACACGGCAATCGCCGCGCTGGTGCCAAATCCCATGCCGAGCTCGTCCATCAGGTTGAGCGACAGCTCCGTTGCCAGCGATGAGGCGAGGATGTTCACGAGGTTGTTCGCGATGAGCAGGAACGACAGCACCGTGGCCGGCCTGTCCCTCCAGGCCTTGAGCATGCCCGTTCCGGGACGGTTCCTCGATATGAGCTGTGCGAGTCGTCCATGATGGAAGCCGGTCAGCGCGGTCTCGGAACCGGAGAACAGGGCGGACAGGACGATGCAGCCGAAGATGGCTGCCACTCGGAACAGGATTTCTTCAATCACCTCTCAAATCCCCTTTCGACAACTCGGTCGTTCCCTGATCGAGTGTGGCACAACCCCTTCCGATTCTCAAAGCGAAAAAGAGCCACAACCCCGCAGCAGCAAGGGCCGATACGGGAAGAAGGCGTGCGGCAATGAGCTGCACTCCCCCGAGAGCGGACAGCAGCAGGGCGGCGCCCCCCTTGCTGGCGCGGTACACCACCATGTCGATGACCATCTTGGCCCGGTAGCGCGAATCGAAATCCAGCGGCACGTACAGGACTTCCTTGCAGCTCCGGAAGATCGAGTAGTCCACCACCTTGAACCAGGAGAAGGCCGCAGCCGCAGCAAACAGGCCGCCAAAGGCCATCATGGCCGCAACGGCCGCGATGTGCGTCAGCGGGATCAGGAGGTGGAGCAGCGGCACGGACATCACCTTCAGGAGGAACGGGGCTGCGAGCTGGAGGACCATGGACCCGCCGTTGACCCACCCCCAGAACCTCCCTTCGTACGCGGACCTCTCATCCAGGCCGACGATCGTCAGCTCGAGCTCCTGGTGGAAGACCACGTCCAGCGCGGCCACGAGCACCTGCCCCAGGCCCACGACGATCGCAATGGAGGCCAGGAACTTCGACGATGCCAGCAGCCCGAAGCCCAGTCCCCCACGGCCACGATCCATGCCGGCCCCGCGGGCTTCCGTCTCCAGGGGGTGCGCCCCCCGGCCCTCACGTCCCGAGGGTTGCGACGTCAGGGCCGTCGCATCCTGAGGATCTGCGGGGGCCGGGACGCGTGGCCGCGCATGGGCAAGGACCATCACCCCGGCAAACGGCAGCAGGAGAAGCGGCGACAGCGGATACACCCCCCAGCTTCCCCACACCGTGGAGAGCCACGCCACGACTTCGCTCCCGGCCACGGCCCCGATTCCGCCGATGAGCAGGAGGGGCCCGTAGGCCTTCTTTCCCCCTCGAACCGAGAAGGTGCTGTTGGCCAGGGCCCAGAACTGCTCCACCAGGAGGACCACGTAGACCTCCTTCCACGCATAGAGCAGGAAGACCGATACCGGGCCGGGTACCAGCCACGGCACCACCAGCACGACAGCGGAAAGGAGCGTGGAACCGACGCAGGTCAGGGCCGGACCGAACCGGGTCAGGGCCCAGGCGTAAGGGACCAGCAGGAGTGTTGCGAGAACCGGGACCAGTGCCATTCCCCAGAGCATGTCCGAGGAATCGAAGTACTGGAGGAACAACGCATTGGCAAGCGGCCTTGCCACGCCGTGGCTGGCCATGATGAGAAACCCGCACACGGCCAGCAACAGGAACGGTCTGCCCATCCCGCCTCTCCTTGCCGACCCGAGCCGGCGAGGTCATTATGGGCCTTGATCGGGGCGTGTCAAGGCACCCGGCTCCCCCCGCCAGGACCGGCTGTGCCAAATCGCACGATGCCCCCTGTGGCATCCTCGCGTCCGTATGCGGATTAAACACTTGCAACGAGTAGGTTCCTGGGGCAGAATGGGCCGGTCTAGAGTAGTCTTTGTTTGCCGAAAGGGGGAGGGATTACGCTGGAACGCTGGGGAATCAAAACCATCGACGGGGCGCTGAAGGGGTTGGAGGAAGGGCGAAAGTACTTCGTCCACGGCGATTCCCAGTTCGACCTGCTGGCCATGGTGGTGACGTTTCTGGCGACCGGTCTGCGTTTCAAGCAGCGGGTGGCCCTGCTCACCTCCGAGCCGCCGGCCAACATCGAGCAGGTCGCCCGGTTCCTCGGCTCGGACATCGAGCGGGAAGTCCGGAAGGATCAGTTCGTCATCCTTCACTGCAAGCCCTTCTTCGGAGAGAAGCTGGTGCAGTTGGGCGGGGCCAGGCGGTTGACGCAGGAGCTACGCTTCCTGCTCGGGTCCCCGCTGCCTCAGCGCATCGGCGTCTTCCCGGTAGGCAGCCTGCTGTCTCAGTCCACGCCGGAACAGCTCATGCAGTCGACCCGCATGGTGTGCGAAGCTCTGGAGACAATCCCCGCCACCGTGATGGCGGGCGAGGTAGGCAAAGCCTCTGGCGGCGAAGAGCTCTATGTCGTGGCCGAGATGCGCAGGCGGTTCGACGGCACTTTCCGGGCAGGAACCGGACCGGACGGAACCCGGCAGCTCGTCCTGGAGAAGGACTGGGTGGAACGGGAACGCGGGCTGAGATGGGTCTACTTCATCCAGCGCAGCCAGGGCGTCCAGGCCGTCGAATCGGAAGAAGAGGAAAGGAAGGCTCCGGCCTCGGCTTCGGAGGCCAGGAGCCTGCTGCTGGTGTCGGACGACGAAGGGGAGATCTCCCGGCTCAAGCAGGAGATGGAGCCTCTGTTCACCCTGGCCGTGGCCCGCGGCGAGACCGAGGCCATGACGCACGTCCTGGGACCGTCCTGCTCGCTGGTGCTGGTATCCCTCCAGAACTTCGAGCGCGGCATGGCATTCTGCCGCTACATGCGCAGCCAGCGGATCCACTTGCCCATCGTGCTCATCGGCAGCCAGCGGCGCCGTGCGGCCGAGCGGGCGGCAATCCTGCTCCAGGGGGTCGACGATTTCGTCGTCCGTCCGTACTCCGCCATCGAGCTCATGTCCCGAGTCTCGAGCATCCTGCGGCGCACGTCGCTCGGGTTCCCGCTCGAGGAGATTGCAGAATATATCGGCGTGCAGAAACGGCTGTACCAGCGGCTCAAGCGGCTCAAGAAGCTGGACCCCGAAACCGGCCTGGCCACCTACCAGTTCTTCGTCTCCGCGCTGGAGCACGAACTGTTCAAGGCCAAGATGGCGGGTTATCCGTGCTCGCTGGTGGCCCTCAAGGCCGGGGGCGGTGAGGAAGCGTTCGAGGCTACCCGGGATCTGCTCAAGCAGCAGCTCCGGTCGGAGGACCTCATCACCCTGCTGCCGAACGAGTCGTTCCTCCTGTTCCTGGGACAGGGCGGCAGCGAAGAAGCAAGGCAGTTCGTCGCTCGCCTGGCGGAAGTGGCCCGTATCACGATTCGGGAGTACGTCGCCAACCTCCAGTACGGGGTGGCTTCCTATCCCCGGGACGGGTCGGATGCAGAAAGCCTCATCCAGGTGACGACGGCAAAGCTGCAGGATGAACCGGAGCATGGCAAACTGTAGGGTATCACCCGCAGGTTTTTTTTTTGTAGGCGCCTGGCTCTTCCTGGCAATGGGCAGCGGATCTGCGCTGTCGCAGGAAACCCCGCCTGAGCCCCTCCCCGATCTCGATGCTGCAACCCTCTGGCAACAGGCCAACGTGGCCATGGAGGCGGGGGACTACGATCTGGCCATCGAGCTGTGCCAGGCGGTGCTGGCCAAGGAGCCGACCAACGGGGATCCGATGATCGCCATGGGACGCGTCTACTCGTGGCAGGCCCGCTACCCCGAGAGCATCGCCCAGTACGACCGCTACCTGGCACTTCGCCCCCACGACCTCGATGCCCGAGTCGAACGGGCCCGCGTGCTCGGCTGGAAGGGCGACCACGCCGCAGCAGAGTCAGCGGTCCGGGAAGTCCTGGCCCTCGAGCCGGAAAACGTCGATGCCAACCTGCTTCTGGCCTCGCTCCTCGAATGGCAGGGGCGGCAGGCGGAAGCATCGGCCGTGTACGCCTGGGTCGCCCGCATCGATCCCGCCAGCGCTGAGACGCCCGAGGGGGGACAAGCGGGGCCGGGCGGTGAAGCGGGTCCGGGCGGTGAAGCAGGTCCGGGCGGTGAAGCAGGTCCGGGCGGTGAAGCAGGTCCGGGCGGTGAAGCAGGTCCGGGCGGTGAAACGGGGTTGACGGGTCCTGCCCCTCGCCTGGGCGAGACGACGGGCGCTGAACCGGGACAGGCCCAGGCCGGCCCTCCGGGAGGAGCCGTTGCGCTGGCGGGGAAGGCCTCGTACACCGGGGACATCAACGGGTTTGCGCGAGTCTACGGGCGGCTGGGCCCCAGCTTCGGCCTCCCCGGGACCAGCGCTTCTCTCGGCGCGTTTGCCGCGGCCCAGATGCTCAAAGACGGAGACAGCTCGGCCATCGGCGGGTACGGGGGTGGCGTGACCTCGACGTGGGCCGTGGACCCGAAGGTGGAGCTGAAAGGGGAGGTGTCGGCGCTGTACTACCCGCATGCCGGGGGGGTCCTCGACTGGGGTGCGCTGCTGGGGGTGAGCTGGTTCCAGTCTGCGTACTGGTCGGCCGGGCTCACGCTGGATACCTTGCTGTGGGGGGCCGCCGGGCAGTCTGCCGCGGCCCAGCTTGCCGAGGTCCGGGCCTGGCGCGGCACGGTGTGGTCCTGGGTGGAGTACAAGCGCTTCAACCTGTGGGGGCAGCTTGCCGGTGCCGCTCTCACCGGTCCCGCTCACCCTGCCAGCGCGATGTTCACCTTCGGGTTGCAGCCGATGTTCCGCCTGGTGGGGCAGGATCCCCGCTTCCTGGCGGGGTACAAGCTCTGGGGGATCAACTACTCGTCCCCGGCCCCGGAGGACAGCGACTATTGGTCGCCGGCACTGTATGTGTCGCACCAGCTCGCGTTGCGCCTGGAAGGGGATGTCGGACGCCCCGGAGGAATCTGGTACGTCGATGCCGGCGGCGGATTCGGACACGAGTGGCGCCGTCCGATCACCGGTACGGATGGAACCTCCCGGCCGGGCGAGTGGGCGCTGTTCCCCGTAGTATCCGGCGGTGCCGGCATCCGTGCTCCGCTGACGGAACGATTTGAATTCCGGCTGGGCGGCTGGTCCAGCTTCTCCAGCAGGACGATGGAAGGACGCTTGTCCCGATACGCGCTGTGGGAAGTCGAAACCGAGCTGACCTACCGGTGGTAGAAGGGGCCATGGGAACGAACCGCAGATACTATCCTCTCGCGTTTCTTGCGGTTGTCCTGTTCACGCTGGTGGCCGCCATCTTCGTCCATGCCGTTACCGAGGTGCGCGGCTACTACTTCGGACAGCGAAGCCTCTTCATCTCGCTGTCGATCAGCATGCTCATCTTCTTCCTGTTCCTGCTGGTGCTGAGGTACTTGTTCCTCCTGTGGTTCTCGTTCATGCAGCAGATCGAGTTCCTCCGGAACAAGGACGAAGGGGGGTACAGTCCGCTGGTTTCGGTCCTGATGCCGGCCTACAACGAAGGCAAGGTGATCGAGACGGCCATGATGTCCCTGCTTGCGCAGGAGTATCCGTTCTTCGAGGTCATCGTCATCGATGACGGCAGCACGGACGACACGTTTGCGGCTGCGAGCCGGCTTTCAGGCGACTACGGTAATGCCCGGGTCCGTGTGGTGCGCCAGCCCAACCGGGGCAAGGCTGCGGCACTCAACCTGGGCATCTCCGTGGCCCGCGGCGAGCTGGTGCTGTGCATGGATGCCGATTCGCAGCTCGTGCCGCAGACGATCCAGTCCATGGTGCGCCACTTCGTCGAGAAGGAAGTCGCTGCGGTGGCGGGCAACGTGAAGGTGAAAAACCGCCACTCGCTGTGGGCCAAGCTCCAGGCGCTGGAATACATCGAAGGGCTCAACATGGCCCGCCAGGCCCAGGGCTTCTTCCGCTCGGTCAATATCATCCCGGGGCCGGTCGGGATGTTCCGTCGGCAGGTCCTCCTGTCGGTTGGCGGGTACGAGAGCGACACCTTTGCCGAGGATGCCGACCTGACCCTGAAGCTGGTGAACTACGGGTACGGAATCCGGTACGAGCCCAGGGCGGTGGCCTATACCGAAGCCCCGGTCCAACTGCTCGACCTGATCAAGCAGCGCTACCGGTGGACGCGGGGCATTCTCCAGTCGATGAAAAAGCGGCCGGACATCTTCCTCCAGCCGTGGAAGGGGTTCACGACGTTCATCATCCTCTGGTACATGATGTTCGAGGCGGTGCTCTGGCCCGCGATGAACATCTTTGCCAACGTGTTCCTCATCGGCATGAACCTGGCCTACGGCATGGTGGGGCTGCTGGTGTTCTGGTTCCTCCAGCTCACCCTGCTCGACGTGGTGGCGGCCATCCACTGCGTGGCGGTGGAAGAGGAAGACCTCTGGCTGATTCCCTATGCGGTGGTGTACCGCGTGTTTTTCGTACTTATCATTGACGTGTGCAAGGTCCTGGCCACGGTGGAGGAAGTGCTGGGCTTCCGGATGACGTGGGGGAAACTGACGCGCTACGGAACCGGGTGAAACGATGCAGGAATTCATCGACCTTCTGTCCAAGGTGATCTTCTTCACGATCATTGCCACCATCGTGCTGGCGGTGGTGACTTATGCGGCCTACAAGGTGCGCAACGCGCGGCGAGGTCCGGGCAACATCCGCCCGGCACCGATCGTCGGCGACGACGGCTCGTTCCTGGAACCCGTGCTGTTCGAGAAGTACGTGCCCGAAGGGCGTGAGGCACGGGAGGAATGACGATGAGGCTTCCGGCTGTACTGCTCCTTCTCCTGGCTCTGGCTGCCCCTGGAAAGGCTGCTGCCCAGTCGGTCGGGGAGACCGACGTGGTCATCGTCAGCTCGAGGGCCAACCAGGTGATCCACGAGCAGGCGTGGCGGGACTACCGCAAGGGAATCCGCGTCTGGAGCGACATCTGCACGCGGGCGGGGCTCAAGTTCCGGATCGCAGGAGACTACGAGCTCGAGACGGAGCCGGGAAAAGCATCGGTCTACGTGCTGCATCACCTGGAGCACCTCACCCCCGGGCAGGCGGCCCGCATCGAGCAACTCCGGGCGCAGGGTACGGGGCTGATCCTGGTCGGGCGGACAGGCTCGGTCGACAACGAGGGCAAGTCGCTCGTCGACGGGGAGGGGAAGCCGATTGCCTCCCTGGCCGAGCGCTGGTTCGAGCTGTCGGACTTCCGGGACTTCCTCCCGGAGCAGGGGGCCTACTTCGTGTCTCGGGCAGGGCATCCATTCTCGCTCGGCAACGACCCGGGCTTCCGGTTCGAGTTCGACACGGCCTGGCCCGGGGAGGCCGCCACGACTCCGCATGCCGTTGCATACGGGGTCAACTGGGATCTCCAGCCGGCCCCGGATCCGGACCGAGCGAAGAACGGCGTCGTGGCCGTTCGGGAAATGGAGGCCGCACGACTGGCCTGGATGGGGGTCGGTCCCGACGCGCTGCTCGAGGAAGAGCGGCTCAAAGAAGCCATTGAGAGCTCAACGGCCCAGCTTCTTCGCTGGGTAGCCCGGCGTCCTGTCGTCGGCATCTGCCACTGGCGAGGTTGCCAGCAGTCGGCGGCCATCGTGACGGCTGACGTGGAAGACAAGTTCGAAACCGGTGAAGCCATCGCGCTGACCTGTCGCAAGGAAGGAGTTCGGGGCTCGTTCTTCCTGGTCGGAATGCTGGCTCCGGAATTCCCGGAAGTCGTGGCCGCCCTGGCACAGAACGGCGAGATCGGGACGCACAGCATCAAGCACCAGTCGTTCGAGGGGAGCTCCTACGAAGAGCAGCTCGCGGAGTTGACCGAGGCCCGGACCAACCTCCAGCGCCTCGGGGTATCGGACGTGCTGGGATTCCGTCCCCCCATGGAGCGCTACGACGAATCCACCGTGCGGTCCGTGGCAGCCGCAGGGCTCGGATTCATCTTCGGCAACCTCCAGTACGACCGGGCCTATCCCGTCGAGGTGCACGTGAACGGAACCGACGTCTGGCAGTTCGCCCGGATCGTTGCGGACGACTACAACATCGTGGTCGAACGCGGGGTGAGCGACGTCATGAAGTTCCGCGAAGAGTACATGAAGGAGTTCGACCGCATGCACGAGATGGGCGGTCTCTTCCCCTTTGCCTTCCACACCAACTACCTCGCCCTCGAGGAATCCATCGATGCCATGCGCACGATGATCAAGGCGCTCAAGCAGGATTCAGTCTGGCTGACGACCTTCGGCGAGGTCGTCCGCTGGGTACAAGCTCGCCAGCAACTCCAGGTTTCCGCTGTCCAGGAAGCCTCCACGACGCTGGTGACCGTGACCAACGCGGGCAAGGAGGACCTCAAGGAAGTGCCGGTCCACCTTTTCCCTGCCGTGACGACCAGGGAGCTCAAGCCGGTGGCCACGCCGGAGCGTGGCCTGACGATTCGCCCTGCCGAGCGGGGAGGGTTTGTCCTCCTGGTTGACCTGCCCGCGGGCCAGACACGAGTGATCAAGGTTCAGTGAGCCGGCCACGGCCGGTCATGCAGTGAGCGGCTACGAGGAGGAATCGACCGTGCGTTCCATCCCCCTGCTACCCATCGTCCCGCGGTCCATCGTCCCGCGGTCCATCGTCCCGCTGTCCCTCGTTCCGCTGTCCATCGTCGTGCTGGCCGGCTGCTGCCCCTCGACCAGCCCGACGGTCCAGCAGCCTGGTTTGAACGACTCGTGCCTGTTGAGGGAGGGGTACCAGCAGCTCCCACGCCCCAAGCTGGTGCAGCGGCGCAGCATCTACCGGCCCGAGTTCCGGCGGATCCTGTCCGGGTGGCTGATGGGGGTCGGAGACCGGTTCACCCACCAGTTCCCGGAGGTCGACGGCCAGGAGGACAAGCCGTCCGTGGTCACGCACGAGTGGGCCCGGGACAACGGGGCCCCGGTCAATGCCCAGGCCATCTGGCTGACCCGGGACTGGAACGACTCGTGGGGGGTGGATCGGGGGGATCTCGTCCGGATGTCCAGGGATGGGGTCGTGCCGGTCCTGATGTTGTACTACTTCGGAGACCGGATCAGCCCCCAGGTGGTCCTCGAAGAGCGGGATGCCTGGTACCTGTACCTCATGAAGGTCGCGGCGCTGGCGGCCATCGACCACCCGGTGCTCGTCGTGCTCGAGCCGGAGTACAACGACGAGACCAACGACCGGCGCACCACGGTGGTGAACTGGCCCGGGTTCAACGAAGTGGTCATCGACGGCATCTACCTGCTGCGCAGCCTGGCGCCGAATCTCCTCGTGGGTATCGGGCCGGGGGACTTCGGGACGCAGGATCTGGAGCTGTCCATGGGGGAGATCGCCCAGTACTCGGACTTCATCGCGTACCAGGAGATGCGGGCCTCGACGCGCCCTAACGTCATCTCGCACGAGTTCGAGGACGTCAGCGAAAACGCGCTCGCATACTCCTACTATCTGCAGCAGCTCTTCGACAAGCCGATCCTGCTGGCGTATGTGGCCGTGTCCACCTACCCCCCCGATTCGGACTGGGAGCAGTTCCAGGCCGACGTGATCACGAACCTCTTCGATACCAACTTTGCCGAGCTTGCCGAGCACGGCGTGTTCGGGGCCCTGTACTTCATGGCATTCGACGACCCGCAGCACACCGGCTACTACGGAGCTGCGGAGGCACACTTCGGGCTGGCCAGGACCGATGGCTCGCTCAAACCCGGTTTCGAAGCTTTCGCTGAGGCAGTCAGCAAGCGGCAGAACATCCTCTACGCACCCGACGGAAACCGGAATCGCTAGAGAATTTCCTTCTGCCACTCCTTGGGCTGGGGATACTGGACCTTGCGGCAGTCGAGGCGGCGGTTGTTCAGGCTCTCGCTGAGGGCCTGGTACCAGTCGGCATTGGCAGGGGTCTTCTCGAACTCCTTGGTCAGGCTCTCCCACTCCTTCTTCGTGAAGCCGGTATCGAGACGGATCTTCTCGTTGTTGGCCTCGACGTGCTTGGCATAGGAGTCGCGCTGCCCGGAATCCATTTCGTCACGCAGCTCTTCCATGGAGTTGGCCACGTGGGAGGACAGGACGGCCTCCTCGAAGTCCTGGAGATTCTTCGCCAGCAGGGCAAACCGGTTGGCCTGCCGCAGCCCCTTGTCCAGGGCCTTGAGCACGTTGGACGGCTCCTTGAGGAGGGAGTCGGCCAGCTTCCGCCCGCGGCGGTAGTTCTTGATGATGTTGGACTTGGAATCGCACCAGGACTTGAGCTTGTCGAGCTGGGCATTGTACAGGCCGAAATCCACGATCAGGGCGTCCATCAGCATGGGCACACTGTCGGTGTAACGGTCGACCATCTCCTTCATGAACGGAAGCTCGCTGAGGTAGGCGTAGCGGGCCGGGTCGATCCACTTGGCAACCTCGAGCGCGGCCTTGATGGAGAGCTTGCCGAACTCACTCTCGAACTTGCTGGGCGACTCGATGAGCTTGAGCAGCCAGAAGTACTTCAGGTGGATGTCGTTGTTGACGATGTCGCGGACCGCGTCCTTGTAGGAAGGCATCTGCGGATTGAGCTCACGGGCCTTCTCGTACTCGATCTCGGTGGTGAGCAGGGGCTGGACGCGGGTCTTGAGGGTCTCCAGGCCGGTCTGGAGCTTGCCGGGGGCGAAGATCTCCATGTACGCGAGGCACTTGTGGAATCCCTTCTGGTCCCCTTCCTTCTTGGGCTGCTCCCACTCGTTGGCCGGCGGCGGCAGGACGCAGAGCCCGTCCATGAAGGTCTTGCCGTCCTTGGGGTTGGACAGGTAGAGGATGCCGCCGTAGAGCTCGGGAGACTGGATCTTGAGGGCTTCCATGCCGGTATCGGGGTACTGGGCGAAGAAGGCCTTGCGGTCCCGCATGTACAGGGCGTTTGCTTCCTTCAGCATGGGGCGGGCCGACTCGAAGGAGCGCAGCGACCGGAGGAAGTCCTTGAAGCCCCGGGCTTGCTCGCGCAGCCCCTTCTTCTCCAGGCCGACCATGTCCTCGAACTTCTTGAGGTCCCGCTCATAGCGCGGCTTGTCGTACTCCTTGGCCAGCAGCAGGCAGCCCTGCACGTCCTGGGCCCAGAGCCGGTAATACCAGTCGTCGAACGCCACCCGGCTGCCGGTCCACCAGGCCAGCTCAGCCGCGTCCTTGAGGCCCCGGAACACATCGGACGGAACGACCCCGCGCTTCTCGCAGTCGCGGCGGTAGTTGGTCAGCCGCATGCGGGCGTACTTGACCATGGCTTCGTCAAACGCCTTGGGGTCATAGAGCACGGTAAGGATCAGGTACTCGAGGAACTTGCCGCTGCTCTCGATGCGGAAGACGAGGTCCTCGTACTTCTCGGTCCCTTCGTACTCGTCGACCGACATCAGGTAGCTGTCGATGTCCTTGCGGGCCTCCGCCAGGGCGGCGGTACCGGCATTCTGGTCGATGAACTGCACGGTGAACGAGGTGTAGGCGTTGATGTCCGCGTTGCGCAGGCTTTCGAGCGCGTCGGTGCACTCCTTGGCCTTGACCGGGACGAACTGCCCTTCCTTCTGGATCAGGAGCCACTGCTGGAGGCAGTTGAGACCGGCAACAGCGGTGGGGTTGGAGGCAACCCAGGCATCCAGCCCGTCCCACTTGGTCCCGGGGTTCTTCATGGCATAGAGGACGCCGTAGTACACGCCCTTTTCGAAGTCATCCAGGTCGGCCGTGGTCATCTTGCCGAGGAAGGTGATGTACTCCTGCATCTTGACGGGGTCGCACTTGCCGGCCTCGGCGCAGTAGTAGAAGATCTCGGCCATTCCGTTGCGCACGGTGGCCATTGCCTTGACCTTGCGGACCACGTCGACTGCAAGCAGCGACTTGACGTACTGGTCGCGGCGGGCCTTGAGGACGGCCTGCTTCTCTTCCTTCTCCTTGGCTTCCTGTGCGATCTTCTCACGCACGAGGGTCATGACCTTCTCGCGCTTGACCTTCTCCCACTCGTCTTCCCAGTTGAGGCGCCAGCAGCGCATCATCTCCCGGGCCTGAGCGTACTTCTGCTTGACCGGGCCCCAGGCACGCAGCAGGGCGAAGTCCCTCGGGAACTGGATGATGTACTTGCCCGAGCCGAGGTGCATCCAGTCGGCCTCGTTGTAGCTCACGACCTGGGACAGAAAGTCCTTCCGCTCGAAGAGGAACTCATACTTGAAGACATACAGGGGAACGCGGGCGGGATCCATCAGGGTCTTGCCGTCCGAGCAGACCATGACGCCGGCCGATTCCTCGACGTAGTACTTCTCATCGAGGGGGCAGAACTGCACGGCCTTGAGCGCGTTCTTCATGCACTCTTCGCTGGCCGTGGGGGCAGCCGGAGCGGCCTCCTTCTTCTCCCCTTCCTTGGCTTCCCCTTCCGGTTCCGCGGCGGGAGCGGGGGGCTTGAGCTGTTCCCGGCACTTCTCGAACCCGGGGCAGAACTGCTGGCTGGCCGGGTAGAACTGGCCGTTGGCGCGGCACAGCATCCCCTTCTCACGCACCGGGAGGTTCTCGATGGCGAGATAGGGCAGCTCGTCCCCTTCCGTGAGGTTCAGAGTCTCGTTGGGGATCTCCATCGAATCCCCCCACTCCTCGGCCTCCTTGTCGTTCAGCTCCTCGTACCGGAACAGGGTCTGGTAGATGTGCACCTTGGCGTCCCGGGGGAAATATTCCATCCGGATGTCGCCGTACTTCTCGCCGAGCTGCTCCATCTTCTCCACGTAGAGCTTCTGGAGGTCTTCGGCCCGCTGCTTCTCCATCTTGAAGAGGTCGCCCCGGATGAACCCGGCAACCTTCTCCCGAGCCTCTTCGCTCACCAGGACATAGCCGAGCACGCCCAGGATCACGACGAGCCCCACGAGGAACATGATCAGCGACACGTTCCCCTTGCGTGCCTTCATGAGGTCATCGAGGTCGGCTCCACCCTCGTCACCGTCGGCCCCCATGCCTCCGTCATCGGAGGAGATGAACGTCTTGACGTCGTCCATCAGCTCGTCTTTTCCCCGGGAACCGCCCTTCTTCCTGTTCTTGTCCTGACTCATGGCACCCCCGTCTTCCAACGGAAAGAAAACCCACGGATTCTCAACCCCGAAACCGCACTTGAAAGCCGATGTTAGAACGGACCCGCCCGTGAGTCAACAGGAGATTTGAGCCACTCGCCCGCGTGGGCGCGTTATTCTGGAGCACCCCGTCCGGACCGGCCCTCTACAGGTCTTCGTACTGCACCTTGAGCGACTTGATGAGCGGCGCGTTTCCGTCCGCATCGGGAAGGAGGATCAGCTCTACCTGCAGATACTTGCCCACGAGCTCCGGAATCGACTTCAGATCCATGGGGAACGTGTTGGGCGGGAATGGCCCGTATGGCCCGAGCCAGGTGGCCCCGGCCAACCCCTGCACCGTATCCGCAGAGCGCAGGCGCACCTTGATCGTGCTCTTGCCCTGGTAGTTGGCATCCACGTGAAGAAGGGTCCACTTGGTGGCCCCCACCGCACCGCCCGGAATGGTGTGCTGGTAGTACCCCTGCGGCGACGTGTAGTTGTGGAGCGAGTACCCCGTCATGTCGCTGTACGTGTACGGGGCCGAGCCCACGGGGTAGGACCCGATCACGTCGCCGGTCTTGGCATTGATCTTCGTGACCGAGTTCGTGCACTGGTTGATGGCCCACACGAACCCGTCGTAGTCCAGCGCCACCCCCGTCGGACCCGTGATGCCCGAGCCCTGCGTGGCAAAGACCGAGACCACCTGGTCCAGGTTGACATCGATCTTGGTGATCCAGCGGCCGTTGGCGCAGGTCCAGGTGTGGTGCCCCACGTAGAGGTAGCCGTCGGACGAGGCCGCCAGCCCCCGTGTGTACCCGTAGTTCCAGTTCGTGTCGACGTAGGTGAACTGTTCCTTGGTCGGGTCGAACTTGTAGACCCGCCCGTTCTGGTGGCTGTTGGCGATCCAGACCTTGCCGTTCACGTCCACAGCGATTCCGTAGGTGGCTCCGGCGGAGAACGGGAACTGCTTCACCTGCTTGGTGACCGGGTTGATCTTCACCAGGTTGCCCGGCTCTCGGCCCGAGACCCAGATAATGCCCGTCTTGTCGATCACGAGCCCGTACGGCCGGGACGGAGAGATGCTGATGGAATCGACCACCGCTCCGTTCTGCGGATCGAGACGGCGCAGGATCATGCCGTTCCACTCGCCGACCCAGGCGTAGTTGTCCTTGTCCACGCCGACGGCCCGCTGGACCGGTCCCCCCGGGTAGGTGATCATGAGAACGCACTCGTCCTGCCCCTTGTTGAGCAGCTCGGCCGCGTCGATGATGCCGTTCTTGTTCGTATCCTTGGAAGTTTCGATGATCCCGTTCTTGTTCTTGTCGATGCAGTTCTTCTCGTAGACGGCGATCTTCGTGACGCCGCCGTCGCTGCGGCAGCCGGCCCACACGTCGCCGTAGAGGTCCACTGCGGTCCGGGACGGATTGGTGCAGACCCGGTAGCGGGCCGATTCCTTGCCGGTCTGGGTATCGATCTTCGAGACGGTGTTCTCGCCCGAGTTGGCGACCCAGAGGAAGGAGATGTTGACCTGCTCGGTGGCCAGGGTGAGGTTTCCGTTGGGGTCGAGGTCCACGCCGTTGGAGTTGTCCTCCTCGAGCGTGTAGGGCTCGTCGCCTTCCTGGCCGACCACCGTCTGGTGGCAGGCCGGATCGCAGTTGCCGCAGGTGCTCGACACCCCCTCGTCGATCTCGCCGTCGCAGTTGTTGTCGAGCAGGTCGCAGATCTCCTTGGCCGCGGGGTGGATCTTGGCATTGGCGTCGTCGCAATCCCCGGGGAAGGAAGCGGTCCACTGGCCTACCGACATGCAGTAGCACTTCTCGGACGAAGTCAGGCCGTAGGCATCGCCGTCGGCATCCTTGTAGAACTTCTTGCAGCCCGTGGCTCCTTCGTTGTCCTTGGTGCCGTCGCAGTCGTCGTCGAACCCGTTGCAGATCTCCTCCGCTCCGGGATGGATGGCCCACGACGAATCGTCGCAATCACCCGGCTTGGAGGCTGCGTACTGGCCGCTGGGAGTGCAGAGGCACATGGACTGGCCGTCCAGGCCCCAACCGTCGTCGTCCTTGTCCTTGTAGTAGGTGCTGCAGCCGGTGGCACCGGCCTCGTCGACCTGGCCGTTGCAGTTGTCGTCGGTCCCGTTGCACTTCTCCTTGACCGAGGGGGAGATGGCCGCATCGAACGGTGCGCAGTCCTGGAGGTCCGGGACCTTGTCGTTGTCATCGTCGTCGTCGCAGGCATCGCCGAACTCGTCCGCATCGTTGTTGGCCTGGTCCTTGTTCGGGGCATTGGGGCAGTTGTCCAGGCCGTCGGGAACGCCGTCGCCGTCCTTGTCATCGTCGAGGCAGTCCTTGACGCCGTCGCCGTCCAGATCCGGGAAGCCCTCGTCCAGCACGTAGTTGCAGTTGTTGTCGAGACCGTCGCACAGCTCGGGCTTTCCGGGGGCCACCTTGAGGTTGCCGTCGTCGCAGTCGCCGCCCTTGGTCACGGTGTAGTCGCCGCTGGCAGCACACAGGCAGACCATGTCTGCGCTGGCCCCCCAGCCGTCCTTGTCCTTGTCCGCGTAGTAGAACACGCATCCGCCGGCACCGGCTTCGTCCACCTGGGTGTCGCAGTCGTTGTCAAGCGAGTCGCAGATCTCGGGGGCCCCCGGGTAGGCCGCTGCCGAATTGTCGTTGCAGTCGCCGCCGGTCAGTGCGGTGTAGTCCCCTTCCATCTTGCACTTGCACGTGGCCTTGCCGGTCCCGTAGCCGTCCCCGTCCTTGTCAAGGAAATAGGGAACGCACCCCGTGGCTCCGGTCTCGTCCACCTGCTTGTCGCAGTTGTCGTCCTGGCCGTTGCAGACCTCGCTGGCCCCCGGGTAGATCCCCATGTTCGAGTCGTTGCAGTCCCCCGAAACCAGGGTGCTGTACTTGCCGGTCGGGTCGCACAGGCACTTGAACTTCTGCTCGATGCCGTACGCGTCGTTGTCACCGTCGTAGTAGTAGACGTCGCAACCGCCGGCGGCCTCCTCGTCGATCTTGTCGTTGCAGTTGTCATCCACGCCGTTGCACGTTTCAGGCGCACCGTGGAAGATCGTCTTGTCCAACGGGGCACAGTCGGTGAGATCCGGGTCGCCGTCGTTGTCGTCGTCGTCGTCGCAGGCATCCCCCTTGCCGTCCTTATCCGAGTCCTTCTGGTCCGGGTTGAACACCGCCTGGCAGTTGTCCGTGATGTCCTTCACGCCATCGTTGTCGTCGTCGTCGTCCACGCAATCAGCGAGCTGATCCTTGTCGGCGTCGGGATAGGACTCGTCCACCTGCCCGTTGCAGTTGTTGTCCACGCCGTCGCACAGCTCCTTGGCATTGTGGTAGATGCCCGGATCCTGCGGAGCGCAGTCGCTGACGTCCGGGTCGCCGTCCCCGTCATCGTCGATGTCCTCGCAGTCGGCCACGCCGTTGTTGTCCTTGTCCGGGAACCCCTCGTCGATCTTGCCATCGCAGTTGTTGTCAATCCCGTCGCACAGCTCCATGGAGTTGTGGGAGACCGCCTGGTCGAGCGGTGCGCAATCGGTATCGTCCGGGTCGCCGTCACCGTCGTCATCCTTGTCGAGGCAGTCGGTGAGCCCGTCGAGGTCGGTGTCCTTGAACCCCTCGTCGATCTTGCCGTTGCAGTTGTCGTCCGCTCCGTTGCACTTCTCCTTGGCGAACGCGTTGACCTCCGGGTTCATGTCGTTGCAGTCGCTCTCGGCCAGTTCGCCGTCGCCGTCCTTGTCTGCGTCGCAGGTATCACCCTGGCCGTCCTGATCATAGTCGAGCTGCTGCGGGTTCTTGTCGTACGGGCAGTTGTCGAGCGGGTCGGGCACGCCGTCGTTGTCGTCATCGTTGTCGCAGACGTCACCCAGGGTGTCGGAATCGGTATCCGACTGCGATGGATTTGCCACGAGCGGGCAGTTGTCGTTGGGGTCGGGCACGCCGTCATTGTCATCGTCCGTGTCGAGGCAATCCGCCAGGCCGTCGAGGTCCGTGTCCACCTGGGTCTCGTCGATCTCGCCGTCGCAGTCGTTGTCGATTCCGTCGCAAAGCTCGTCGGCCGCATGGTGGATTGCAGGGTCGAGCGGCTCGCAGTCGAGGGTATCCGGATCGCCGTCCTGATCATCGTCCTCGTCCACGCAGTCGGCCATGAGGTCGCCGTCGAAATCTGCGAACCCCTCGTCCGAAGTGTTGTTGCAGTTGTCATCCACACCGTTGCAGATCTCGGGCCCGGGGACCGGAGCGGTGCACTCGCTCCAGCCGAATTCCGGGTCGCACTCGTGGTTGCCGAGGCACGTCCCGTACTCGTTGACGTTCTTGCAGTCCTTGGTCTGCCCCGCATTCTTCAGGGTGCAGACGCAGCTCTTCGTGTTCGGGAGGCACTGGAGGACCGACTCGCCCAGTTCGGGAATCTCAACCTCCTTGCACGCATAGCCGTCGGGGCACTCGTTGTCGGCCGCGCAGTGGGTCAAGCAGAACTTGCCTTCGTCCCCGACCGTTACGCAGTAGTCCTCGTCCACCCCGCACTCGCTGTGCTTGGTGCACGGCTTGCACTGGTCCCAGTAGGTGGGGACGCACACGAAGGTCGGATCGGGCGGGAAGAGCAGCACTCCCTGGCAGCTCCAGCCGGGAGGGCATTCCTCGACGCACTGCTCCGTGCACTGCGCCCCTTCCGGGGTCTGGAGACAGATGCCGCTGATGCAGCTCTCCGAGTCGGCGCAGGGATCGCCGAGCTTGCCCCCCTCGGGCGGCAGCTCACCGTCCATCGCGAGATCGTCCGGCGTTTGGGCATCCGGCTTGGGGGGGATGAAGAAGTCGGGTTCCTCGGCATCGGGACCGACCTTCTGGTCCTTGTCCGGCTCCCGGTTGTCCTTGGCATCCTCCGTGAAGCTCCCGGTCACCTTCGCCGGATTGCTGCATGCCCCGGCCAGCACCGCGAGCAGCACTCCCACCCCGACCCGCAAGAAGAACTTCGACATGGCGATCCTCCGTCTCACGGGTCGCATTATAGAATAACGGCGCGATGATTTCAACGAAACGCGAAAACCCCTCCCGGACGATCCGCAACCGGCAGATGGCGCCGTGCGACACTCCTGAGACAGCCGGGAGGCCACCGCGGCGGCGGCCATCCCTCGACACGGGGTCTTCGGAGGCCGATTCCTGGGGGTTGTGACTGCCGATTCCTGGGGGTTTCCCGCCCACCCCGGGATGTGTTAGTGTAGCTGCCGACGGCATCCCCCGCGGTCCACGGGTCAGGAGGTTTCTTCCCGATGAGAGCCAGCAACGCCCGCCTGTCACTCCTCTTCCACCGGCTGGCGGACCGCCTGGAGATCGCAGGGGGCACACCGTTCCAGGTGCAGGCCTACCACCGTTTTGCGGACGGCGTGGCGATGCTCGCAGAATCGCTCTACGACCGGTGGGAGACGGGCGGTGCCCTCGCAGAGCTCCCGGGAATCGGGAAGGCCATCGCACAGAAGCTCGACTCGCTTTTCCGCATCGGCACGTTCCCTCTCCTGGAAAAGCTGGCCCTGGAGGTCCCCGAGAGCCAGCTCGAGCTGCTCCGCATCCGGGGGTTGGGACCGGCGCGGGTCAGGGCCCTTTCCGAGCAGATCGGCGTTCGTGACATCGACCAGCTCCGCCTGGCCATGGAGGACGGGCGGCTCGACACGGTCAAGGGGTTCGGCGAGAGGACCGGCAGCCGCATCCGCAGAAGCCTGGGAGAGTACTTGAGCCATCGCGGGCGCAGGCTCCGCCACCTGTGCGACGGTCCCATGGACGCCCTGATCGCCCGCCTCGCCCGGTGCCCCTCCACGGTATCCGTTCTGCCCGCGGGCTCCTACCGCCGGGGAATCGAAGACGTCGGGACACTTTCCCTGGTGGTCCCCACGAGACATCCCGAGGAGATCGCCGCCTGTCTGGAAGCACTGGACTTCGCACAGGTCATTCACGAGCCCCCGGCCGACGTTGAAATGAAGGCAGACAGCCCGCATCCTGCCCCCGTCACCGTCCGCCTCCGGTTCGACACCGGGCTGGCTGCCCAGGTGGTTGCCTGCGTCCCCGAGGCCGCCGGTGCCGTCCTCGCCTGGTTCACCGGCTCGAAAGCACATCGAGAGAGACTCGCCCGGATCGCAGCGTCCAGGGGCACCACTTTCAGCCCCACGGGGCTCCATTCGCCCTCGGGGCCGGCCGACACGCCCGACGAGGCATCGTTCTACGGGGCCCTCGGTCTGCCATACGTTCCGCCCGAGCTGAGAGAGGACCGGGGTGAGCTCGAGGCCGCGCTGAACCTCCGCCTGCCCCGGCTGGTGGAGCGGGGAGACATCCTCGGGGACCTCCACATGCACACCCGGGCCTCGGACGGAACCGGGTCGGTCCTCGACATGGCGCTGGCGGCCCGCGCACTCGGCCACCGGTACATCGCGGTCACGGACCACACGCAGAACGTGCGGATCGCCAACGGCCTGACTCCTGAGCGGGCCGATGCGCTGATCGACGAGGTACGCCGAACCGACGGGCAGGTCGAGGGGATCCGGCTCCTGGCCGGCCTCGAGGTGGACATCCTCAAAGACGGGAGCATGGACATGCCGGACGAGCTCCTGGCCCGGCTGGATGTCGTCATCGCGTCCGTCCACAGCCACTTCGACCAGCCTCAGGAAGAGATGACCGCACGGGTCCTCATGGCCATGAGCCACCCACATGTCCACATCCTGGCCCACCCGACCGGGCGGCTTATCGGCCAGCGCAGCGCACTCCAGCTCGACATGGACCGCGTGTTCGAGGCCGCTGTATCCAACCGGGTCTGCCTCGAGCTGAACTCCAACCCCGAGCGGCTCGACCTCAACGACGAGCACTGTCGGATGGCGGCCCGTCTCGGGATTCCCGTGGTGATCTCCACGGATGCCCATTCCCCTGCCCAGCTCGACAACATGAAGCGGGGGGTGGTGCAGGCACGGCGCGGCTGGCTCGAACCGGGGAACGTGGTGAATACCCGGTCGTGCGAGGACGCGATGGCCGTGCTGAGGAGGAGGGGGGGATAGGACAAATAGGACGACCATCCCGCCTAGGTGCGCATCCTTTCGGCGAGGGCTTCGGGCAGCATGTCGGTTCCATGCTCCAGCATGGCAACTTCGTAGGCCGAACGATCCGACCGGTACCAGGGACGCCAGGTCGCCCGCACCATCAACCTGGCGAACAGGTGATGCCTTCCGTCGGAAGTTCCGAAGAGGCCCATGTTTGCGGCGTTCCGCCCCTGGCCGTGCCAGTAGCGGTGGACCCGGAGCAGGCCGGCGACGAAATCGCTCCGCCCCGACGAGTCCAGGTCGGCAAACCTCCGGCAACCAAGGTGGACCGCGTGGACTTCCCAGGCAGCAAGCGGCGCAAACGCAGCAAAGAAGACCCAGTCCCCGCAGCGCCACAGGAACCGGGGCCCACGCTCTTCCGCCCGTGCCAGCTCGGCGAGAAGGCCCCCATCGGGGCCTGACTGCGACACGCGCTGCAGCAGCAGGCGGTGGTAGTTCATCGGCTCGTGGTCCAGGTTCACCTGGAGATGCGGGTGCAGCAACGCCCCGCCCGATGCCGGCAGGATGTTCTGGGAAACGACCTGGCAGGTGGATGTCGGGTCGAGTCGGAGCACCGCCTGCGCATAGTCGAGGCAGTTGTCGAGGGCATCCAGGAACCGGGCATGGGGGAACTCCCCCAGCGGGATGTGATGCTCTCCGGAAAACAGGCACACTGCGCTGTGCCGACCGTAGGGTGCGATGTTGGGGAACAGGGTCGAGGCCCCCCTCTGAAACCGCACGCCGGCCGAGCATCCGCCCGCTCCGAGCAATCTCCCAAGACAGGCCGGGGTCTGGCTCTCGACGTTCCCGTCGCAGAAAGGACAGCCTCGAGTCCGCTCGACCCGCTCCGACAGGTCGGGAAGCACCTCGTCCCCAGGTACCTGCTCGAGCGGCCGATCTCCGGTGATCCGCACCGAGAAACCGGTCACCGGATCGATGCGGCGCAGCACCCGGTAGGGCTCCTCCCGTCCGCCAGGGCCCAGGTACCTTCCTTCCAGCAGCTCCTCGAAGAACAGTTCCATTCCCCCCTCCCGGCTGCCCGGAGTGTACCTGCCCGGTTCACCGGAGACAACCCTGTTATCCCCTGCCGGGTGCGATACCGGAATCCAACCTCCGTTTCCTTCGGAAGCACTGCCGAAATTGAGCCCTTGACAACTCGCTCCGACCGAGTATTCTGTTTGCGCAATGTCCCGAGTTTGCGATATTGCAATTTGACGATATCGCAGGAGGATCCATGGGCACCTTGTCGAGACGGCAGTTCCTCAAGATCGCAGGAGCGGGGACGATGGCAGCCGCGGCAGGAAGCGGGCTTTCCACCCACTGGTGGGGGCTGGATCGCAACCCCATCGGCGACCCGGGTACCCAGGGGGACCGGGTGGTTCCGACGTTCTGCGAGCTCTGCTTCTGGAAGTGCGGCGTGCTTGCCCACGTCAAGGACGGGGTCGTGACCAAGCTCGAAGGGAACCCGGCCCACCCGCTCTCCCGGGGACGTCTCTGCCCGCGTGGTGCCGGAGGGACCGGTCTCCTTTATGATGCCGACCGCCTCAAGAAGCCGCTGATCCGGGTGGAAAAGCGGGGAGAGCAGCAGTTCCGGGAGGCCACCTGGGACGAGGCCCTCGACCTGACCGCCGACAAGCTCCTGAGAGTGCGGGAGAAGCACGGTCCCGAGGCGTTGGCCCTGTTCCTGCACGGGTATGGGGGAAGCTGGTTCAAGCATCTCGTCAGGGCCTACGGGTCCGCAAACATCTCGGCCCCCTCCTACGCACAGTGTCGGGGCCCGAGGGAAGTGGGATTCAACCTCACCTTCGGCTCCACGATCGGGTCGCCTGAGCGCACGGACCTCGAGAACTCCCGCTGCATCACGCTCATCGGGAGTCACCTCGGCGAGAACATGCACAACACGCAGGTCCAGGAGTTCGCCGATGCCCTCTCCCGTGGTGCCGGCCTGGTCGTCGTGGACCCGCGCTTTTCCGTGGCGGCCTCCAAAGCCGACTTCTGGCTGCCCATCAAGCCGGGCACGGACATCGCCCTCCTGCTGGCCTGGATCCACGTGATCCTGCAGGAAGGCCTCTTCGATGCAGACTACATCGCAAAGCACGCCATCGGCCTGGACGAGCTGCGCAGGCACGTCGCGGACAAGACGCCCGAGTGGGCGTGGACCCACACCACGATCCCTCCCGAGAAGATCGTCCAGTCCGCCCGGTTCATCGCGGCAGCCCGGCCCGCTTCGGTAATCCACCCCGGGCGGCGGGTGACCTGGTACGGGGACGACACGCAGCGGGCCAGGGCCATGGCGATCCTCAACGCGCTGCTCGGCTCCTGGGGACGCAGGGGGGGCATCTGCATCCCGTCGTCCATGGAGGTTCCGGAGTACCCGTACACGGCCTACGGGCTCAAGCCCAAGGCACCGGCGGACATGCCGAAAGGTACCGGCTACCCACTGGCCGACGAGGTGCTGTCTTCGGGCGTTTGCGATGCGTCGCTGCCCGGTGTGGCCGAATACGACATCAAGGCCTGGCTCGTGTACGGCACCAATCTCGTCAAGTCGCTCCCCTCCCCCAGGCGGGTCATGGAGGCTATCGACGCACTCGACTTCATCGCGGTCATCGACGTGCTCCCCGTGGAGATCGCAGGCTGGGCCGACGTGGTGCTCCCCGAAAGCACCTATCTCGAGCGGTGCGACGACGTGTACGCCGCCACCTACAAGATCCCCTTCCTCGCGGTCAGACAACCCGTCGTGGAGCCGATGTACGACTCCAGGCCGGGCTGGTGGATTGCCCGTGAGATCGGCCGTCGGATCGGTCTTTCCGACTACTTCCCCTGGAAGGACAGCACGGAATACGCAATGCACCGTGTCCATGCCGCCGGCTTCGACTGCGAGGAGCTGCGCAGCACCGGGGTGATCCTTGGAAAGCCTCAGCCTGCGTTCGAGGAAGACGGGCTGGAGCTGACCTTCCCGACTCCCTCGGGCAAGATCGAGCTGTTCTCCAAACCGCTCCAGGAGGCCGGCTTCGACCCGCTCCCATCGTTCACCCCGCCGGAGGAGCCGCCGGCCGGGATGTACCGGATGCTGTTCGGCCGTGCCCCCACGCACTCGTTCGGCCGGACCATCAACAACCGGCTTCTGTGCGAGCCCTTTGCCGAAAACGAGGTCTGGATCAACGACGGCATCTGTGGGGAGCACGGGCTGAAAGAAGGGGATCGGGTCATGCTGGTGAACCAGGACGATGCCCGCTCCGGTCCCATCCGTGTCAAGGCAACCCGGAGGATCCGCCCCGACTGCATCTACCTGGTGCACGGGTGGGGGACTCTGGAAAAAGGGCTCACCAACGCGTACGGCAAGGGGGCAAGCGATTCCGACCTCGTCACCCGGTACAGGACCGATCCGATCATGGGCGGGACCGGGATGAACGTGAACTTCGTCCGATTCGAGAAGGTGTAGCCCATGTCCACCACCAACCGAAGATTCGCCATGACCGTGGACACGAAGCGCTGCGTCGGATGCAGCGCCTGCGTGATCGCCTGCAAGACCGAGAACCGGGTGCCCGACGGGTGCTACCGAGACTGGGTCGTGCAGGAGACCTCGGGGGTATCCCCAGATCTCCGCCTCGAAATCCGATCGGAGCGGTGCAACCACTGCGAGCACGCTCCGTGCGTCAGCGCCTGTCCGACCGGGGCCAGCCACGTCAACGAGGGAGGGGCCGTCCTGGTCACCGCTCGCAAGTGCAGCGGCTGCAAGGCCTGCATCGCCGCCTGCCCGTACGATGCCCGCTACGTCCACCCGGACGGCTACATCGACAAGTGCACGTTCTGCCTGCACAGGACTTCTGCCGGGGGCCTGCCCGCCTGCGTCACGGTCTGCCCCACCGGGGCCCTCGCCTTCGGAGACCTGGCAGACCCGGAATCCGAGGTGTCGAAGCTGCTCGCGTCCCGGCCGTTCCAGGTGAAGCACCCGGAAACCGGCTGCGACCCGAACCTCTTCTTCCTGGAGTGAGGCGACCATGGAAACCATGACCTACCGGACGAATCCCGGAGTGGACCCGCACGTGGACGTTTGGGAGTGGCAGATCCCGATCTACCTGTTCCTGGGCGGTCTTGCGGCCGGCATTCTCGTGATCGGAGCGGTGGCCGGACTGACCCGCTCGAAGTCGTGGAACCGAACCCTGGCCGCGTGGGGAGCGCTGGCCGCGATCTTCATGCTCTCGCTCGGGATGCTGGCGCTGTTCCTGGACCTGACGCACAAGTGGTACGTGTACCGGTTCTACCTGGCATTCCGGCCGGCCTCCCCCATGTCGTGGGGGGCCTGGATCCTGCTGCTCGCCTACCCGGCCATGGGGCTGCTTCTGCTCGGATCGCTGTCGCGGGAGCAGTGGGAAGGGCTGGTGAAGCGCTTCGCCTTGCTCCGGTGGCTTGGAGGGCTTCGGAAGCTTGCGGTCGACCGCGAAAATGCGGTGCTCTGGCTCTCCCTGATCACGGGCATCTCGCTGGGCACGTACACCGGAATCCTGCTGCAGACGCTGGTGGCAAGACCGCTGTGGAACAGCGGGCTCCTGGGGCCTCTCTTCCTGGCTTCGGGCATCTCGGGGGCAGCGGCGTTCCTGATCCTCATCGAACGGGCACGGGAACTTGCACGGCGAAGTTCCGGGGACGGCATCCGGGTTCCGGGAGCCGAGGGCCAAGGGACAGCATCCTCAGACGCAGGGTCGGGGCGAACCTCACCGGACGTCTCGAAGCATGATTCCAGTGGGTGCGGTCGCCTGAGGCGTGATGGGTGCAGGCTCAGCCTGCTGCGCTGGGACGTGGGGGCGCTGGCGGTCGAAGCGGTTCTGCTGGGCCTCCTCCTCGTCGAGAAAGCTGGAGGTCCGCAGGTGGATCGGCTTTCCGCCGGTCTTCTCCTGTCCGGGCCGTTCTCGGGCAGCTTCTTCGGCCTGGTGGTCCTGGGCGGCATCGCGGTGCCGCTGGCCATGGAGATCGCCGAGCTTGCGAGGGGACACGCTCGAACCGGGTTGGCAGCGCCGCTGCTGGTGCTGGCGGGAGGTTTCTCGCTGCGGGCGGTGCTGGTCGCTGCCGGGCTGATGTCGAGCTTTGCCATGCTGGCGGAGGGAATCGCATGAACGTCGAGAACCCGACTTCCGAATCGGTCGATGGAGTGCTCGGTCGCCTCTGGAATCCATACGTCGGCGGGTTTGCGCTGGGGCTGGTGCTGCTGGCCGCGTTCCTGGTGCTCGGACACGGGATTGGAGCCTCCGGTGCTGCAGCCCGCCTGGGTACCGGTGCCGTGAGCCTGGTGGCGCCGGAGCACGTGGCCGCCAACCCGGTGATGGGGGAGCACGTGCGGGATGGGGCCAATCCGCTCACGGACTGGCTGGTGTTCATGGTGGTGGGCATCTTCCTGGGCGGGGCGCTGGCGTCGATGCTGGCTGGCCGGCAGAAGGCCGGCGTAACCCGTGGGCCCAGGATCTCGGTACCTCTGCGCCTGGCGCTGGCGGGATCCGGGGGGATCCTCATGGGGTTTGCGGCGCGGCTGGCCCGCGGGTGCACCTCCGGCCAGGCACTTTCCGGCGGGGCCCTCCTGTCCGTGGGGTCGTGGGTCTTCATGCTCAGCGTGTTTGCAGGCGGCTATGCGCTGGCGTGGTTCCTGAGGAGGCAGTGGCGATGAACGCACTATCCGGAATGGAGTTGACCATGGCGACCAGTCTGCTTCCCCTGTTCGGCAGCGAGGGAGCCTCGGCCGAGGCCCACTTTCTGCCTGCGATTCTGCTGGGATTCGCGTTCGGCTTCGTGCTGGAGCGCTCCGGCTTCGGCAACGCCCGCATCCTGGCTGCGCAGTTCTACCTGTACAACATGCGGGTGTTCAAGGTGATGTTCACGGCCATCGTGACGGCCGCGGTGGGGGTTGCGCTGGCAGTCAGCGCCGGGCTGCTCGACTTCTCCTCCCTGTATGTCCCCGAGACCTTCCTGTGGCCCCACCTGGTCGGGGGCATGCTGCTGGGCATCGGGTTCATCATCTCGGGCTACTGCCCCGGCACCTCCATCGTGGCAGCGGCCTCGGGCAAGCTCGACGGTGCCCTCACCGTGCTGGGAGTCGTCATCGGCTCGGTGGTGTACTCGGAGCTCTTCCCCTGGTTCAGCGACTTCGCCAGCTCGGGGAGCCTGGGCGTATTCACGCTTCCCGACTGGCTCGGAATCGGCCCTCCGGTGATGGCGACGGCCGTTGCGGTCATGGCGGCTGCCATGTTCATCGGTGCGGAAAAGGTGGAGCGGATCTTTGCCCCCAGGGCGGACAAGGTCAAGGAGCGCTCCCTCCACAAGGGAACCCTGGGGCTCGTGGCCGGGCTCGCCGGGGCTGGGGTTGCGGCAACGGTCGTGTTCCTCGCCATGCCCGCCCCTGCGGAGCCCCCCGCCGCAGCGACGGGAGCAACGACGATCTCCGCAGTCGAAGCCGGACGTCTGCTGGTCGAAGAACCCCGCTCCCTCCTGGTCGTGGATCTGCGCCCCGCACCGGCCTGTTCCGAAGGCAAGGACCGCCTCCCGCAGGCCGTCTGCATGGCCGATGTGGCCACCGAGCTGGCCGCACTTCCCGAAGGGCGCACCCTCCTGGCCTACGGGAGCTTTGACATTGCGGCGGATTCCCTCCCCGTCGAGCTTGCAGCATTCCCCGGCCGGGTCGCCGTCCTCTCCGGCGGGGTGCATGCGTGGACGCACCTCATCCTCGCGGCCTCGCCGGCCCCTGACCTTGCCGCCGGCCTCTCGGACAACGAGAAAGCCCTCCTCCCCGCGCTCCACTCCTACTTCACGGGAACCGCGGTTGCCGTCCAGCCCGCGGCCCCCAGGCCGACCATCAAGCGCGAGATCAAGAAGAAAGGCGGGGGGTGCAGCTGAACATGGTCGTCTCGTCCGCCGATCATCCGGCGGCGCTCGACGAACGGGCCGATCATGTTTGACAATCGGATGGGAAAACTGGGCTCAGGGCTCGACTACGAAGGTCTCGGAGGCGGTCCGCCCGAAGGTCTCCGGCTCGTACATCTCCTCGGCGCGGGCGGGCGGAACCTGGAACGTGCCGACCGCTGTGGCACGGGCGGTGTAGGTGTACTCGTACACGCCGTCCCACATGCGATCCGCAAAGAGCTGGACCCGGTCGTCCCGGCGCTCCTCGAAGGTCCACGGGCTGTACCAGTAATACCACCAGTTCCATCGCCCTTCCTGAACCGTGGTGGAGGCATCACCCAGGCGCTGAGTGGCACTCGTCTTGAAGGCCTCGTTCACGGCCTCCAGCCCGGCGGGCAGCGGGTCGATGACGGCCACGTAATACCGCCTGTCCGGGGCCACCACCCGCACCATGACTCTCACGTAGGTCCCTGCCTTGGCCACCCACGCCCCGTCCTCCCGACGGGTCAGTGATCCGTCCTTGCCTTCGGGCAGGTACGTCCGCTCGACCACGAAACCGCGATCTTCCGGATTGAGCTTGAGGTCGTTGGGCGCGTACCGAAGTCCGAGTCGGTAATAGAGCTTCCCCTGCCCCTTGCGGGCAACGATGAGGTCGCCGGCCGCCTTCTCCAGGATGGTCTTCATGGGGATGCGGCTGGTGGCGATAGTCATTTCCCGCCCCTTGAACTTGTGCGCGGCCAGCGCCTCGTCGCCGAG
>Ga0233425_10003367_pt1 | contig 29137 bp, 21 predicted proteins | sample Watercolumn_Towu_2_FD_181712 | JGI IMG/M metagenome (GOLD analysis project Ga0233425, IMG submission 181712) | Freshwater microbial communities from Lake Towuti, South Sulawesi, Indonesia - Watercolumn_Towuti2014_140_MG | ecosystem: Environmental > Aquatic > Freshwater > Lake | place...
GAGCGCATGTGGGTCTATCACTACCGGATTTGGGACCGGTTCCGGCGCCGGGTAATCAGTCTGGCAGTCCTCGCCGACGAGCACGCCCAGTGGCGGCCCAACAGCCACCACACCGAACTGGCAGGGTGCATCGAGCACTTTGAATTCCCGGTGTTCAAAGTGATCGATTGCCGGGCGCCCGAGGAGGTCTATACGCAGCTTGGCAACCCGTTCGCTTTGTTGGTGGCGGCCCACCAGGCGGCGCTGGCTACACGACACGATGCCGAAAGCCGGTGCCGGGAGCGACTGCGTCTGGTGAAGCGTCTCTATCGGCACGGGTTGGACAGGCAGCAAACCGTGGCGCTCTTCAGACTGATCACATGGCTGACCAAACTGCCGGACGATTGGGAATTGCAGTTTCGGGAAAGCTTGGCTAGATTTGAGGCGACCGAGAAACCTATGACTATTGAGACGTTGCTTTCGCCGATCGAGTTGCTGGCCAGAGAGGAAGGCCGCCAGGAAGGCCGCCAGGAGGGCCGCCAGGAAGGCCGCCAGGAAGGCCTCGATCAGGCCCGGCGCCTCGACGTGCTGGACGCGCTGGAGGCCCGGTTCGGATCTTGTCCCGACCCGGTGGCCGAACGGGTTGGGTCCTTATCGGGTGAACCGGCGTTGCGGCGTGCGCATCGCCTGGCGGTGACAGCACGGACTTTGCAGGATTTTCTGGGAAGTCTCTAGCCCAGATACCGAAAACTGATCCCGGTCCGGCTCAGAACCGATCCGCTTATGAAATGTGCGGGCTAGAAGCCGGAGGAGCCGGAGACGTGCCTCCGGCCGTGGCACTCATGCCTTCACTGCGACACTTGCCCAAGCCCGCGTTGGTGGCGCTGTGGGCTGTGGCGGCGCTGATCCAGGAGGTTGCGAGGGGGGCGGAGGGAACAGCGCCCGGCGGTGGAGCAGGGGGCGGCACAGAGGGCAGCAGGGCCACGCTCGCGAGTAGCGGTTGGTCCGGCACCTTGTTGGACGACCTCGTCGAGCATCGGAGCAAACGCTTCGGGCTCCCCATTTTCTACGGCCTGCTGGATGGGGACCATGACCTGTCGTCAACGAACGACACGCTGGCCTGCATCATGATGTTTGACCAGACCGAGCCGAGTCGGTTCGCCCTCTGGAACTTCATCAAGGATGCGGCCGGCAACCCCGATCCGCACAGCCCCGCCTGGGACTGGCAGTTTGTGATTCGCGCGCCGCGTGTCGGGGTGGACTACCGCTACCGCGCCCGGTTGGTCATCAAGCCGTTCAACGGCCCGGATGATGTCCTCGAGGAATACCGCCGCTGGGCGGCCGCGTTGCCGGCCGCTCCGAGGCCGTAGCCCGCGATCCGCCGCGGCTTCAGTCGTGCGATGAAACTTTCAGAAATGCGTCACGCGCTTGCGGCACACGGCGTGCAACTGACCAAGTCGCTCGGACAGAACTTTCTGCACGATGGCAATCAACTGCGGCGGATTGCCGCGGCGGCACGTCTGGCGCCGGGGGATCGTGTGCTCGAAATCGGGCCGGGGCTCGGCCCGCTCACGGAACTGCTGCTGGAACAGGCGGGCGAAGTGTTTGCCATCGAAAAGGACCGCCGCCTCCTGGAGCTGCTGCGCGCGCGCCTGGGCACCCACCCGCGCCTGCGGTTGCTCGAAGGGGATGGGCTCGAGTTCGTGCGCGGCGGTGGCCAGGACTGGACCGGTTGGAAGCTCGTGGCGAACCTCCCATACTGCATCGCGTCGCCGGTCCTGGTGGAACTCGCGCGGGCGCCGGCTTGTCCAGAACTCGTCGTCGTGACCCTTCAGCTCGAGGTCGCCCAGCGACTCACGGCGGGGCCGGGCTCACGCGATTACGGTGTGCTCACGCTGGCGGTCCAGGCGCGCTACCAGCCGGAGGGACTGTTCAAGATTCCCGCCAGTTGCTTCTATCCGGCGCCGGAAATCGACTCCGCTTGCGTTGTTCTGAGACGCCGTGCCGAGCTGCTGCTGGAACCCGCGCTTCACCCGGTGTTCGACCGGATTGTGCGTCGGAGTTTTTCGCAGCGCCGCAAGATGATGCACAAACTGCTCAAGGAGGACTGGCCGGCGGTGGCCGTGGATGCAGCGTTGAGCCGGCTGGGCATTCCGCACGAGGCCCGGGCCGAGACCATTAGCCTTGCGCAATACGCGGCCCTGACGCGTGCCCTTCGCTCATGAACGAGGAGTTCTTCGACGTGGTGAATGGCCGCGACGAGGTCGTTGGTCGCGAGGCGCGCGGCACGGTCCATCGTTTGGGGCTGAAGCACCGCGCCGCGCATGTGCTGGTGTTCAACCGGTTGGGGGAGGTCTTTCTCCAGAAGCGGTCGCTGCTGAAGGACTGCTTTCCCGGCACATGGGATTCATCGGCCGCCGGGCATCTCGAGGTGGGGGAAAGCTACGATGCATGCGCGGTTCGAGAACTTCGGGAGGAGCTCGGCTGCGAGCCGGGTGAACCGCCCCTCCGCCTGTTCAAGATCGACGCCTGTCCGGAAACCGGGCATGAGTTCGTCTGGGTCTATCGCTGCCAGGCGGAAGGGCCGTTCACTCTGCATCCGGAGGAGATCGAGACCGGCGCGTGGTTCTCTCCCGCGGCGGTCACGGGCTGGATTGCGAGGCGTCCCGAGGATTTCGCCAGCTCACTGCCGGTGATTTGGCAGAAGCTGCAGCGCAGCTAATGGCGCAACGTGGGAGAGTGGATCTCCAGGGCGGTCTTCCAAGGTGCGTCGAACTCGTTGGCGAGTGTTTCACCGCTCCGCATGAGCGGACCGTAACTCGTGGCGCCGCTCGAACCAAACATTTTTCGAACCGATCTGCGCCCGAACTGTGCTTCCACAGGATGGGGCAGAGGCAGAAGGGAGGGAGGGCAAAAGCACTTGCGCGGGGGAGGGGGGTCGATTAGTTTCCGATGCCCGTTGCTCGGCGGGGCGGGTCGAGAGGTGATCCGGCCGCGCGGGCAAATCGTGGAGGGTTGGTAGCTCAGTGGTAGAGCAGCGGCCTTTTAAGCCGTTGGTCCAGGGTTCGATCCCCTGCCAACCCACCATTCCATCCACCGAACCTTCGACTTGACTGCCGGGGTGGGACGGACCGATCAATAGTCCATGCGCAATTTGTACTGCCTGGCCGTCCTGCCCTTCGCATCGGCATTGGCGGCTGTTCACGCGCCGACCGCCGCCGCGGGAGAGGCCATGATGGGCGTATCGGTTGCGGCGGGGGCATACGACCGACAGGACACCGTCGTCACGATTACGGTGCCGCCGGGCTGGGCCCAGTTCAACGCGGTGCAAGCCCAGGGTGGTCCGCTGCTCCCGTTCCAGGTCGGCGCCGACCGCAAGGCCTGGTTCATCATCCCCAAACTGGCGAAAGGCGAGTTCCAGAACTTGCTTCTCAAATCGAGCCCCGCGGCGACGGTCGTCGAGGGGCAGGTGGTAGTCAATCGACGCGGCGCGGACATGACGATCGGCCTGGCTGGCCGAGGCCAGGTGCTGGCCTACCGCGCCCAACAGACCGCTCTGCCGCGGGCCGACATCAAGCCCGTGTTCTCGCGCGCGGGCTACCTCCACCCGGTGTTCAGCCCGTCGCACAAGGCCTTGACGGACGATTACCCCACGAACCACCTCCATCATCATGGGGTCTGGGCGGCGTGGCCGCACACGTTGTTCGAGGGGCGCAAGCCCAACTTCTGGGAGATGGGTCTGGGCTTGGGAACGGTCGAGGCGGTGGGCGTCGCAGGGTTGACCGACGGGCCGGTGTGGGGCGGCCTGGTGGCTCAGCATCGGATGGTTGATCTGAGCGCCGCGCCCGCCCAAACGGCCCTGAACGAGACCTGGGAGTTGCGCGTGTTCAACCTCGGTCGAACGGCCCGGCCTTACTACCTGTTTGACCTTGCGCTCACCCAGACCTGCGCCGGTCCTGATCCGATCAAGTTGCCGGAGTACCGGTACGGCGGCCTGGGTGTGCGCGGCCACAAGGCCTGGGATGGCAAGCAGAACGCGGTGTTCCTGACCTCGGAGGGTGAAACAGACCGTGTCAAGGGAAATACAGCGCGCGCCCGCTGGTGTTACCTCGGCGGCCAGCTCGAGGGCGGCCTTTCGGGCCTGGCCGTGCTGGGTCACCCGGAGAACTTCCGCGCCCCGCAGCCCTTGCGGCTTCATCCGGATGAGCCGTTTCTGTGTTTCGTGCCGACGCAGTTGGGAGAGTTCGCGATCGCCCCGGGCGAGCCCTATGCGCCACGGTACCGGTTCGTCGTGTTCGACGGACCGCCCGACCGCATGGAACTGGACCGGCTCTGGAACGACTTTGCGCACCCGCCCGTGGCGACGCTGCTCACGCCGTAGGGCGGCCGTTCGTGGAACGCGTTCCGCATTGATTTCGACCTCGATCCCGAGGCGCCACGCGGCGGCAGCGAGCCGTCCGGAACGTGTCCCGGCGCGTCCCGAACCCGGCCTTAGCGGTCCGGCGCACTCCAGGGCGGGCGCATGGGCGTGGCCTTCCCATGTGGGTTGTACCCGCCCCATGCCTTCGCCAGGCCGAGGAAGTTACTCATGATTTGCTTCGATACCTCCGGTGTGCCACTCATCTCGATATGGAACTGCGCGGCATAGACAGGGTGGTCTTTGAGGCGCAGGCACTGGGTGCGGGTTTTGGTCCCGGGCCCCGCCGTGGCGACGAGTTCCCATCCCGCGGGCGCCCATTCGATCTGCCCGCAATGGCTCTCCATGCTCTCGAAGGCAGGGGGCAGCCCGGCGAACACCGGGTCGGCGCTAATCTGGCGCACGGCGAACTTCCCACGTTCGAACTCACAGGCCGAGTAGTCGCCGCACGGTTTGTGGGCGGTGTGCCCGATGTGGGTGTAGATCGGGGTCTTGGGATGGTCCGGATCCCGGCAGTGCGGACAATCCCAGGCCTTGGCGGTGCCGTACTCGGCCAGCAACGCCAGGCCCTGGGCGCCACCGCACGAGGCCCACATCGGAAGGCGCTTCGCCTGCAACACCTGTTCGGTCCCGCACCACCAGCGCCGGTCGATCTCGCACCAGTCCTTGAAATTCCCGGATAAGAAGGCGCAGAGCGGGCGTGGCTCCGCGCTCACAAAGGCCTCGTCAAACGAGGTCAGCCACACTTGTTGGGCTTGCAGGCCTTTGCCCTCCGGCGTGGACCGCGCCAGCGGGATGAACTCCTGGCCGTGGTTCGGCAGCCAGCGCTCGTGCGTCGTGTTCACCACGATGAACCAGTCCGGGAACGAGACAATCGCCTGGGTTTCCGGAAAAAACTCAACTTCGCGTAGAGTTGGGTACTCTCCGGCGGCGGCTTCGATCGTCAGCCGAAGGAATCGACACTGGACGCTAGCAGGCAGGCGGTGGAGCCGAAAACACCGTTGCTCGTCAGCGACACGGGTCGCCGAGAGCTCATGCCATGAGTGGCCGTCGAGGCTCGCCTGCCAGGCATAGCGGGCGGGCGCATTGGTGAACACGAACGGATGATCCCCCTGGACCTGGAGGATCGCACCGACGGGGCGTGGTGAGGCGAACGACACCTGCCACCACCAATTGGTGGTTTGCGGCCCGCCTTTCCACGCATGGCCGGAATCGGCTGAAAAGCGATCGCCGTCGGCAGCCCCGGCGGGGCCGCAACCCGCCTGATTGCCTGAGGCTTCCGCCCGCGGCCCTCCGGCGGCGGCGAGCGGCCACGAGGAGCAGAGCCAGGCGCCGAGGAGAAGCGCCTGAAGCCGGCCTCGGGCCGGATCGGGCCAGTCGAGGGACCACGCACTCGAAGGGCGCCTCACCCGCACCTCCCTCCGCGTGATCTCCCGTTTCGCCAGGCTGTACGGAACTGGTGAGAAGCGCCGCACATCGTGAGCCGCGGATCAACTGGCGCGTCCGCCGGTGGGCGGGGCGCCGCCAAACCGCCAGTCCGAGTCCTGCTTGACGTAAAGCGTTTGGGAAGGGAAGGCCATGCTGATCTTCTCGGCGGCGAAGCGCTGCATGATGGCGAAGTTCATCTGCTGCATGCCCGCGAGGTAGGCGGGGTAATCGGTCGAGTTCCACCAGTGGACCACCTGGATGTTGAGGGCGGAATCGGCGAATTTGTTGAAGCTGATTTGGACATCGAACGTCATCGGGTTGCTCTTGAAGATGTCCTCGAGGATCATAAGGGCGCGTTTGACCCTGTCGGGCGGGGTGTCACAGGTGAGGCCGATGTTGATCTCGGTCTTGATGTTCGGACGCCGGGAGATGTTGGTGATGGTGGCCCCGCCCATGGTCTTGTTGGGGATCGTGATGAGGTAGCCCTCGAGGTTGCGCACGCGCGTGCTGCGCAGGCCAATGGACTCGACCACGCCATCGACGGCGTCGAGCTTGATGCGGTCGCCGATGCGAAACGGTTTGTCAATGAAAATCGCCACAGCGCCGAAGAGGTTCGCCACGGTATCCTGCGCGGCCAGGCCCAGGGCCAGGCCGCCCACCGACAGGGAGGCCAGCAGACTGGTGATGTTCAGGCCGAGGTTTTGGGACACCAGCAGCACCACCACCACGATGATGAAAATCTTCATCGTCTTGCGGATGATCGGAACGAACTGGTCGTTGAAGGCCTTGTCATCGTCCGAGGCGACGCGCCGCCGCCAGTATTCGACGAGCAGGTCCACCGCCCGGAGAACCATGTAGGTGAGAGACCAGGCCACGATGATGCGCAACGCTTTCGAGAGGTAGTCCTCGACCCAGCCGGGCCACTCGAACACGCGCAGACCGATGTGGAGAAAGACGACGATCGAGACGATCTTGATGGGGCCATGGATCAATTCCAGGAGCAGGTCGTCCACCTGAGTTTCCGTCTTCGCGGTCCACTTTTTCAGCCGCCCGCTGATGAGCCAATCAATGAGCTTGGCGCTGCCGAACGCGAGCACCAGGTAGATCAGCGAGGCGAGGTACTTCCAGAGCGGCTCGCCAAGCCACTCCGTGTCGCTGAGCAGCGGGATGCGGTCCAGTCCGAAGGTCACCGCGGCGTGTGGGGCGGCCGGCTTGGGGGCGCCGGCGGGCGGGGCCGCGGTGGTTAGGTTCTCGAGCCTGGGGGCGGCGTTGGTGGCCGGTTCCTGCGCGCCAACCCAGATCGACCAGCCGAGCAGCGCCACCAGCGTGAACAAGGAAAAACGAACGAGCTTCTCGAAGTTAGGTCGCATGGCTCGAGATTGAACCGCAGCGGCTTGGCGTGAGGCAAGTCTGAAGCAGGCCGGGCTTGCGGACCGGCCTGGCGCGGGGTAGGGTGCCGCGCGTGTATGATTCCCTGCGCGACTGGCCTGCGTTGGCGGCAGGACTTCATGACACCATGAACCATCGATTTGTTCGCCGGCTCCTGCTGCTGCTTGGCACCGGACTCTGCGCGGGCCTGAGCGGTTGCATTAGCCTCAATCCGCGCGGCGGGCGGGGCGAATGGACGCCGCAGCCGCCGGCCACGCGCCCGGCTTGACGCTCGGGTGTTTCGCCTGGACCTTTTGACCTCAATCAGAATCATCTATGCCCAAAAAGGACCCGCGCGTTGACGCGTACATCGCCAAGGCCGCCGAGTTCGCCAAGCCGATCCTTAAGCGCCTCCGCGCACTGGTCCACGAGGCGTGCCCTGACATCGAGGAAACGATGAAGTGGAGTTTCCCGCATTTTACCCGGAAGGGCATCGTCTGCAGCATGGCAGCGTTCAAACAGCACTGTGCCTTTGGCTTTTGGAAGGCCGCACTGGTCATTCCGGCAAACCAGGCCGAGCGGGATGCGATGGGGCACTTTGGCCGGATTACGAGCCTCTCGGACCTGCCGAGTGACGCCACCCTGCGGCGCTACGTGAAGGAAGCGGTCCGGTTGAACGAGGAGGGAATCCAACCGCCGAAGAAGGCGAAGCACAAGACCCGGAAGGAGTTGGTGGTCCCGGACTACTTCATGTCAGCCGTGAAGTCCAACCCGGCGGCGTTGGCGACATTCGAGGCCTTCAGTTACAGCCACAAGAAGGAGTATGTGGAGTACGTTACCGAGGCCAGGACGCAGCCGACGCGCGACCGGCGGCTGGCGACAACGGTCGCCTGGCTGGCGGAGGGCAAAGCGCGGAACTGGAAATACGAGCGCTGCTGAGGCTCTGAGCGTTACAAAGCACCGGGTGCAAATGTAATTGCTGGCACCCGGGAGCCGGCCTAGGTTGGCGAGGTCAATCGAAACCGAAAGTTCTATGCCAACCATCCTGATAGTCTCGATCGTTGTGCTGGTGGCGCTCCTGGTCTGCGCCGGAGCGCTCGTCGGCATCTATAACAATCTTGTCAGCCTGCGGAACCGGTTCCAGAACGCGTTTTCACAGATCGACGTGCAACTCAAGCGCCGCTACGATCTGATCCCGAACCTGGTCGAGACCGCCAAGGGCTATATGCAGTTCGAGCGCCAGACGCTCGAGGCGGTCATCAGCGCGCGCAACGCCGCTTCGAGCGCCAATGCGCGCGCGGCGGCGAGCCCCGGTGATCCTGGAGCGATTAAGGCCCTGGCGGGCGCCGAAGCGGCTCTGACCGGCACGCTGGGCCGCATGTTCGCGGTTGCCGAGGCCTACCCGGACCTCAAGGCGAACCGGACTCTCTCCAGCTTGATGGAGGAACTTACCTCCACCGAGAACAAGGTCGCCTTCGCGCGGCAGGCCTACAACGATTCCGTCATGGGTTACAACACGTCCCGGCAATCGTTCCCGACGAACGTCGTCGCGGGGATGTTCAACTTTGGCGGCGCCGAACTGTTCGTGATCGAGGATGCGGCGGAGAAACAGGCGCCGCGGGTCTCATTCGCCTGAGCTGCGCCTGAGGGCGGTGGACCGGGGCGTCGGCCGCCTCGTGCCGGCGGCGGGCCGACCCAGGTTCCACGCCCGGGATTGGAGTCATGGATTTCTTTGACCGTCAGGAAAAGGCCCGTAAGAAGACGAAGCTGCTCGTCTGCTACTTTGCGCTGGCGTTGGTGGGGATCGCCCTGGCGATTTACGTCGCGATCGCCGGCGTGTTCCTGGCACGCCATGCTGACCGGACTTCGACGGCTTGGCTTTGGAATGGCCGGCTCTTCTGCTGGGTCCTTGCCGGTACCGGCTGCGTCATCGCGGGTGGGACGCTCTTCAAGGTGCTCGAGTTGCGGCAGGGCGGGGCGGCCGTGGCTACGGCACTGGGCGGGCAACTCATCGACGCGCAGACCAGCGACCCGGACGAACGCAAGGTGCTCAACGTGGTCGAGGAGATGGCCATCGCCGCCGGGTTGCCCGTGCCGCCGGTCTATTTGCTGGCCAAGGAAACCGGCATCAACGCCTTCGCCGCCGGTTCCACCGCTACCGACGCAGTGGTGGGTGTGAGCCGCGGCTGTGTGGCGCACCTCACCCGCGCCGAACTCCAGGGGGTGGTGGCCCACGAGTTCAGCCACATTCTGAACGGGGACATGCGCCTGAACCTTCGGCTCATCGGTTTGCTCAGCGGCATCCTCGGCATTGCCCTGATCGGGCGCCTCGTATGGGACGTTACCTCGAGGTCCTCCGGGCGGGCTCGCGCGTTGTCGGTTATCGGCCTGGCGCTGCTTGCCATCGGCTCGATTGGCGTCTTTTTCGGTCGGCTCATCAAGAGCGCCGTTTCGCGCCAGCGTGAGTTCCTGGCCGACGCGGCCGCCGTGCAGTTTACGCGCGACCCGGGAGGGTTGGCGGGCGCGCTCAAGAAGATCGGGGGCCTCGGGAGTGGCTCGCGGGTGCGTTCGCCGATGGCCGAGGAGGCGAGCCACTTGTTTTTCTCGAACGCCTTGTCCGAGTCGTGGATCGGGTTGTTCTCGACCCATCCACCGTTGGTCGAGCGGATTCTCGCCCTCGATCCGACTTTCGACGGCAGGTTCACTCAGCCCCCGCCGCTGGGAGTCCCCTTGGTGGATTCGACCTCCGACGGCTTGCCCGTCGCGGCGCTGACGGGAGCGGGCACGGTGCATCTCACAAACAGGGCAAGCGCCCGCGTGACACCCGTGCCGGCTGCTTCCGTCCTGCAGCACGCGGGGCTGCCGCAGCCAGCCCACCTCGAGTATGCGGCAGGGCTGCTCGCGCGGCTGCCGCCCACCCTCGCCGAGGTCGCCCACGAACCATTCGGCGCTACCGCGCTGGTCTATTGTTTGGCGCTCGGCGAGGAGCCCCGTGTGCGGGCCAGCCAATTGGCACAACTGGAAGCCCATGCCCCGGCCGCCATCTGCGAGGAAACCCGGCGGCTGCTTCCGGAGGCGGCTGGGCTGGCGCCTGCCGCGAAGCTTGCGCTGGTGGACGTCGCTATCCCGGCCTTGCGCCGATTGTCGCCCGACCAGTACGCGCAGTTCGCAGAACTTGTCCGCGTCCTGATCGAGGCTGACCGCCAGATCGACCTGTTCGAATACACGCTGCAGAAGCTGCTGCGGCGCAGACTCGAGCCGCAGTTCCGCCGAGTGCGTCCGCCCGCGGTCCAGTACTACTCACTGCGCCCGGTGGCGCGCGAATGCGCCGTGCTGGTTTCCGCCCTTGTTCATGTTGGACAAGGGGGCGCGGCGGGTCAGCAGGCTGCCTTTCGTCTTGCGGCTCGCGCGCTCGGACCCGAGTTGGCGGGATTGGGCTTGCTACCGCCGGCCGATGCTGGTTTGGCCCAGGTCGATGCCGCGTTGGATCAACTGGCCCTGGTTTCGTTGCCGTTGCGGCGCAAGCTCATCGAGGCGTGCGCGGCGGCGGTCGCCGCAGATGGTCTGATCCTCGAGGCCGAGGCCGAGTTGGTCCGGGCCATGGCCGATACGCTCGATTGCCCCCTGCCGCCGTTCGTTCAACCCAACGCGCTCCCGGCCGCCTAAGAAGGCGGCGTGGCCAAGCGTGGCCGGTTACCTGCCCGCCGTGGGCAGCTCGTGGGCCTCCGCCACCGGCATGAGAATCGTGAACGTGCTGCCTTTACCGGGTTCGGACTCGACCATGAGCCCGTGCCCCATCTGTCGGCCGAACTCATAGACCGTGAACAGGCCCAAACCGGTCCCGCGCCGAGAGGAGAAGGCCTTCGTGGTGAAGAACGGCTCGAAGATGCGCGGCAGCACTTCCGGCGCGATGCCGCAGCCGGTGTCTCGCACGGCGACGAACACGTAGGCCGGGGCGGTTCCGGGCAGCAGGGTCACGTGCGCCGGGGCGGACGCCAGACGCCCGGCGCTGAGGCGGATTTCGCCCCGACCTTCGAGGGCGTCGGCGGCGTTGAGGATGAGGTTCAGGAGCATCTGTTGCATCAGGTCCTTGATGCCGCGCACGGGCGGCAGGCGGGCCGGGATGTCACGCACAAGGGCCACCTCGGAGAGAAAGCGATCTCCCAGCAACCGGATCGTGTCCTCGATCACCTGGCCGACATCGCAGCTGGTCATGCTCCGATCGCCCATGCGTCCAAAGCCAAGCATTGCCTTCACGAGGCCCGCACCCTGGTCCGCCATGGTCTTGATCCGGGCGACGCGCGTGAGCACCTTCTCGCGGTCCTCGAGGTGCCCCTCGATGACCTGGGCCGAGCCGCGGATGATCGACAACAGGTTGTTGAAGTCGTGCGCGAGGCCCGCGGCGAGCGTGCCCAGCGCGGTCATCTTCTGGCTGTGCACGAGTTCCTCGGTTGCCAGCTTGAGCTCACGCGTGCGCTCGTCCACCATCTTTTCCACGCGCGCATAGCTGAGGCGGAGTTGGATGTGGCGGTTGACCGCCAAGCCGGCGAAAAACAAAGCCGCAAGCCCGCCCGCGATCCCCACCGCGATCAAACGCGTCTCGCGGTACCAGGGCACCACCACCTGGAATTCGAGCTGCGCCGGTCGCGGCTCGACGTTCCAATTCCGGTCCATGGCGCGCACCTCGAAGCGATGCTTGCCGGCCGTGAGACTCCGCAGGAGCACGGTCGTTTCCCGCGCGTACGACGACCACTTTCCTTCGTCGAGGCGGAATGAGTAGAGCAGCCGGTCCGATGGGGTGAAACGCCACTTGTCCGTTCCCTCGAACTGGACCTGGACGCCGCTCTCCGCGGCCACCTCCTCGCCTTTCCGCGGCCTGGTCACCAGGGTCTTGGGTGGTTCGACGTCCGCCCGGGGGAAATACTCGCTGAGGCCGCGTGCGGTTGCCACCCAGAGGCGGCGGGTGCGGTCCTCGAGCACGGCGTAGGTGGCGCTGCTGGGCAGGCCCTCTTCCTCGCCCACCCAAACCCAGGCCTCCTTATGGTAGCGATACAGGCCGCTGCTCGTGGCCACCCAAATGCTATCGTCGCTCGTCCTGGTCATGGCGCTGACGCGATCAAAACCCGTGCGCACCACGGTCCAGCTCTTGCCATCGAATTCGGAGATGCGTCCCAGGCCAGCACACCAGATGCGCCCATCCGCCAGTTCCAGCCAGCAGAGGGCGCCATCATCCACATAGCCATCCGACGCGCCGAAGCGCTGCCATTTGCGGTCGCGCCACAGCGCCGGCCCCGAGCTGCCTCCCAGCCAGAAATCTCCGTTCTGCGCCCGCGCGACAAAGAACAGTTCACTGCCCGCGTTCAACGGGGGCGGCGCGTCGGGGTCCGCGCGGAATTCGCGTCCATTGCACACCTCGAAATGATACGTCACACCCGCGTTGGCGGGCTCGGCCGTCTGCAAGCAAAGGTCGCGGCTGGGGAGTTGGCGGAGCACCTTCTTGAGGAGCCGCCCGGCGGGATGCTTCACGGTTTGGAAGGCGCCGGTTTCGGGGTCGAAGAGCACGAGTTGCTCGGTCGCGCTGATGGCCAGTTTCCCATCCGCCAGGGCGAAGAGTCCGTCGCGCGCACGAAAGGCCGCCTCGAACCGCGGCGGCCAGGGATAGTGCTTCCAGCGGCCGTCTTTGCCACCCACCAGACCCGTGGCGGCTGCGAGCCAAATCCGGCCCTGGGGGTCTTCGAGCAGCGAATAGACGACCTCCTCGGGCAGTGACGGCTCGGTGGGCGTGCGCCAGGCCAGCGGCGCGAACCGGACCAGTCCCTCGAGCGTGGCCAGCCAAAACCCTCCTTCAGGTTGCGCCGCCACGTCGAAGTATTGTCCCGCCGCCGGCCCTTCCTTCACCACCTCATGATGGTCGGGGTAGAGCCGCACCAGCGAACGGAGCGTCAGGCCCCAGAACCACCCGCGCCCACCGCCCTGCCAGGCGAACCGCAGGTTCTCGCCCGGCAGCTCGCGAGTGAGCCAGTTCGTGCCGTCGAAATTCACCAGCATGCGGCGCTCGCGGCGTGTCGAGTCGCCCACGGTGGTTACGCCGCCTTCATCGTTTTCAAACGGGCGCTGCAGGTTGCCCACCTCGAGCGTCTCGGGTATCCGATGTTCCTCCCAGCGCGTGGCGGCGCCGATCTGCCGCAGTGGACCGGGAACCCGCGCCACGCCTTTGGTGCCCGTAATCCACACGTCGCCATTCCGGGCTGCGGCGAAATCGGAGAACCTCCCGAGCTGCGAATCCTGCGCCGAGCGCAGCACGGTTACCTCGGACCGGAGCGACCGGAACTCCAGCAAGCGATCCGGCAGCAGGAGCAGCACCCGGTCCTGCTCCGCCGGCAGCAGCGGGATCTGACGAAGCTGGCGCAGCGGATTGGATTCGTGCTCGCGCCGGACCTCCAGGATCGGGTAGCGCTCCCAACGGTCGCCCTGAAACTCGATCAGCCCTTGGTCGTACACGGACCAGATCTTGCCCGCCCGGCTCTCCGAGACCCGGTAGTTCCGTTCACCAGGAGCGGGGGTTTGCACCACACTGTAACCGTCCAAAAGGCTGATGGCATCGACCTCGCCGTGTTTGACCCAGACGTTCCCACGCGGGCTGACAGTCACGGCCGTCGTCAAAGACTCCCGCAGCCCATCCGCCGCTTTATAGACGCGCCAACTCCCGCCGCGCTCGGCGGGTCCCGCCCACGCGGTGAAACAGAGCAGCGTGGCTAGCGGCGCCCACGTCCGGCGCCAGCACGGCGGGCTGGGCCTCGACCGCCAGCCCGCGGGGCGGCCGGTGTGGCGCTCGCCAGCGGCTTCCCCCCCCCCCGAAACCGCGCCTGCCAACATCCCGCGGCTCCTGCGCATGATCAGCCCCGCCCGCCGCGGCGGCCCGCCCGAGCGCCGGCGCGGACCAGCCCGCTCAAGGCCCGCGCGGCTTTCCCCCGCCACTCGAGCCGCTCACGCTCCAGCGACGCCATCAACTCCGATTTGGGCGACCAGGTCTTCAACCGTCCCGCGATGGAACTAATGACGGTTCGGTTCTGGTGTTCTCCGAACGCCTCCTGGAGGCGGATCAACTGCTGCAACAGCGCGTCTTGCTTCTGTCGCGCCCGCGGCAGAACGATCTCGCGCAGGTAGCGACGCCAGCGGATCGCGCGTCGAAATTCGTGTTGTCGCGCGGGGGAGAGCTCGAGGATCCTCGGCGCCCAGCGGGCGGCGAGCGTGGCGAGCCGGCCGTCAAAGCGCCGGATGCGGCTTTCGAGCCGGTCCCTGGCCTTGGAGCCCTGTTTGGTCTGCGCCAACGCTTCAACCACGCGCGCCGACAGCGGCACGAGTCGGCGCCGCCGTCGCTGCCAGAGCCGGTCGCGTCGTTGCTGGAGCAACTCGACCGCCTCCTCGCCCTGGGCTTGACCCTGGAGCCATTCGAGAGCGACGTCCACGTCGCGGACCGGGCCGGTCAGAAGTGCCATCCGTTTGCCCCAGGCACGCAGCCCCACTACCGCGTTGGCGGGGATCAAGGGCCGGCCCAACCGCACCAGCAACCGCAACCGTCGCAAGACCACCCGAAAGTCGTGCAACTGCTCCGCATCGCCCTTGCTCTGGCACTGCTCACGCAAGAGCGAGAGTCCCTCGAGCAACTTGGACCGACGACGCTCCCAGCGCCGAAATAGTTTATGCGTCTTCATGGCTCTGACCTGGCTGCGACCGCAGGGGCAGTGGGCATCCTGAGCCGTTTTCGCCCGGGTGGCAATCAGCTTTTGCGGCGGGCGGCGGTGCGCCAGCGCACGTGGATGAGATCACAGAAGATGACTTGGCCACGGCCATGACTGTGGTCACCAGCCGGCGGCCTAAACAGTGAGGACCCCGTCATCGATCAGTCCCGGGGCGCGACTGACTGGGGTGGCTCTTGATTTCTCGCCGGCTCGCTCCTATCATTCGGTTAGTTAACCCAATGAACGCGAACACTACCTCCCCATCTCTCTCGCACCCAACCATGCTTGCGCACGCAAGCCCACAGGGTCCCCGCGCTTGGCACGCGCCCCGGTTTCTGCTGGCGATCCTGTTAGCCAGTTCGACCGTTGCGAGCTGGGGGCAGCCTGCAGCGCCGGGCGGCGCGCAAACTGAAGAACTCCGCGGCGGCAAGCTCTACATCGCCACGCGCGTGTATTCCACCGCGGAAGACGAACGTGCGCTGGCCGCTTTCGCCGGCCTGCGGGTGGCGGATGTGATCGACGGCATGGACGCTGTGGGTCTGCCGAGCACCGGGTTGATGGACCCGGAAATCCATCCGTTGTGGCGCGACACGAAGCATTACAAGCATCGCTTCGTGGGAATCGCCGTCACGGCGCGCTATGTGCCCACCCAACAACCGCACGCTGGCGCGATGGAGTCCGCCGCCTACGACCAGTGGGCCGGTTCCTGGTACCAGAACCGGTCGAGCGAACCCTTTGTGGCGCTGCTGCGTCCGGGGTCGGCGCTGGTGATCGAGGACGCACCGAACACGGATGTCGGTTCGATCGGTTCGAACAACATCATGTCCTGGAAACTGAAAGGTTGCGTGGGCGTGGTGACCAGCGCCACGGCGCGGGACACGGACGAAATCATCACGGAAGCAGTGCCGCTCTACTTCAAACGCCCGGGGCGCGGCATCCGGCCGGGCCGTAACGAACTGGAATCGGTGAACCGGCCCATTGTGTGCGGCGGGGTGCTGGTCATGCCAGGGGACGTGATTGTGGCCGATGGCGACGGTGTGATCGTGGTGCCGCGAGCGCGGGCCGAGGCGGTGGCCAAGCACGCACGCACCATCCTCGAGGGTGACAAGGCCGCTCGTCAGAAACTCTACGAGAAACTCGGCCTGCCCGCCGATGACTCGGTGAAGTAGCGGGGGCTACAGCGTCACGACCTGCCCGGTGGCCACCGAACGGTCCTCGGCCTCGCAAATCTCGACCGCGCTCAAACCGTCCTCGGCCGTCACGATCGATGGCGGCTTGCCAGCCTGAATCGACTCGAGCATATGGGCCAACTCGCCGGCGTAGCCGTCCAGGCCTTCGCACTTGACCGTTCGGGCGTTTTGTCCCTTCTCATAAAGCCGCAGGGCCTCGGCGCCTCGCCCGCTGTCGTAATCGGCGGTGGCGTTTTCGAAGTTCACCGTATAAGCCATGTTGAACCCAAAGCCTGGCCCCATAAGCCAACTGCCTTCGGCGGAGACCGTGGCTCCGCCGGCGACGTGGTACTGGGCCACCACATGATCGATGGCCCCACTGAACCGGCTCAGGCCGCTGGCATACACGGCCCGCGGACGTCCGAAGCAGAACTGCACAAAATCCGCGTCGTGAATGTGGAGGTCGAGCAGGGCGCCGCCGGACTCGTCGCCTTTGAAGTAGGTTCCCTGGCTCCACGCGGGCGGTTCCGAAACGCGGCGGAACCGTGCGGCCAGCACACGACCGTAGGCCCCGGTCTCGATCGCCTGCTTGAGCCATGCCCACTCAGGCCAGAAGCGGAGGCACATGGCCGGCATGAAAAAGCCCTTCGAGCTCCGCGCCACCCCGACGATCTCGCGGCAGATCGCTGAGGTCCGGGCGAGCGGCTTTTCGCAAAGGACATGTTTGCCCGCCTTGAGCGCGGCGATGGCGATGGCCGGGTGCAGCGGCGTCGGCACGCAGATGTCCACCAACTCGACCGCCGGGTTCGCCAACAGGTCCTGGTAGTCGCGGTAGCCCTTGACCCGATCCATGTCGAAGTGGATTTGATCGGTGGTGGCGATGTTGCCGGCGATGCTCGAGAGATTCCCGTCCGCCGGCAACCGCACGGCGTCGCAAATCGCGACGATCGCGGCGCCAGGCAATTGCCGGTAAGCCTTGATATGGGTCAGGCCCATGAAGCCCAGCCCGATGACGCCCACGTTTGTCATAGGTTCAATGACCGCCTCGAGTTCACCCGCTCAACCGCTCGACGCACTCGCGCGCCGCGCGAATATCCGCCACCCGCTGAGTGCCCGCCTCGCGTTCGATGCAACAGAAGCCCGCGAACCCGAGTTCGCGCAACACCTGGAAAAACGCCGGCCAATCCACTTCGCCCGTGCCCGTGGTCACTTCTTCGCCCCACGTGCCTGGGGTTCGGGTGCGGCGGGCATCCTTGATGTGGCACTGCTTGAGCCAGGGCGCCAACGCCCGCAGCGATGGGATCGGGTCGCCCTTGTCATAGAGAATCATGTTCGCGGGGTCGAAGTTCACACCCACGTTCGGGCGATTCAGCTTCCCGAGAAACGCCGCCAGGGTTTCGGCCGTCTCCTGTCCTGTCTCGAAACCGAGCGCGATTTGGTGGGCCGCAAACAGGTCGGCGGCCTGGGCGATACGCTCGAGCAATTTGCGAAAATCAGGGTCGGCGTCATCGTGCGGCAGGAACCCGGCATGAAAGGTCACCAACTTCAGGCCCAGGCGCTGCGCCAGCGCGGCGTTCGCCTGCATGTTGCGCCAGTTTTGCTCCCAATGCGCGTCGGGCACCAGACCGCCGGTCTGCCGGATGGTCTCGAGCGTCGAATAGTCTTCGCCTACTGTGCCAAACATGCCCGAGACGCAGCTCACGCCCTGTTGCGCGCACATGGCGCTGAAATCGCCCCAGGCGCCCGGGTTCTCGCGAATGGGGTCGAGTGCGATCTGCAAGCGCGGCACGCCCGTGAGCGCAAGCTTCTGAAACAACTCCGCTGCCGAGGCCGGCTGCATCGACCAACTGCAGACCGCCAATCGCTCCGACCAGGTATTTGCGGGCATCATTGATCCTTTAGTTGCCACGGAGCTTCACCCCGCGCAGGCGCTCGACGAAATCGACGAACCCCGCGGCCTGCGCGTCTAACCGCTTCACCAACTCCGGGTCCTTCAACCGGCCCCGTTCATCCAGGGCATCCCCGATCCCGGGGAGAAAGACCCGCTCAGGAAAGAGAAAGGCATTCCGGTAGCCGAAAATCTGTTGGAGCTGCTCGACGGGCCGCAAGGCGCCCCACGCCCCCGCGGACAATCCGACGAAGCAGACCGGCCGCTTCTGGAAGCTCTCCGGGAACTTCAGCATGTCAATGAAATACTTGAGCACGCCCGGCACACCGCCGTTGTACTCCGGGGTCACCACCACCAATCCCGCCGCGGCGAGCACGGCCTCGCTGAAGCTCGAGAAGGCCGCGGGCTTCTCGGCGTACGAAGCCGGGGAGAACACCTCGGGCGGCATCTGCGCCAGATCCAGCACGGTGACGTTGACGCCGAGCTGCGCGTAACTGCGCTCGACCTCGGCGGTCACCTTGCGCGTGTTGCTCCCGGGCCGGTTCGTGCCGGCGATCAACGTTATCATGCGCCGTAGCGTAAGGGGCGGCCGCGCGAGTGGCAAGCGCACAGCCGCGCTTCGGGCCGACCCGGGCTTGGGGCCCTATCGGGCCCCTGGGCCGGGCGGGCTGGGCAGGGGCACGATCACCGTGCGATAGAACCGCGCGCTCCCAACGAGCGGCACCAGCAACTCGAGGTCGTCCGGGCCGGCGGGCGCGATTTGAAGGAGATCCCAGGAGCGAAAATCAAGCGTGGCCTGGACGGCTGCGGGCTGACCTGCGAGTCCGGCGACGCGCAATCGGCCCATGTTCGATTCGGCAATTTCAAAGCTCATCCGAGGCGGAGGTTGCGGGAACCCGGTGAGGTCGAGCGCCAAGGTGAAGTCGCCGGCCGTGCCCAGCGCGCCGTCCACCGCGATGGCGTAATCCGCCCCGGCGACGGCCGTGAAGGTCAGCGCCGCGTTCAGGAAGAGACAGGAGAAGAGTGCGGAGGCGCCGCCCAGCACCGGAACCCATCGGCCTGTGATACGCATGGCATCTTAAGTCCTATGCTTCGAGGAGGTGGCGGTCAAGCAGGTTCCATCAGCGGCCGGCCCTTGTTCGGCAGCGGCCCGGCCTGTTAGAATGGGTTCGTGCAAAGCACACATCTCGCCATCGAGATCGGTGGCACCAAGCTGCAACTGGCGTTGGGCGACGCGTCTGGCGCCATCCACGAGCGCGTTCGCGCCGACGTGGACCGCAGCCAGGGCGCGAACGGCATTCGTAGCCGCATCGAGGAGACGGTGGTGCCGGCCATGGCGGCACATTCGCTGCGCGGGGTCGGCGTCGGCTTCGGGGGGCCGGTCGATTGGCGCACCGGACAGATCTGCTGCTCGCATCACGTCGAGGGTTGGGCCGATTTTCCCCTGGCGCAATGGCTGCGCTCGCTCACCCACTTGCCCGTGTCGGTTGACAACGACGCGAATGTCGCGGCGCTCGGCGAGGCCGTTATGGGCGCAGGGCGCGGACAGGACCCGGTGTTCTACACTACCCTCGGGAGCGGAGTCGGAGGAGGGCTGGTGGTGGGGGGACGCATCTATCACGGAGCGATTCCGGGCGAGGCGGAGCTGGGCCACGTGCGGCTGGATCGCCAGGGCGCCACCGTCGAGTCGCGTTGCTCCGGATGGGCGGTGGATCGCAAGATACGTGCGCTGAAAGCCCGCCGCCCCGAGAGCTTGTTGCACCGCCTCATCGGTGCCACCGAGGGCGGGGAGGCACGATTCATCGGGGCCGCCCTCGAGCAGGGCGACCCGGACGCGCGGGCCATTCTACAGGAAACGGCGGAGGACCTGGCCTTCGGTCTTTCCCACGTGAGCCACCTCTTCCATCCCGCCACCGTCGTGCTGGGGGGTGGGCTGGCGCTGCTGGGCGAGCCGCTGCGCGCCGCCGTCGCGCAGGCGCTTCCCGGCTTCCTCATGGAGGCCTTCAAGCCCGGACCCGCGGTGGTTCTGGCCGAACTGCGCGAGGACGCCGTGCCGGTGGGGGCGCTCCTGCTGGCGGCCGCGGCGGCCGCGGCCGACCGCTGACTCGTATGAAATCCCCCCGCTTTTGCTCGGCGCTCGTGGCGGTGGCGGCCCTGATCGGGCCGATGATTGCCTCGTGCGCGCGGGCGGCGGATCGCGCCGCGGCGGTGGACGGGCCGGACGATATATTTGGCTTGACAAACCTCTGGAGCTTCCACCTCATCCTCGAGGCGCAGGCCTGGGACGCGATGGAACCCAAGGATTTCCGCATGGCCGGCCCGCCCCCACGCGGCGCGGCAGGCCCGCCGGGGCCGGACGGGGGCCGGCCCGTTCATGAGAACCAGTTCCCGTTCGCGCGCGCCGCGTTGGAGTTCCAGGGACAGACGTTCGACAACATCGGCCTGCGGTTCAAGGGCAACTCGAGCTTTCGGGCGGCGCGCGACTCCCTCAAGCGTTCCCTGAAACTGGACTTCACTCACTTCGAGAAAAAGCTCCGATTCCACGGCCTCACGCGTCTCAACCTCAACAACAATGCCATGGACCCATCGCAGATGCGGGAGGCCCTGGCCTACGAGGTGTTTCGGCAGGCGGGCGTCCCGGCGCCGCGCACGGCCTTCGTCCGGGTGTACCTCACCCTTGCGGGCCGATGCGACCATCAGTATGTGGGGCTGTACACCCTGGTCGAGCAAGTGGATGAGCAGTTCTTGAAGGACCGCTTCGGAACGAAGAAGGGGCTTCTCCTGAAACCCGATCTGCCGCCGGGTCTGGCGTTCCTGGGTGAGGATTGGGACGCCTACCAGGAGCGTTACGATCCCAAGACCACCGGCACGCCCGCGGACCGCGAGCGGCTCATCGCGTTCACGCGGTTGCTGAATCAGGCGGACGACACTGAGTTTCGCGCGCGACTCGAGAAGTTCATCGATCCAACCGCCTGCCTCCGATTCTTTGCCGTGCAGGCCGCCGTGGCGAACCTGGATGGCCCGCTGTTCATCGGGCACAATTTTTACCTCTACCTGAATCCCGGAGATAACCGCTTCACCTTCCTCCCCTGGGACCTGAATGAGGCGTTCGGCGGGTTCATCGGAGCGGGTCCGCCAGCCGAACAAATGAATCTGAGCATCACCCAGCCTTACTCGAACGGAAACCGGTTGCTCGAACGCCTGCTCGCCGATTCGAGCTTGCGCGCCGTCTTTCGGCAGCAGTTTGCCTCCCTGCTCGAGAACGCGTTCAACCGCGAGCGTGTGCTCAGCAACCTCACGGTCATCGCAGCGATTGTTCGCCCGGCAGTCTCGCAGGACAGGCACGCCGACTTTGCCCAGTTCGAGCGCAGTCTAACCGCGACGAACATCATGGACACGGGTCCCCGCGGCGGGATGTCACGCGGGCAACCTGGCCCGGAGGACGGGCCCCTTGGGCCGGGTCCCGGCGGCTTTCCCGGCCTGCGCACACCGAAGGCCCCTCTGCACGCCTTCATCGTTGGGAGAGTCGCTTCGATCCGATCTCAACTCGACGGCGCGACCGAGGGTCATGTCCCTCGTGGTCGGGGCTTCGGACCGCCTGGCGGCTTCGCGGCCGGCCCCGGCGTTCAACTCGCCCCGGCGATCCTCCGGCTGGCTGATACCGACCACGATCAGCGCGCCTCGGCTCTCGAGTTTCAGACATTGTTTGAGCGCTGGTTTCGGGAGTGGGACACCGATCCGAAGGGTGGTCTCGACGAACGGAAAATCGTGGCCGGCCTTCGGCCGCTGGTCGAGGCCCAGTTTCGTGAGCCTGGACCTCCAGGGGTCCCCCGCGAGCCTCCTCCGCCTCCGGGTTCCGCGCCTGCCGAACCACTCGAGCGGCCCGCGAGGGAAGCCCCGTCGGCAACGGCCCCTCCTGCGTTTCGCCCCGGGCCGGGCGGCCCGGGGCGGCCGCTTCCGGTGTTCATCTTCGCGCGCCAGATTGCGCAGGCCGCGGATGCCGATCGCGATGGGTCAATCTCGGGGGACGAATGGAGGGCGGCGGCGGCCAAGTGGTTCGGGACCTGGGATCGGGACAAGAACGAAGTTCTCGACTTGAGAGAGTTGGGGGCGGGCTTGAACGATCTGATCGGGCCGCCGCGCGGCCGTGGCGGCCCGCGCGGTTTGCCCGGCGGCGGCGCGCCACCGCCGTAGCCGATCGAAGCAGGGCCCGCACCACGCAGCGATCCGATCAGCATCCGCGACGCACAAGTAAGGGCTATCCACGCGCGGGGAGAGGTGGCATCATCCTTCGCCATGAAAGCTTGGATTGCCAGTTATGTGGGAGCGCAGAAGGCCGCTCTCGATTCCATTCCGGTCGATGCGGTCGCCGGCCTCATCGAAACCATGCGGCGCGCCCTCAAGGAGGACCGCCAGATTTTCGTGTTTGGCAACGGCGGCAGCGCGGCGAACGGCTCGCACTTTGCCACCGACCTCGGCAAGGGTTCGTCCGACAAGGTGGGCCGTCGATTCCGCATCCTGTCGCTCAACGACAATGTCAGTTGGCTCACGGCGCTGGGCAACGACTACAGCTACGAGGATGTCTATGTGCGGCAACTGATGAACTACGGCCGTCCCGGTGATGTCGTGCTGACCATGAGTGTGAGCGGGAGTTCGCCCAACCTGGTCAAGGCCGTCAAATGGGCGGTGAACAACGGATTGCACACGATTGCCTTGGTAGGTGGAAAGCGCGGCCCGCTGGCGGATCTGGCGCACGAAGTGATCGTGATCAACTCCGAACATTACGGGCGCGTCGAAGATGCCCACATGGGGATCTGTCACATGCTCTGCTACGCTTTCATGGAGAATCCCGCGATGGCGGAGTAACCACACCGCGGCGCTCGCCCGGTGTTGCACGGCTTGCGGCCTCATCGGGTAATGCGCGCGGCCGATCGCACTCAAGAACGACCATGAGCGTTCCACGCCATGAAGAGCAGTGAGGGCCTGCAATACCTGCTGACCCTGCCTGCGCGCATGGCGGCGCAGTTTGCGGAATTGCACAAGCGGCCTGCCCCGGAGTGGTTCGCCGGGAGCGATCCGGCCGGGCGGCCGCTGGGATCGGCTGGCGGCACGGCGCATCTCCTGCACCGGGCCTGGCGTGAAACCGGCTCGGGGCAATCCCTGCCCGGCTGGCTGGGCAGCTCGCGCAAGCTCATCATCCACGGTGGCGTCGAAAACCGGCGTCTGCCGGCGTACGCCTGCGTGGGCCTGCCCCTGTTGCCGGTCCCCGTCTGCCGCTGGTCGCGCGGGCAGCGGTTGGACCAGACCCTGCTGGAACTGCAGGTTTCCGAAGCCCAGCGCGCGCTCCGTCGCGCCCCGTCGCGCTACGTTGCGATGATCGCCAGCGGCGCTGTGCTGGTGCGGTTTGGCAATGAGCTTCCGCCACTGCCCACTGTGGATGTGCTCGGCCTCGGGATGTGGATGACCCCCGAACGAGCCCGGGACTACGGTGTGTTCTTCAGCCCGCGGCGCCAGCCGAACCAGGTCGCCTTCTTTCTGCAAAAGCCATCGCCGGCGCGCCTGCGCGAGCTGGCCGCCGACCACCTTTATCTGGTCGATACGGGATTATGGCTCCTGAGCGAACGGGCGGTGATGGCCCTATTGGAGCGCTGTGGCTGGCAGGCGGACCGCCAGGAGTTCGCCGTGGGCGTGCCGGAACGGTACGATCTTTACGGCCAATTCGGGCTGGCCCTGGGCGGGGCCCCGACGGCCGCCGACCCGATCGTGAGCCGGCTGAGCTGCGCGGTTGTGCCTTTGCCGACCCCGGAACTCTACGACTTCAGCGGCACGCGGAGGATGATCGAGTCGGTGGCCGCGCTGCAGAATATCGAACTGGACGAGATCAAGCTTGGGCTCATGGGCGCGAAGCGGCATCCGGATCAGTACTTGCAGAATGCGCGGTTCGAGTATCCGTTGCGGCTCGAGGAGAACCATACGCTTTGGGTGGAGAACTCGACGATCCCCAAGACGTGGCGGCTGGCCTGTGATCATGTGCTGACGGGAGTGCCCGCCAACGATTGGCGCCTGCGCCTCGAGCCCGGCGTCTGCCTCGATTTCGTTCCCGTCGGGGAGAGCGAAACCTGTGTCAGATGCTATGGGCTGGACGACGCCTTCCAAGGCCCGGTCGGCGCGGGAGGCACGCTGTGGCTGGGCCGCGATGCGTCCACCTGGTTCGTCAACCGGGGCATCGACCTTCGAGCGGCAGGCATCGAGTCGTCGTCGGACATCCACTCGGCGCCGCTATTCCCGGTGCTGCCCTCGAATGGGATCGAGCCGCGGTTCCTGCAGTGGCTCTTCGATCGCGCCCCGCGCCCGAATCCGCCCTTCGCCCGGCGGTGGGTGGAATCCACGCGGCTGTCAAGTCAGCAGCTCATCGAGCGAGTGAACCTCGAGCGGATGCACCGCCAGCGTGCTTCGAACCGCGAGGGCTGCCTGCGTCCCATGCTCGAAAACAGCCGCTGGAGCGTGTTCTTGAAGCTCGATCTCGAGGGAAGCGCGCGGCTTTACGCCGCCTCGGGTCAGTCGCTTCCACGAATCCAGGCCGAGAGCGGCGATGGGCTCGAGCCCATGCGTTCGGTGCGGGAGCACATGTTCCATGCCGCCGTGCTGCGTCATCGCGGGCGCCGCGGCTGGGAGGATCAAGAGGCGCGCGCCTTTGCGCGTCTCCGCGAGATGATCGTGCAGGACGCTCAGCTCACCCCGGTTCTTCCGCGCTGCAACGTGCAGGAGGACCAGATCGTCTGGGGGCGCAGCCCGGTCCGGCTCGATCTGGCCGGGGGCTGGACAGACACGCCGCCTTACTGCCTCGAACACGGCGGCAAAGTGGTCAACCTGGCCGTCGATCTGAACGGCCAGCCCCCAATCCAGGTTTTCGCCAAACTCTCGCCGCGCCCCGAGTTGGTGATGCGCTCGATCGACCTCGGGGCTGAGGAACGCATCCGTTCGTACAAGGAGCTCGAGGGTTTTGCCCAGCCCGGGAGTGAGTTCGCGGTGGCCAAAGCCGCTTTCGCGCTGGCGGGGTTCCTCCCACGGTTTCACGCCCAGGGCGGATTTTCGTCCCTGGCCCGGCAACTCGCGGATTTTGGTGGCGGGATTGAAGTCTCATTGCTTTCGGCGGTGCCGAAAGGCTCGGGGCTGGGCACCAGCAGCATCCTGGCGGCCACGCTGCTGGCCACGCTCGGCGAATTGTGCGGCCTCAACTGGGACCGCAACATGTGGTTTACGCGCACGCTGGCGCTGGAACAGATGCTCACGACCGGCGGGGGATGGCAGGACCAAGCCGGCGGCATCTTTCGGGGGATCAAGTTGATTGAGACCACGAGCGGCCTGGCCCAGAAACCGACGCTGCGCTGGCTCCCCGAACATCTCTTCGACCACGATCACGCCAACAAGAGCATCCTGCTCTATTACACGGGGCTCACTCGGCTGGCGAAAAACATCCTGCACGAGATCGTGCGAGGCATCTTCCTGAATTCTCCCGCCCATCTCACGACCGTCGATGAGATCGGGGCCAACGCCGAGGCCGCCTATGGCGCTTTGCAGAAAGCCGATTACGATGCGGTCGCCGAGTCGATTCGCGCCAGTTGGCGGTTGAACCAACAGCTCGATGCGGGCACCAACCCGCCCGCGGTGCAGTCCATTCTCGACCCGATCGAGGACTACCTCTCCGCGGCGAAGCTTCTTGGCGCCGGCGGCGGCGGCTACCTGCTGCTCTTGGCCAAGGACAACGGGGCGGGCAAGCGCATCCGCGAGACGCTCGCCGCCGCCCCGCCCAACCCCCGGGCGCGTTTCGTCGAGATGAGCGTCTCGAACACCGCCCTGCAGATTACGCGGAGCTGATGGGAGGGAGACCCCGTCGTTTCCCAGTCTGCCCGGCGCGGCTTTGTGTCCGTCGCAGGAACCCGCGCGTCCCGGCGCCCGCCCGCGGGATACTTCGAGCTTGTCTTTGAACTTAAGTGCGATTACTATCCTGCACCAATGCACCGAATACATATCCCGTGAGAGCGACTTGGCAGATTCCCCGCCGCACGTTCCTGCGCGGCCTGGGCACCGCGATAGCTTTGCCGCTGCTCGAGGCGATGGCGCCTCTGCGCTCGCAGGCCGCCGCGGCCGGCGGCTCGACGGTCCCGCGCAGGATGGCTTTTGTCTATATCCCCAACGGCGCGAATATGGCGGATTGGACGCCGAAGGCTGTGGGCGCCGATTTCGAATTGCCGTTCATTCTCGAGCCCCTCAAACCGGTTCAGCAGGAGGTTCTCGTGCTCAGTGGATTGACGCACGACAAGGCGCGTCCGAACGGGGACGGGGCAGGGGATCATGCCCGCGCCTCGGCCAGCTTCCTGACGGGTTGCCAGGCGCGCAAGACCGATGGCGCGGACATTCGGGTGGGGGTGTCCGTCGATCAGGTGGCGGCGCAGAGGATCGGGCGTCAAACACGGCTGCCTTCCCTCGAGTTGGGCTGTGACCGCGGCCAGCAGACCGGGAATTGCGATTCCGGCTACAGTTGCGCCTATTCCTTCAATATTTCGTGGCGCACCCCCTCGAGTCCCATGCCGCCAGAGGTGGACCCGCGGCAGGTGTTCGAGCGCCTGTTCGCCGGCCGCGGCAGCGAGGAAACGGCGGAGAGCCGGGCGCGCCGGCAACGCTATGAGCGGAGCATCCTTGATTTCGTCCAGGACGATGCACAACGCCTCAAATCGAGCCTGGGCGCCACGGACCGCCGGAAGCTCGACGAGTACCTGACCGCGGTGCGTGAACTCGAACTGCGGGTCGAACAAGCCGAGCAATTCGCGGCGGCGCTGCCCGATTATTCGAAGCCGTCGGGCGTGCCCGAGAGCTACGAGCGCCATGTCGATCTGATGTTCGATCTGCTGACCCTGGCGTTCCAGACCGACAGCACCCGGATCGCGACGTTCATCCTGGCGCATGACGGCAGCAACCGCCCGTATCCGTTCCTCGGGGTTTCGGAAGGGCATCACGACCTTTCACACCACGGCAACGACGAGAAGAAGAAGCAGAAGATTGCCAAGATCAACCGCTTTCACCTCGAGCGGTTTGCGCGGTTTATTGGCAGGCTTAAGAGCACCCGCGAAGGGGAAGGCTCGCTGCTCGATCATTGCATGGTGGTCTATGGCGCGGCCATCGGCGACGGAAACGCGCACAACCATGACGAATTGCCCGTAGTGCTGGCGGGTCGCGGCGGCGGCACCTTCGAGACCGGGAGGCATCTCCGGTTCGCGCGCAACACGCCCATGGCGAACCTCTACCTGTCGATGTTGGACCGTGTGGGAGCGCCAGTGCCCCGGCTCGGAGATAGCACCGAGTTGTTGCGCGGCGTCTAAAGCCGCTTAGCCGTTCTTCACGACTCCGCCGCGTGAGTCGCCCCGGCGCAACTGAAAGGGCGCGCTCTTGACCACCGCCCACACGAGACTGCTGAAGCGGTACTGGTTCTGGGCCGTTTCCCGCGTAATCTCGTCCACGGCGCAACGGTCGTAGTACTCCAGGCCGCGACCGAGCGCGAACGTCAGCAGCTTGGCGGAGAGGCAGCGCACGAACTCGTCTCGCTTCGCGCCGATCAGGATGCTGCGGAGGTCTGCCGGGCCGCGAAAGGATTCACCGCTCACCAACCTCCCGGCAGGGTCAATCGGCAACTCGCCGTCACGCTCGCGCCAGGCGCCGATCGCGTCGAAATTCTCGAAGCCGAACCCGATGGGGTCCATGCGCGCGTGGCAGGACGCGCAGAGCGGGTCGTCACGATGTTGCTCCATGCGCTGGCGCAGCGTGCCCGACAGCGGAGTGCTCTTGCCCTCTTTGAGCTCGGGAACACCCGGCGGCGGCGGCGGCGGCGGCGTGCCGAGGATGTTGTCCAATACCCAGCGCCCGCGTTTGACGGGTGAGGTGCGAGTGGGATTGGACGTGATCGCGAGGATGCTGCCCTGCGTGAGCAGGCCCCCGCGCGGGGTGCCCCGCAGGCTGACCCGCCGAAAAGCCGCGCCCGCCACGTCGCGCAACCCGTAGTGGCGCGCGAGCCGCTCGTTGACGAACGTGTAGTCCGCGTCCACGAACTCGAGCACGCTGCGGTCGTCACGCATGATCGCGGCGCAAAACAACTCCGTCTCCTGGCGCATCGCGCCGCGAAGCTCCGGGTCGAAGGCCGGGAACTCGGTCTGATCCGGCGTGATCGTCTCGAGGTTGCGGGTTTGGAGCCATTGACTGGCGAAGTTCTCGACCAGGGAACCGGCCTTCGGGTCGCGGAGCATTCGGCGCACCTGGGCCTCGAGACTCCGGCGCAAGGCCCCTTGCTCTGCCAGGCGCAGCAACTCCTCGTCTGGCAGACTGCTCCAGAGGAAATAGGAGAGCCGTGAGGCGAGTGCGATTTCGTTGACGGGGTGAACCGCTTCCGGGTTGTCGGGCTCGGGCTGCAGCTCGCCGCGGAAGAGAAAATGCGGCGAGACCAGCACGGCCTGCAGCGCCCGTTTGACACTCTGTTCGAAGTTCTCACCGTCCGTCTGGGCCGCCATGAAAAACCGCTCCAGCCGCTCCACTTCCGCGGAAGTGACCGGCCGGCGGAAGGCCCGCCGGGCGAACCGCTCGATGATCTTGCGCGCGCACTGCCGGCGGGCTTCCTTCGTGGGCGACTCCGGCGCGCAAAAGAAAATGCGGCGGTGACTCTCGGGCAAGGGAGGCAGTTGCGTTTCCAGCGGACCCAGAATCTCGACTTGGACGACATGGAGGTTGCGGTCCCGGTTCGCCGGGTTCGGGTCTTCGGGCCGGTAGTAGTCGTTGAGGAACGCCAGGGCGATGCGGTTCGAGCCTGGCTCGCCGCGAACTGGGACTTCATACACACTGGGGCTGTCCTTCCGGGCTTTCACCTCGAAGGCCCGGAGTTCCTTGCCTCCGAGGCGAACCGCCATGCGGACTGGTTCCGGCCCGGCCTGATCGCCATAAGCGCGGACGCGCACCGTGTAGTCGCCGGCCTTGGGGAAGGGAAACTCGACCGCGAGCTCGCCTTCCGAGGCCAGCGTGCGGACATCGCCCCCGCCGCCGGAGCCGCCTTGCAGGTCCCTGCCGGGAATGCGCTTGACGGGCGGCGGAACCGGGCCGGTGA